>Ga0049105_1001783_pt1 | contig 10036 bp, 10 predicted proteins | sample WorMetvaBAHAMAS1_FD_61260 | JGI IMG/M metagenome (GOLD analysis project Ga0049105, IMG submission 61260) | Worm MetaG Olavius vacuus BAHAMAS.1 | ecosystem: Host-associated > Annelida > Digestive system > Unclassified | place: Germany: Marburg | collected 2013-04-09 | reverse complement strand
AAGCCTTATCTGAAAGACCAACTGGCTTCCTTCAGTGCTTTGACACTGTTGGTTTGGTCATATGACCTGTAAAAATCGTCCCCGATATGACCTATAATGTGTTTGGTGGGACATAAAACTTTGCTCAATCTTATGTAGATTCTCTAATTATGAGTGTAACTGAAGGAAAGGTTTAACTGAATGTTGTAACTGTTGCATGGTGTATCAGGCGTGGTGGAGTTTTTAACGTCCGGTCGAGTAAATGCGAATCACCGTGATTTCAAAGAGATCGGCTATGATGATTGCCTGTGTAAGCTGAGTTTTACATCCGACGCAAAGGACATCTATACGCATGGCTTTAGACTTGCACAGGCGTATAGCCGAGAGACTCTTCCATTTACCAACTACACGTATGTTTTATTATCATTACAGTCAAACCCACTTAATATCACATCGCTTTCTGTCACACTCCGCTTTATGTCACTGAATTCTTTATCCCCGGCCAGCACCCATTGAATATAACCAGGCAACACTATGGCTAATATCACTCCCGCACAATGTCACAAATCAGTTAATATCATTGCTTATGACTGCACCGTGGCTTTAAATGCCCTGCTTAATGTCACAAGTCAGCCGTTACACCACCGCTGCCAATCATTTAAAGTGTAGCTGATGTCATCACACTGCGTGTTGGTGTGTCGCGTCGCGTCGCTGCCGTCTGTCTATTACATGTTGATGACCCACGATGCACGCCATGCCTTCCCCACCATTGTCACTGCAGGATGCTGCAGAGAGGGAGGAAGGTGCGAGACCACGTCATGCGCTCTTCTCAGATTTCAACTGTACCTTGGCTTGACCTGTCTGTAAATGCACGCTGAATTCCAGGTCATTCACAGTCAACCTCAAAATCATGTAGCTGCATGTGGACATTTATGTTTACGGTAGTATAAAGAAGTAGAACAAATGGCTGAATATTGACCTTCACTTCAGTAGAGCAACTCCTCTTAATATCGACTCCGTTTACTATCACATAATATGGATAGTCCCTCCAATGTGATATTAAACGCCTAGCAGTTGTCGGTTTTGGATGGTGTGGTGTGGTGATGTAACAGTTAGGACATGGGATTTGTTGTCAAGCAGTTGTGGGTTTACTCCACTTCCTTGCACTTGTTCACACACGTGCTCGTGGTCGGTCATGTGTGCTTCTGTCGCCAAGCAGCAAAATTTGGTACTGGCAGGAGGGCAGTAATGCTGTGCAGCTAGGAAGATGGGTCTAGCATTTCACTGGCCAGTGGCTGCACATACATTCTTAGTGGTGTAATGGGCTTAGTTGTCTAAGAAATTGAAATGAGCACCCCACATATGTCGAAGTCTGAAATCAACTGAATGTCATATGTTGAAGTCTTGTTCATAATGTTTCATAATGTTGCTGATTCTTCTTTTTGATAGTTTTTGCCAGCCAGTTCACTTGTCAAAAACATGTGCATGTGCAGACATGTTGTTCTTGTCTTGTTGAAGTCTTGCTTGTCATGTTGTCATATTAACTATCATGGGTTTCTTTAATTTAGTGATCACAATGAAGGAAATTGTGATGAATTTGGGTTTATTTAGTCTATTATTGATTGAATGGTGTTGCATGGTGAAATGTTCTTAGCGGCCTTTATCTTGTGCTGTTAAATAAATACGTGCTGCTTGTGCTTGTGCAGGTTTGACTTCAGAGGCATTATCGACTACATTTTTTATGGACGGGAATTCATGCGGCCTCTTGGTGTTCTTGGCCCTCCGGACTGGTCGTGGTTTGAGGAGAACCATGTTCACGGTTGTCCTCATCCGCAGATTCCGTCAGACCATGTGCCGCTGTTGGTACAGTTCGAGTTGGCAGCGCGCGGCGGATCAAGCATCGGCCGCCGATAGCCTTGCGCACTGCTGTTGCCCCGTGTCACCGGACACGACTTCCAGTTCCGTCCGTGCCATGCTGCTTGAAGCACGAGTTAGTGCCGGCCGGCGGCAGTCCCGTCGTCGGAAGAATTAGAGTCGTGTCTTGGGTTTTTACCGTATTGACTGTAGCATTCGACCGTTGCGGAGGTGATCGTGAACTGATTGCAGTGGCGTATGCTGCTGTGGTTGTGTCATTGAACTGGATGAGAATGTTTGTAAAGCGGTGACCATTCTGGCAGAAACATATCCTACACTCGTATTTTTGGCTATTCTGTGGTTTCTTTCTGTTCATGTGGTGTCGATGGTCTTTATTACCTTTCCACTTCAGTACTTTTTTGTGGTACCACTGTTGTCCTATAAAACTGCTGTGCTAGATTTACAGTGGTCACATGATGGTCTGGCGTTTGGTGGCTGGCAAACCACTGAGGGTGTATTTGGTAAAGTTATGTAGATCTAGCGGTAATAGGGCGGGATGGGTTTTTGTAGGCCAGTGAACTGGCGTAACCATTTACTGCCACAATGATCTCCATTGTTGTGCATTGCCAATAGTATTGTCTTGGTACTTTGAACAAGATGTGCTGTTAATAACACTATGGGAGTTCCTGAGCAGGTGTGTGTATAGTTGTCTGAGACATATCCGAGGGGTATGTTGTGTTTATACCTGACAGTGTACTGCTTTTTGCTGACGGTACAGTGATGAATTCTAGAGCTGTAATCAGCTGATCGATCCGTAATATTTGCAGTATTTCATTACGGCTTAAGTGAAGCTTTCTTTTTGATTGATCTTACCTGTATTCAGTCATTTTATAGTTTCGTCAGTGTTGTAGCAGGTTTCAGTCGTAAACAGGAAAGGATAACACCATTACTTATTTTTTTATTAATGTAAATTGACTTGAAATGTTAGTAATATCTGATGAGTGATGAATTGCTGGAATAGTCTGATGTTAAATTGTGTGTAGATGCTGCTAGAATCTGAAACATAATTGATCATACTTTTTTCAGCTTCAGTAGTAAATTAAAGTTTTGTGGCTCATTAGCAGCACTACTGAAACTGTAAGAGACTGTGCTTGCACATGTATGGTGAACGACATTCCACATTCTTGGCAGCCTTAATTCACCGCCACAGCTGTCGGTCACATGCAGGGCGTCACATGGTCTTCTGTTTTTATGCATGGTTTTGTAATTACATATACATAGATTAATATGATACAAAGATCACCACAAAATAATCTGCTGCATGGCTAATGATATCTGATGTGAGTTGAAATCGTGTTGAATTTTTGTTGTGGATGAGCAGGCATTAATAGGCACATGTTAATACTTATGTGCAGTGCTACCTGACTGCAGTATAAAAAAATACCTATCCTTACATGTCGATGTCGCTTTTAGTGCATTGCATAATCCAGTTTTAAGAATGCCTGAAGTGGTTAGTTGATGCTTGTTAAAATTTTGGTAGATTGATTATTATTTTTAGTTAAAATTTTAACTTTTGAAATTAATTGTATTTTAATTAGTTAATTATCAGTTTAATGTTGCAGGTTATTTTGTAGTGTTTTTAGTCTGTAATGAACCTTGTTTGTAATCTAAAGGTGAAATTGTTAATGGAATCTGCATGTGAATGTAGAATATTATTACTCTGCTGTGTTGAACTGCTGGTATCGGCATGTGTGCATCTGTAGTTATTTTTTGTGAGAAATGGGGATCTGAAATTTGGAACTTAACTATTTGTTAAATATTTTGGCAGTATGTAAATTGTCATGTCGCAGACCATTTGATTTTTCAGTCCCTGAAAAGTCCTCAGTTAGGACTTAAGTGCTGAAAAAGTCATGAAATTTTAGAATATGCTCCTGAAAAAGCAAGCCATTGATTAATTTTTTGGTGATGTAATGTGGGGACCTGAAATTTGGAACTTGCTAAATATTTTGGTGGTATGTAAATGTTCATGTCGCAGACCATTAAGCAGTTGTTTCAATGAGACGTAATGTAACACTCTGCAGAAATTGTTGATACATTTTTGTGCAGTAGTACAGACAACATTGCTTGCAAATTTTTTACTGAATTTTGTGTCCCATCGTTGCAAATGCACTTGTGCAGCATGCCATATTTTTCTAGTTAGTAATTGCAATCGAAGCTTGATGCCGTTGAGACTGCTGCAGACAGTAGTAGATACGTAGCGCATGTAAAGTTCGCGTCAGACGAGGTCGAAGCTCTCCTTATACAGTATGTTATCGTGTGCTCATTTGTGGTTCATGTGCATGACAAATAGCAACTATTTTGTAGCATGTGTGTGTGTGCAAGCGTGTGTGATTGTCTGCATATGTTATCGTATCACGGCAACTGTTTTGTTTTGTATTCTATTTTGGTACCGCACTTCATGTCGTCGCTCAGTGATTCTGAAAAAGAAAACACTGTTGGTTCTTGCAAGCAGTTAGCTTGTGTTATTTATTTCAACTTTGTGGCCAGTGAAGTATCCTGCAAATATGTATGCAACAAATTCGCAGTTTGCATCAGGGTTCCCAACTTCCCACAGGTCCTGAAATTCATCTTTTGATTTTTCAGTCCCTGAAAAGTCTTCAATTAGGACTTAAGTGCTGAAAAAGTCATGAAATTTTAGAATATGGTCCTGAAAAACCAAGCCATTGATTAATTTTTTTGTGATGTAATTTGTGTAAAGCAGAGAAACTAAGCATTGTTTTTGCATCGATGATGGACACAGGTGGTGGTCTGGCGTAGTGGTAGTGTGTCAGTCTCGATCAACAAAGTTAACCTACGTCGGGCCCGGTTAGTACTGTGATGGGTGATCGTGTCCGGTTTCAATTCTCAGTGTGGCACATTTATGGTATTCATGGTAACCAGACACCCAGGTCAACTCAGCCTGGCTCTTCCTTCATGGGTAGGCACAATGAGTACCAGCCGAAGGGCGATGACGCTTGGGAGTAAAGGCAGGTATAGTTCTTCCTCACCAAGAGTGTGGGTGGCGGGTAAACTGTGTGATCCCCTTGTTACGCACGTGCCATATCTGAGCACTTTAGAGATCAGGCATTATAAAGTGCTATATAAATTCACCTTTACCTTGTGTACAAGCAGTTTAACATCCATAGTTTTTTGCTGTCATATACTGTAACAGACCGTAAACAATACTGGAATAGTTCATGATTTTCTGGAATATATTTTTCTGAAAAGTCCTGAAATTTGCTTCTGTCATTTGAGTGAGAACCATGTTGTATTAGAAATTGTCCTGGTTTGACATTGCAGTGAATACTTGCTGATATATGTGCACATGGCAGCATACGCTGACCAATATTGCCAAAACATTAGTATCGAGCATTGTGACTCTGCTTCATGACAGTAACATGGCATAGGGTAACCCGGTACAGATGTGTGAATGTGAAAACTTGCTGTTATTTTGTGGGTTATGTAGTGTTGCTTTTAACTTGCACAAGTTCTCAGTCTCTTTTTGGTAAAGGTTACAGATTAACGGCTCGTGAATTTACTTGGATGCATGTAAACTCGATGCTTCGGACTTTGTTTGCCAATACATTAAATAATTGGATTTGTAGGTATCGGCAGTGGTTTGCCAGCTGCCGCCATTTGTGCAAAGCTAACAGTTATCGTGATGATCTCAACTGCTTGTCATGGTCGTCATCTGTAGCTGCAGAATCTGCCTGTTGGTTTTGTGGGCAGTTGTTAAAAGCTTCAACTAGCAATGTTATGTGAACTCTGCCAGACATGCAAGCTGTATAGGTTCTCGGGGCTAGTTGCACATACGTGAATTGTGAACTTCACGAAATCATTTCAATTCTTGATAATTATTGTTTAGTAACAAAGTCGGCATTTTGTAGTTTGTGGCCACGGAGCTTGTTTTTTTTAAATGCCACAAATTACACATTTCAGAATTGCATGCAGCCTGTGATTAGTAGTGCTGTGTTTTGCTGCTACTACTGTTTCCTTGTCAAATGATTTGTGCATTTCGTCACTAAATAAAGTGCATTTCCTACAGTTTTTGTCGGCGTTGCAGTTAATAAAAAACATACGCACAGTGTCATTATAATGAATTTTTATCGTGATGAATTTTAATGCAAATGATGTTAGATGGCCGTCTAAATTAGTTTTGTGACTTGATATTGGAAACTGAAATGTGCTGCTGTTTGATTTAAACCTCTTTTCGTTAGTGCAACTTGCCCTTACCGTCATTCCATCCAGACCATTCAATGTCTCTTGAATGCTGCAGCAGGTCTTGTGTTTTATTAGTGTGTGCTGTTGTGTGTTTTATTGATGTTGCTGTATTATTAACGGTTACGAAAGATGCCAGTGTCAGTTTCATTATGTTGCTGATTCGTCTTTTTGATAGTTTTTGCCAGCCAGTTCGCCTGTCGAAAACATGTGCATGTGCAGACACTGTGTAGACAAGACTGAAATAGCTTCATTGATGTTACCATTCTGTTGTGCATGACATGTAGGGCAAGCATGTATTTGCATAATTTAACGTAAATTATAAGTGATATAGTGGCAAGTATGTGGTACAATTTGCTGTCAGTCTGCTGTTGTAAACTGATGTGGCCCCAGAAAGAGAAATTACCATGCAGCTGCAGTTTTGATTAATTTTACAGTGTTTGCAGTTATGGTGTAATAGCATACCCACCCTATACACTGCCAATCAGTAGCATGTGCTGCTGCTACTGCTGTGCTGAGTCATGTATCAGAATTGCAGTTTGGAATATTTTGTGACCGATGAAATTGTGTGTTGCATCATTTTGTTGTGAATGGTGTATGCATGTGTGTATGACGCACGAGTTATGAAACCCGTGGAAAGTAAAATGTCAATAATACAGATGGACAAATGTTGGTGTTTTTTTCTTAACTTCTGCACCGGCCTCCTGTAGGTATTCTTTATATGGTTGCATCACTGTTCAGCAGTGTTGTTTAACATCACGTCAGGCTGACAACAGACAACTGCAAAAACAAACTGAACACAGTAAGTGCAGTTCAGGTTCGAAGCACAATGTTAAAGCTAGTTGGCACTTCTGGAGTATTACCATAATGTTCCGTTAAAGTTTTGTAAGTTTTGACAAGATTTATGCAGAGAGTGTCGTTGAACGATTTGATGTTTACTTTGTCACGATTCTGGCGCAGATGTATTTTGGTGTGAGGGAAATTTTTACAGTGTAGGATTGCACACGTCGACCATGAAAAATTAAGTGCCATATTTGGATGACCTATTATGTGTCGAGTGTGACGTTAAACCTTACTAATCCTAACCTAAGTGCCATATTTGGAAGAAGGACTAGTTAGTATCAAATGATGGCACTGGCAGCATTGTGCAACACCCATTGATCCTGAGTGTTTAGTATATAGCGTTGTTGTGTTCAGTTGGCTGTGTTGTCGGTTTCTGTCACATGACACATCACTAGTGGTGGGCAAATTTCGAATCACATCCTGGTTACCAAATCTGAAATCTTCATTCATTCATTATATCTTGAATATCACCAGGCGCATCCCAACTTTAAATCCAATAAAGGCAAATCACATCAGATCTCTAAATTTCAAATCTCACATCTCCATTTTTCTTAAAACCTTGAAAAACTATTGCATGTGCAAATGTTTATAGTATATAACGATCATATCAGATGATCTGTTTTTAAAACTTCTATATATCCGTGTTCAGTGAACAGTATTGATGACTTATATCCTTATGCAGCAGCAAAGATTTTATTTTTGATAGAATGCGGCATCTGTCTCAGGAAATAGCACCAGCTGCACTGAAATATTTAAACTGTGCAGTTTAATATGCAACTCCTTTTGGTTCAGATGATGTAAAATCCAAGTTGCAGCCAGTTGAATGGAATCATAACAGTATCAAATTGAATTGTATTACACTGTCAAAAATTGTGATTTAAATCGAATCGCTGTGATTTTGCCCACCACTGCACATCACATTTCAGAGTGTTTCTCTGAGTGTAGAATTATCTTTCATCTGCACAGGTTAAATCACGCTGTGTGCACGAAACTTGCATTGAAATGTTGCAGTCTGTAGTTAAACGAAGTAGCTTCATAAATACAGTTCCATGTTGTTTTTACCTCCTGTATGTCTCCATTGTTAGCTAGTTGTTTGATTTCTCTTCGACCGGTTTGTTTGTTTCAAACGGGTAGAATGCTGGCCTATTCGCACATTAACTGTAGAATAATTACTTGCACGGTGTCATAGCGTAAGCAAAATACTGATGTTTATAGACCTCATTCTCAAATTATTGTCATGGCACCGGCTGAAAGGCCTTGTCATTGTATTGTTTCTTTGTCATCTTCTTCACTTTGTGATTATAGCCTTTCAATCTGATTGTGTTGAAAGTGCCACTAAATATCAAGCAACCAGCCTTTTGGCATTGTACTTTATACTGATGTTAGTTCTGAGCAAATTTTATGTTAGAGTCAACTTGTCCAACTGGCAATAGAACCAGATTTGTAGAATGCGGTTCTTCTTGCTGTTGCAACCTGGCCGGCATTCATATGAGCTCTGTGAAATCCGTTCTCCATCAACAAAAAATATTGCATTCTGAACCATTACTGCATTATTGGCAGTTCGCATTGCTGAGGTTAAATCTCAGTCAAATATTTCACAATCGGCAGATAACTGTGTAAATTAATTCCACAACTTGCATGGTATGTCAGAAATGGTGGCTTGCATTGGTTGTTCTCATAATATGTAGTGTGTATGTTATTGCTGATTTCATGGTTCATAGTAGGTTTTATCTTTTGAATGGGATAACTTATTCAGAATGACCCATTATTGTGTTGTAGTCAGTTGAACTTACTGAATTGATTGTCAAAACACCACATCATGTAATGCCGATGTTCGATTGTAATATTGTACATGTGCTGCATTACTTAGCTGTATGTTGTTTGTTCTATTTTGCCAACTGGATTATGTCTGAACTGTTTTCTGTGCTGTAATGGACGAGTGAGAGAGAGAACCAGAAAGTTGTTGATGGGTGTTTTGTATGTGACACGGGGGCGACATTGTGGCAGCAGAGGTACCAATTTGACAGTCGCAGGCACCCGAACTGCTGGCATCTTGTAGCCGTCATATTTTGTCGATTTTATTTCAGAATTAAATGTAGTATTGAGCATCTCATGTCATCGTCATAACATGATATATTGGCAGTGACCGATGGAGGTAATTGTAATCAACTCATAAACAACGTAACTGACGTCTTGTGATGCTTTAGTGTTGAACGCAGAGTCCATAACAGCTGGAGTAGTGATTTTTACAGTCCTTAACCGCAAACCTAACCATGTAAGGCTTTAAGGTGTATAACACTTAGGGGACAGTGCACTATAGCATCCTCCGTAGTTCAGGGCAGCTGGTCCTGCTTGAATGTAATATCTGCTTATTTGCATTGATTTTTCTATTTTGAGCTCATTTTCCCATGACCATCCACCATAGTTTGTAAGTTCCGGGAATTTTCAGTCAAGTCGCTGTGCTTGGATGTTTTGAATGATGAGCTTAGATGTCGCCTTTCCCTGTATTTGTAGAAAAGGCGAGTGAAAGTGTGATACAAATGATACAAATCGTGATACAAAGTTGAGCAAACGGGACAGGTTCTCGAAGAGTAGTTGTAACATGGGTGTACACTACCATTTCGATGCAGTGATGTAGTACTCGAGTCCGACAGTGTACTCTATTCGGACTCGAGTCGGTAGTTTCTAGGACTCAGACTCGGATGCAAAAGACTCGTACTCAAGCCCTCAGGACTTGGACTCAGCGCCCTGTATGCTGCCACATATTACTCCTTGCACTAGTATATTTAAGAAAACTCAGGTGGACGTTTAGTATCTATTTTCTCAACTGGTTACTTATTTAGTGTCCGTACAGTATCGTTGTCTGTTTTTACGGCCGGGTACAGTCAGCGGCTCTGTCAAGGCTACACGTGCAGCGTCGGCGCCAGGAAAATAGTTCTGGGGGCAAGCTTTAGCTTGGGGGCCGACCCTGCCCCCATCCCTGCCCTCCCCTTTCCCTTCCTCTCTCGTCCCTCCCCCTCACCCCTTAGAAGTAGGCCCCTAAAATCCAGCTAGGGAGGTCTGGGGAGTGCTATAAGCTTCCACAGAGGGTCTGGGGCAAAGC
>Ga0049105_1001782_pt1 | contig 10039 bp, 11 predicted proteins | sample WorMetvaBAHAMAS1_FD_61260 | JGI IMG/M metagenome (GOLD analysis project Ga0049105, IMG submission 61260) | Worm MetaG Olavius vacuus BAHAMAS.1 | ecosystem: Host-associated > Annelida > Digestive system > Unclassified | place: Germany: Marburg | collected 2013-04-09 | reverse complement strand
TGAATTAAATTTAAAATTCTGTGAAAATCTTAACTTTATAACTTTCGATAAACTTAACATAAACTTAGGAAAAACTTATGCTAAACTTAGGATTTTCCCTAAGATTTTTTGAAAATCGGGCCCCATGTCAGTGACCATTCGAAATAGCCAAAATAGCCGTTCCATTATTCATACTGCCCATCAATGTCCCATAGACAAAGTGTTGTACTCCACACATATCCACATCAACTTCTGCTTGAGAAGTTTCGTACATCCCTATCTTTAACTTTAGTATTTCTAATTTATATTTTATTGTAGCTAAATAGCCTTGATTATAACCTCACACTTTTATCTGTTGTATTCATGTTTATATTATCATTATTTTCTCTTTTACTCTTAACTATATATTTGTTATTCATGTTTATCGTAGCTAAATAGCCTTGATTATATCCCCCCTTTATATCTAAATCTACCATATCATGGTAATGCTCTAAATAGCCTTGATTATATCCCCCTTTTATATCTAAATCTACCATATCATGGTAATGCTCTAAATAGCCTTGATTATATCCCCCTTTTATATCTAAATCTACCGTATCATGGTAATGCTCTAAATAGCCTTGATTATATCCCCCTTTATATCTAAATCTACCATATCATGGTAATGCTCTAAATAGCCTAATAAGTGCTGATGTGCTGTTAAGAAACTGCTCACTCACTCAGTGCTTGAGAAAACTATCTGTTGAGGATGCAGTTTTATACAGTTATTGCATATACAGCAAGTTTTATGTGAATAATTCTTACATTTCTGTTTTATGAGAGTAACTAACTGATATTTCAACCAGTGATAGCTGCATTAGCTAGATGCCTAATTTATTTGTACTCACTCATAGAATATATAAATCATTTTGCTGTTGATCGAATGGTTATGTTCTTTTTCACGATGTTACCTTCCGTGAAATTTGCGGAAGAAAAGGTGCTTTTTTTCTTTATTCTCCGTGAAAAATGCTAAAATAGTGCAACTTTAAGTCTAACCCTAATCCTAACCCTAATTTCCGGAGCAGATTGATCAGATAAATCGGAATGGTATTGTCGAACGGTACATTGTGGTCAAATAAATCTGGTTCGATAAAAGAACGCACCCAAAAGAGCACCGAAATTCGTACTGGCTGTCAACGAAATGCATACTGGCTAGCGGCCAATCATCTGTTAGGTCGTGGCTTGTCGAGCCAATCAAGGAGTGGTCGTCTGCGGCAGGGCGGTGTGCTGGAAGGGGCTGTGCATTAGTTAGGCAACTAGCTAATTGCAATCATCTGTATGTGTCTGCCAGCGCAAGTGTGAGCAGTATTGGCCGGAGACCGGGTCAAAGGTGTTCGATGATTTAACAGTGGAGCACGTCGTCACTGAACAGTTTGCCGACTTCAAAATACGAACTTTTCGACTTGTTAAGGTAATTTCACCGAGACTTCTTCTTTTGTTGGGTTCATTTTTGTTGAACTGCTAGTTTATTTGTATTATTCGTGTTTTGTATTTTCAGTTTTTCAATTAATAATCATTATTACCTGGATTAAGTGTTTCTGTAACTTGTAACTTACGAGAGACACTTTTACTCATAGAAATGTAATATCGTTACCTAGAAATTGTAATTCTGTTAGTGAATTTTTCAGCCATTTATCATGCTGGCAGAAATAATAATAATATATTAATATATATAATTATAATATAATATAATATATAATATAATATAATATAATATATTAGTATATTAATATATTAATAACATTATTATTAATAATGGGGAATGTGGTCGCCTTCCTGGCTACATTCAATGCCATATGATACCTCGCCATGGTCGTTGTTTTTGCTTAGTCTAATTTTCACGCCTGCGGCTTTGTGCTGGTGGGCCAAAAAATAATAATAATAATAATAATAATAATAAAACGTTAATTTCTTAGGCACCATGACATGGAGTCCAATTTAAGGGTGTCCGAATGAAAAGGAAAAAGAAATGGTTTATCAGAAGAAGTGAGCTGAGAGGAAACTCTGTTTATATCTAATTTGATTAGATATTCTGTGTAGAATATCTAATTTAGTGGGTGTGGCGGAGTGTACTGTACATGTCCGCATAAATTAGGAAATTGTTCTACGATAGTGGACCTTATGTTGTGGTTTACAGGATGGACAAACCACAACTGTTCTGCACCTTCACTTTACTGCCTGGCCAGACCATGGCGTTCCCATGCAGTCCACCTCCATGCTGGCTTTCCACCGGAAATACCGGAGCTATGACGGCGAGTCGGCGGCGGGCCCCGACATCATCCACTGCAGTGCCGGCGTCGGTCGTACTGGCACGTTCATAGCACTGGACTACTTGCTGGAACAGGCGAAGGCCGAGGGCGTCGTTGATGTGTTCCGCTGTGTCAAGGACATGAGACAGTCTCGCGTCAATATGATACAGACTCAGGTGTGTCATTATTGCATTATTGGCGGAGTTATATTTGCTTGGCCAGGCCGGCTGGGCCTTTTTTGACGACCAGCCAGGCCTGGCCCTATTGGCCAGCGTTGTCTTTTACCAGCCAGAGCGGCCCAAACTTCAAACTTGGCCCAACTGTTGAGCTCGGCCGTTAGGCCACGCCCACTTCCCGCATTTTTCATATTTGCATAAATGGCATCGGGAAGTGATGTGCAAGGTAAAATTATTATTTTTAGTTAATTATTAGTGCGTTTGTGCATAAATGACGTAATGTTTCAATCTGTATAATATTTGTACACTTCAGTAGCGCAGTGGAGGTTGTAAGTTGTCAGTAAATTTAGCTAATGCTACTGCACAAACTGTAAGTCATATATTTGAGTCTGTTGTTTATGTATCGCTGTTTCCGAGATAAATACATTGGATCTGCATTTGAAGATGCTGAAATTCGTAAAGTATTGAAGTGTCAGTTAATGTGGTTTGCTGCTGTGTAATGCAAGTCTTTCGCGGGTGAATGAAATAGCCTGTAAGCAGTGACTTTAATCGTTCTTTTTCCTCAGGCCAGACCTATTCGGCCCAAACGCTCTATCACGTGACGAGACTGGCCCGGGCCATTTCAATAGTATGGCCCCATTAGATCTGTTACACAGCTGCTGATATCACTGGGTACTCATCTTTACTCACTCGCATTTCACTAACCCTCCACATCTTAACAAGATTTCCGGCTCTGTAGATTATCGGTCGGTTGTTGTGTCATCAAACCAGAGGAATTAATTCCTCTGGTTTGATGACACCACAACCGACCTTAGTATCTACCTTGACAGTGAGTTGAGCTGCAAGCAGCATATCTCCAAGGTTGCAAGTAGCTGTTTTTATCACCTGCGACAGTTATGTCAGATACGCCGTTCGACCGGGATGATTCAGCTGGTTGTGGCATTTGTGCTGAGCCGAATCAACTGCTGTAACGTTGTATTAGCCGGTTTACCATGGACAGCCATAGAGCCGCTACAGCGTGCACAAAATGCTGCAGCTCGTCTCATCTTTGGCCTCCGATCCAGTGATCACATTACCCCAGCATTGGTCCAACTACAGTTTCACAGTGGTAGCAGCATCGTGTCAGCACAGACAAAGTGTGCATTAAAAGCATGATTAAGGTGCGATTAAAATAATTAGTCGTGTGTTTAACGTGATTTAAAACATTTTCGCTCGACAGCCCTAAAAATCGTTGAGCATATAAAACCGTTAACAGTCCAGGAAGTTGATAATTCCGTAACTTGTTGCTTGTTGTTTGTGATGCAGGAACAATACATGTTTGTCTACGATGCTCTGCTTGAAGCACTTGCTGTTGGGGACACTGCCATCCCTTGTTCAGTCTTTATGCAACGATATACTGAACTCAAACGGCAAAACCCCAGCACCGGAAAGTCCCAGTGTCGTGAGGAATTTGAGGTATATTTTGTAGTAGTTAACTGCTGAGGATAATTGTGACATTATTGGTCTACATTCATTTTGTAAGTAAGTAAGTAAGTAAACAGCAGTTCGTAATCAAAATTACCACACCGCTACAGGAAATCACATGCCATGCGTACATATGTCTGTGCGTACTGGTTATGATAGCTTACTGATTGAAACGGAAATAGTTTACTCGTGACAATAGAATGTAAATTTGTGAAGCCAGTTAAGTACAATAGTGATAGATGGTATATGTGATAGTAGTAGTGCAGTAGTAATCGTAAGTAAGTAAGTAAGTCGGCAATTTTATATCCGGCGCCAGAATCACGAGAAACGCCACAACAGCACCGGGCGGTGGATGTTCCTTCTGTTTGTCGACACATCAGATATGGAACAGATAAGTAAGTAAGTAAGTAAGTAATCCGTTTATTTTCTGATAGACAAACGCCATCAAGGAGTGAACAAAACGACACACAACACCATAGCAACAATGCTGTAAAACAAGTGAAAACATCAGTGTGTAACTGTAGTACAGCATTACCAGAGAGAAAGAGAAAAAAAGAAAAGAAAAAAAGAAAAAAATACGTGAAAAATGACTAATAATTGAATAGCGGTGCAAACAACAACACAATCCATTAATATGCGTTGTTGCTTGAAAGTGTGCAATGTCATCTCTGGTAATAGTGCTAGTGCTGCCTTCGTGCCAACTATGATTTACTAATAAAACAGTCAAGCTAATTTTATACTTCGACTAATAGCCAACTACTCAAAATGAAGAAAATAGTCTCGGTGATCACCCGGTACTTTTGTGCTCAGCTGCATGGCAAACCAAAGAAAACATTAAATTGGGTCAGAATCATTTACTTAATTTTGCTGGTGACAAACGTGTAAGAAAATCATATTACGCCCGAAAGCATGACATTTGGAGTCAGAAATTATAGAAGCAGCAGTAGCAGCAGCCTGATGGAGTGGCCCTTGATGTGTGATGAGGTAGATCTCTTAATTACATTAGAAAACTATTTATAGTGGCCTAAGTAAAAGTAACTTCAAGGACCACTATGGCGACGTAGTTATAACACAATGTCTGCGCAAGATTGCCGAAATAAATGAGTTATCAGCTTTTGATGAAATGTTGTGAGTGACGAGGCAGACCGGGCGTCAGCAGGTAGACTGTTCCAAAGTCGAGGGCCGGCAGTAGCAAACGACCGATCGCCGACAGTAACACATTGCGATGGACAGACGTCGAGAAGATTGGAAGTCAATGAGCGGAGGCGGCCACGGCATCTCGTCGGAAGATCGGCAACGTACTGCAGCTGATCCGATAAGTACTCCGTGTTTGTTGTGCAGATGTTGTCGTCGGTGACCGATCGTGACAGCGATGCCGACGCTGATAAACTTGATGCACTGAGACCAGAGAACATCGCCAAGAACAGATTCACCAGCATTATTCCACGTCAGTAGCACATAGCACTGTCTGCTGTTAATTAGCTTCCCTGCTATTGTGTGTGTGTGTTCCAGAATAGACTGACTCCATTTCCTGGTCGTATATTGTAGCAGGCGACTAAACCAGGGCTTAGTTTGCAAGTTGCCCATTAAATTTATGGGCATTTTGCCACATCCCTAGAATATGTAATTTCATTGATTCGCTGATCTCTTGGGTGCAATTTTTTACTGAATCATATTTATCCATTGTAACATTTGAAAATACCACTCTTATTAATCAAAATAAAAAGGTCAAAATAAAAGAATGCAGAGCAGGTTGATCAGATTAATCGGAGTGGTATTTTCAAACGGTACAGTGTTGTCAGTGTCAGATAAATATGATTCAGTAAACGAATGCAACCAAGAGATCAGCAAATTAATGAAATTACATATTCAAGGGGTGTGGCAAAATGCCCATAAATTTATCAGGTATTGGGGCTTGTTGTGGCTTTATTTTTCTGCCAGTGTTAGACGGGGCTTGTTTCTGTGTTATTCGTGTGGTTTCTGGGTGCAGGCTTTCTTTTCATTATCAGTAGCAGTGCAAGTGATTGTCTCCAAAGATTCGTTATTGTTGAGTGGGGCGTTAAACCTTACATACTAACTAACTTATCACTGATGCGTTACTGAACAAGATATTTACGACTCACCATGTATTAACACTGTATGTGGCATTCAGTGCAGATCAAGCAGTCTTCCAATGTGTGTGAGCGTGTGTGTGGTCCGTGTGTAGTAAGCAAGTTCGCACGTCCGTATCTACTGACGTACAATACCGGCTGCACGGACTACATCAATGCCGTCTTTATTGACGTGAGTCATTTCCCTACTGTCAGTTGTTACCAGCATTGCTGAGCAGGTATCGTTCTTAGCACCATATGTGTGTCTGTGTCTGTGTGTCATTAAGTAAGTAAGCTGAGTTCTAGTCAGCGCCCTTAATGTTCATGTGTGTGTCGGTCTGAATAAACAAACAAAAACCTGTAATGTCCGACTGCATAGCAATGTCATATTTTTCACTGTTAAGTGCTCTCAAAGTTTTTTTGACTTACGGCAGTGTAATAATACTTGTTTCTAGTAACAATAATAATAATATAACTACTTACTAGAAATTAGCAAAACTTGTTATGAATATGTTATTAAATTTTGGCAGTATTTGAATTTGAGAGCTATTTTTCTATTCTTAGATGGAGGTACTTCAACCCGACACCCCCCCGTTTGAGAGATATCAACTCGCATTGCAGCAAAATCTGTGAGGGCAAGTCCATATCTCTCACACTGGGGGTGTCAGGTTGATTCTCAACTCAACTGTTTCGTGACACCGACATTGTAAGGTCATCCTGCAGCAGTAATGTGATAATGCCACCTTAATCTAATTCATTGCTAATAATAATAATAATAATAATAACAAGCAAATGCCTTGACGGCTAAAACTGCTGGCAGCTTGTTTGTGCTTCTCTAAAATGCAGTTTTTTGGGTAAGTTGTTCACACTTACACAGGTGTGTTGTCGTCAGGTAGTGTAATTCTATACTAGTGGCAAACAGTGCTGATGTTCTGTGGCCGAGAAGGTGACCGCAGGCAGAAGGTATCACCGGGTTTATCCTTGTCATATACCAGCTGACTGTGCAGGGTCTGTTATCAGACCCAACTGTACAGTTCTTACTGAGAATGGGGTTGCCTTTACTGTGGACACTCGGCATGCACAACTGCTGATTAATTCTGCATTCTGTTTTAGTGGAAATTCAGCTAATTCAAAAAGAAAACCTGAAAATTTGGATGTATGTTACCTTTACATTTGGCATGGACTATGTCCAGTGCTAAGGCCATAAGGATATGTTTTTTTCTGAAAAAAAAATCAGATTTCTGAAAATGTCCGATAATTACAGAATACTTTATGATACGATGCGCAAGCATCTAACGTGCTATGAAAAGCTGACACATAGCACTGAATGCTGTGACAGGGATACAAGAAGCGTGATGCATTCATAGTGACTCAGATGCCTCTGCCAGACACTGTCGTTGACTTCTGGACAATGATCCACGATCACTCGTGTCGGACGATTGTCATGTTGAACAACTTGTACAGCTGCACTGCCGACAGCGAGGTAGCATAGTAGAGTTGAGAGTTATCTCTTCTGACATTACGTTATAATAATAATAATAATAATAATAATAATAACCAGGACAATGTTTATGGTGCTGTCATCATGACATAGTCATTGCGAGAGTTCACCCCGTTCATTTGATGAATGCAGACTGAGCGCCGGGTGGCCGCCAACCCTCAGACTAAACCAAATCGATTTGGGCTGTGAGTGTGAGTCCACTGAAAGACTGGCTGCTACCATTTGCAGGCACCATCGCCATTTATTACTATTACTCAGCTCGTAAGCTGATACTCGTTTTACCGTCCCACGGAGGGTGGAAGGCTGAGTCGACCTAGGCACTGCAGTAAGGGTGCACAACCCGTGCCCAAGGCTGTATATCGCAGTGACTGTCGTGATAAACACAACTGGCCGCGGTGAGATTCGAACCTGGGTCCTCTCGCACCGCAGTCGGGCATCCTACCACTAAGCTACCGCGACTATTATGTTAATAGTTGGAGTTCAGGTTCTGCTGAAATTGAATGTTATTGAACCATTAGTTTTGATCATATCATTTGTAAGAAAGCCCGTTTACTGAGATGCAGTGTAAAAGTTTACGTAGTCTCGGCAAAACGGGGCATAATATTAGTATGGGAGTACCTCTGCATTCGCCTTACCTGCATACATGCTTGCTGCTGATGCTACTGATGTCAACATTGTATACTTATGATTGTCTGTATATCATTAAGTTTGTAATTACCTCCATCAGCAGGTATGGTAAAGGTAAACGTGGATTTGTATGGCGCCTTGTTGTGATGACACCTCTAAGGCGCTCAGGTATGGCACGCATTCTCAAGGAATCTCACAGTTTTACCTGCACACCTTGCGTACATCTGCTAATGGAATGAACGATACCTGCCTTTGACTTCCCAGCCGAAGCTGGTACTCATTTACCGACCCCGGAGGGATGGAAGGCTGAGATGGCCTTGGGTGGCTGGTTGATTACATACCAAAATAAGTGTCCGGTACAGGGAATTGAACCCAGACACGGTCGCCCATCTCATTTTAACCGGGCCCGATGTAGATTAACTTCGTTGATCGAAGCAAATGCGCTAACCACTACGCCAGATCACCAGCATGCGTGTGTGTGTGTGAGGAGGTCGGAGTGTACTTTCCAGTCGATGTTGGTCATGTCGAGACCTACGGCTCCCTCAGTGTGAAGTTGAAGTCCGTGGACCTCGTGTCACATTCGGACATCGTCATCCGTGATTTTGTCTTATCTCTCACCAACAGACAAGTAAGCAGTGAAATCTTTCATCGATTTGGCACTAATTTTCTCTAATTTCGTTGCGATATTTCAGCCAGCACAGAAGTATGTGTATGCACGCTGACCACAACTCATATTTCTCTGCCTGAGTTTTATGCTTTGCAATTCTTTTCTCAACTCCACACTGAGAATAGATGAGCAGTTCTTACAGTTCTCTGGATTGGGTTTTGTTACACTGGGCTTATTTGATTGTATGTGGATTGATTTATTTGTGTTTATCTGTGTGTATTTTGTATGTTTTCGTTTCATACTGCATAGTTGTCGTATTATTATGAGCACAGTGGGGTGAACCTGATGGGATTGAAGCCTAATCCTTAGGACCTATCTTCTTTCAGTGCTTTGACACTGTTGGTTGGGTCATTTGACTCGTAAAAACCCATCCCCTGATATGACCCTATAATGTGTTTGTTGGGACATTAAACCTTACTCACCCTCCTCCTTCCGTCAATTACTTATCTCTGGTATTTTGTGTCTCTGTGAGTGCAGACGGCTGGAAGTCCCGGCGGAAATTCGGACGGAGTTATAGTGCGTCAGTTTCAGTTTACTGGCTGGCCTGAGAAGGCCTCCACGCCGGCGGGCCATGGTGCTGGGTTGCTGTCGTTACTGGAGCTGCTTGAATCCTGGCAGCAGCGCTCCGGCAATGAACCTATCACCATTCACTGCATGTAAGCCTCCGAGATCATTTTGCTCCGTCGGATCAAGACACCCGTCACATGTCGTAACGTGCTTAATTTGTTGTTATCATACAAAGTATTAATTATTATATCACGAACTGAAATATGCAGTCCTGGGCCCAAATTCACAGATATTGTCTTAAGATTTATCACAGGATATATTATAAGATCATTTTAAGACAAAAGTTATGATGTCGATATGTCTTTTGATAAGGAAGACTGATTAAATTCTGGAACTCACCTGCATCTGGATCCAGGAATTTTTTGCAGTATTCTTCCACATTGCAAGCTAAGACATTTTTTCACAGTTTGGCTTCTGTCTCGGGAAAAATTGATCGGATCGTCGTGAATTGTTTATAAACAGGTGTGTCTTTGGCCCCCCTCCCCTCTGCTGGACAGCATCCGAGTTATGGTGATTGTCTGGAGGTTAAGAGGGAATATTATCAGAACTGCCCCGTGCTAGGTTGTGTGACACAATGTTCACAGTCAGCAGCACACTCATATGAGCAGTTCTTACAGGTCCGGCAGATTGGGTTTGTCACATTGGGACCCTTACGCCATGCATAGAGGCGGTTGCCTAGA
>Ga0049105_1001781_pt1 | contig 10040 bp, 6 predicted proteins | sample WorMetvaBAHAMAS1_FD_61260 | JGI IMG/M metagenome (GOLD analysis project Ga0049105, IMG submission 61260) | Worm MetaG Olavius vacuus BAHAMAS.1 | ecosystem: Host-associated > Annelida > Digestive system > Unclassified | place: Germany: Marburg | collected 2013-04-09 | reverse complement strand
GGAACGATCTTCCACCCGGACTGCGGTGGCCGGGACTTTCCTTCGATTCCTTCAGACGATCTTTGAAAACACATCTCTTTGGCGACTGAAGCGCCTAGTGAGTCTTCCGACTTATAGGCGTATATAAATAAATGTATCTGTCTAAATGTATCTATCCACAGTGCCAGGTGGGTGGTTTAATGCTGTGGTAAAGTGCTCTGCCCAGCGCGCCAAAACTTTGTCTTCGGAATTGCACGGTGAGTCATCGGCTTTATGGATCATGGTGCACGGTGATGATGTATGTTGATGCCCTGCCAGGGTCTTGATTGCGCTGAAGGCTGACCGCGTTCGGTTGTGGAGAAGGTCGTCCTTAACTTCGTCAGATATACTAGACAAATAAGTATTGCGGTCCTCTTTAGCCCGGGCCTTGAAGGCACTTTGCAATCTCTTCCGTTCTGCGTTGCCATTACGAATTCGTGCAGCAGACTTAAGTTCGATGAGACTGTAGGTGTCTGTAGACAGCCAACTCTGACGAATGTTCTTCTGGGGGCCAATAATTTCATCAGCAGCCTCCTGGATGGCGGCTCGGAATGACTCCCAAGAGCCGTCCACGTTGTTGGTTACCGCATCGCTCAGACGGTCAAACTTGTTCTGTACTGCGATGTTGTAACTCTGCTGGAGCAGACTGTCCTGCAATAGACGACTCGTGTCATACGGCCGGCGCACAGTGTCTGTTTTCTTCGGGCATGACAGATTCATGAATGGTGAGATCGGTGGCGACGAGGAGATGATCAGAGTTCGCTGGCGATTCTGGACCTCGGTAGACTCTGTACCGCCGGGGTAGACTCTGTACCGCTTGAATTGGCCCTTGTGACGCTGCCTGGTAAGGATATGATCTAATTCCTTTTTGGTTGAACCGTCGCGACAGATCCACGTCCATCTGTGAATATTCGATCGCTGGAACCAAGATCCAAGGATTGTCAGCCCATTCATCCCGCAGAATGACGTGAGGCGGTCGGAGTTATCATTGGGGATCCCGGAACCGAACGGTCCCACCACGTTGAAGTTGTCCTGTGGACCTGAAACTGCGTTCAAGTTACTGAGGATGACTATATTGTCCTGAGGCGGAACCGTCTGGACTACAGATGACAGCTGATCGTAGAAGGTGTCCTCGTTATCCATGGCCACTTCCGTCGGGGCATGTGCAACAATAACGGTAAGGTGACCGTGCCTGTGAATTAGTCTTGCACATAAGAGCCGGTCCGAGATCGCTTGGTATGACTGCAAAGACTTGGTGAATGGCGAGCCTATAACAAGGCCACGCCATTAACACACTGGTAGCCTCCAGAATGAAGCAGTATGGCATCTTCTACCCGGCGACAGTCTGAGCCTATAGTATTCGTGCCTCTGTGATACCGGTAATTGGGATGTGGTGGCGAGCAATTTCCCGGACATGTGCTGTCTGGTAACCAGAATCAGACATGGTAAGCACGTTCCATGTGGCTATGCGAAGTCGATTTCGCAGATCTGGGAGATCAGGGTTCCTTGTCTTTTTCATCGGGATGACACCATCCTCGGAGGGGGTTTGGGCGCCACCCTCCATACGTGCATCCGTAGATGAACTAGCAGACAAGATCCCCGGTTGAGGTAAAGCAGGGGCTTGAACCCTGGTGCGTTGTTGTCGTATCATGATGGCTGGTGTGATGACCCATGATACTTCTTCCCCTTGGGACGGGGGGGGGGGCGGCGTGAAGCGCAGTGACGTGGGCCTTCTCTTGGATGCTCCAGGTTGCTCCACGCTCGTGCATCCCGTGCCGTTTTGATAGTTGAGTATCTTCGTCCGCCACGGGTAGCTAAAGGCACAGCTGCTGCCTTGCGTCTTCGCCTGTAACCCCAGGCTAGGATTCGCGCTATACTCCGCAAGACTGGGTCTCTGACAGAACTTAGTCACCGCTGCCACTGGTGTCCACCCCCGCGTCGTGGACGCGCCTGCCAGGAATTACCTGGGTGCAGTCAGTTGCAGACCGAAGTTCCCCTGGCTACCCCAGGCCGAGCTAATCAGCTTATTGGAAAGCTCGTATTGGACTTCCTATTAGTTTTTTAGTGACAATTTTCGCTAGGTGTTACGGCTGAGGCGCTACGAGCGAATATCGATTGAAAATCGGCGTTTTCGCTCCGACAGTGTCAGTTTGGCCAAAATTTCAGGTACAAGGGGTCGCCCCCACCAACCGTTCTTCTTGTTAGAAAATTAGGATGAATGATCTTTTATGCGATATAAGAATGTGGGCACAAGTTTCTTTCATTTTGTCACAATCCACGTGTTTGACACATGGACGGACGGACAGAGAGGCCATGACAATACCGTGCGTTGCATTACATGCAGTCGCACGGTAAAAACTTGCTGTATTTCTACTTTAGTTCAGTCTGTTTGACCTTGTGATCTTGAATATCACATGTGCTCCATTCTGTACCAAATTCCAGCGAAATCGAACAGTCCGCGGCTGAGTTATGTCTATCTGAAGGTTGAAAATTTTGGGACCGTCCGCCGTCTTGGATTTGACCAGAAGTTGATTTTCACAATTTTGCAGCTTCGGGCACAGCGCACCAGCATGTAAAATTTCAGCAGAATCCAATAATACATGCTGACCTGATGACTGGACGAATTTTGCCGACCCATTTCTGAGGGCAGTTTTGTCAGGGTTAGTTTTCAGGGTGCGTGGACCGAATGGCACCAAATTTGGTGGGAATATGGACCCATCAGAATCCCTCAACAAATATGTTTCGGATTTCCGATATGTTGCACCCTTTCGAAACCAGCCCCCCACCCCTTAAAGGCCAAATTTTGCATTTTTTACCCCACCCACTATAAAAATTAGGGGATGGGCGAAATCTACGAGTTAGTATTTCGGCGAATCATCTACGCTCGCTGCCATTGCATGTTATAGATTTTCAAGACGTTGCTCCCTTTTAAACCAAAGCGCTTCAAAGACGACCGCGTTCGAAAGTCGAGGCAAAATTTTCGATCCGCTGTAAAACTCGGAGTAGAAGTGGGCGAGATGTACGAGTGAATTTTACCAGTTCGGCATAAGACCAACTCAAAGACAGCTGCTCGGCCGTCTGAAAGATTAGAGGCAGGGTGTCAAAAAAGAAACTTCAAACAGCAAGTTCAGCTGTTGCGACTACTGTACTAATAATCCGCAGTAGCTTGAAAACGGTACCAGACAGGATTTAAATCAGTATTAATCACTAACACGAAGTCGCATAGGGGCTTTCGATTGGTACCGAAATCAGTGACCTTGGATGACATTCAACTGCGTAATGGCCGTTATTTTCCGTCATCTCGCCGCAGATGTGCTCTGCAACAAAAATGTAGCCCGTTTTTACCGCTCTGCCTGGAATGCATACGCGGTCTAGCGATGTCTGTCCGTCCGTCTGTCCAACGCGTGGATTGTGACAAAACGGGAGAAAAATCTGTCCAGATTTTTATACCATATGAAACATCATTTAGCCTAGTTTTCTGAGCAGAATTGTTGGTGGGGTGACCCATTCTACCTGAAATTTTGAGTCAACCGGCCCCCGTTTGAGCGAAATCGCCGATTTTCGATCCTTCGTAGCGCCTCAGCCGTAACACCTAGCGAAAAAAGTTCAATAAACACTAATAGGAAGTCCACTACGCGCTTTCGAATGAGCCCAAGATGAACATCGTACGTTGTCCTTAAGCCCCCCAAGGGGCTAAGAAACGCAAAGTGTCCGATTTTATTTGAACAATAAGCTGCGATAACTCCTAAACGGTACGACATAGGATGTCGGTTACTATTAATCACTAATAGGAAGTCGCATATGGGCTTTTGATTGGTAGCGACTTCGATGACCGTGAATGACCTTGAACGGCGTAAGAGCCCGTATTTTGTTTTTTCTTCACCAAATTCGATAGCTTTGCAGGCCGATTATGTCACATTGGTTGAAGATAGACCTATAATGTTCGCAGAATATCTTCTCGCAGTCCCATTCTTTCACTTTTGGCCAAAACTAACGCACCCTGCTGCGCGGTCTCTCTGCGATAGCTGAGCTACTTGTTCACTATAATGATTTATGTTGGTATTCGCAGAGATTACGGAGAACGAGTGCATATACGATAGATATCCCTGTCGAAAGTGAAAATCTGACTAATACTCGGCGATAACTTGGAATGGTGCGAGATGATGTAAGTTAGTATTATTCACTGATACGGATTTTTCGATTGGTAGTCATGAGCCATTAACGACGTTTCTACGACCAACGATGAGATCTGGGCAGGTGAACAGGAACGTCAAAAAAGTAAAAAAAATAAAAAGGGGTAAAAATAGACACCTGGGGTGACGTCTTCACCTATACGGGGACACGCCCCCGCTGAACGTACATTTGATATAACGTATTACTACTGCACCGCGTGTTGGTTCATACGTTTTGTACTGCATGTGATGTTTTAATATGTAAATGTTCGAGACGATGACGATGACGTTTAACGGCTTAACCTTACATGCGGCCCTTCAAGAGAGATCGGTGATGTTGATGTCATTTTGTTCCAAACTTATTGGAGTATATATACGCCAATAATTATATTAGTATAATGCGGTTCGACAAAGTCATTACAAAAGAAAACGTTACAGTTTTTTGCCTCAAAGTGTAGAGTCGACACCCAGTTTTGTGTTGCAGAGTGTGATCCTTCGTGTACGACGTGCAATAACAATGGACCTGCAAGATGCGACGGACAGGAATACTGCGCATTTAACACCTACTACGACGTTGACAGCGAGACTTGCAAAAGTAAGAACATTTTATTTTTTTTGCGTATGCTCTGTTCTTTCTTTCTCTCTTGTTATTCCACTTTCCCACCGGCTTCTTCTTCGTGTAAACATGCGCGATCGATTTGAAACTTTAGCACAATGTGCAAAATTGTCTCAATTCGCGTATCAGCGTTTTTGGGAAATGTGCACTAAGGTAAAAAATAAAGCCCTTCGAAATTCTAGCCAGACACCCCGTCTGTGATCCGCCTCGCTGCAAATGCTGTGAAGAAAAGTCTATATCTCTCAGACATGGAATGACAATTGCAGCGAGCCAGGCGACTGTTCGCGGCCGCCTTGCTCGCTGTAGCCTCTTTGGTAAACAATAAGCCGCATGCCGCAGTTTCTGTAGAATCTACTCTGAGTCAAAAAAGGATGCAACCCTAACCATGGCTAATAACTTTGTCAATTCTTGATCGATTTGCAAAATTCTTTCACTGCTGAAAAGACCACTAAATTTTTAGCAAAACTCATATTAGGTTACTTGCTTACGGTCGAGCAAAAAAATATCTAACGTTTATACAAGCAGCCTACATTTTAGCGTGCATCTGTGTTAGATGCAAATCTGTCTGTCCGTCTGTCCGTCCGTCCGTCACGTTTCGGTGTTTTGTCCAGACAAATGAAGATACGATCATGCGGTCTTCAGTATCAGGTAGGACAATTATTCTAGTTTCAGCAGAGGTAAAGTTTATCCGGATATTCGCAGGGGATCACCCCCAGCGACGTCGTTAAAGTGAAGTGACCCCCTGTCACTGGCGAAAATTTGACCAATAATCGGCCGTAACTTGGAAACGGTGCAAGATAGGAGGTACATGTAAGTTAGTATTAATCACTAATAGGAAGTCACATATGAGCTTTCGATTGGTACCAAAATTGGCATAATCGGTGACCTTGAATGAACTTGAACGGCGTAATGACCACACCCATGTGGCTACTGGGCTATCGGTGGTACTCGCCGACCACACTGACCAACCCTACCCTAACCCTAGCCGGTGGGACCGCTTGTCTACATACACCAGATTGCTAACAGTAACCACTAACCCTGTCTCTGGTTAACGATTTTATCATCTTTTACTCATTTTAACCCACATCTAACTGTGCGAGCGAGTTGTTGCTAACGGCAATCTGTCCTTCCCTCCGCCCGTTCATCCGTTTGTCACACTCGTGATACACGCCCAAACGGTTCAACATCTTGAAATGCCTTTTGCACCGTATAATAGAGCGATGCACAACGGACGCGCTGTTTTCTGTGCGTTAACAGAGATTCTTGTATCTAATGGCCGGACGCAAGCTGATAATTTTAGAGTTCAGCTAGTGAACGTTGTCGCTCATAATTACTTTTTTTATTGACTTTAAACAATACAAAGCACACACGTGTCGTCTCTGATTTGCGTGGATACCATCTAAAAACTAGCGGTTGACTTGTTTCTTTATATTAGCAAATTATAATAAGTTAAGGTTTCGTTATTTATAGGCATTAAAATATAACAAGAAGCTCCGCTACCGCGAAGAGCACAGCGCGTCCGTCGTGCTTAGTTGATGTACTTTATGACATTTATCGGGAGAAAATCTGTTGATGGCTGATCAACCACTTTTAAGTAATTGGCCACGAAAGCCACCGAATTCGGCAAAATAATGCAAAATAATGGCCATTACGCCGTTCAAGGTGATTCAAGGTCACTGATTTTGGTACCAATCGAAAGCCCATATTACAACTTCGCATCAGTGATTAATACTAACTTACTTCTTATCTTGCACCGTTGCCAAGTTATGGCTGATTATATGTCAGATTTTCGTTAGCGACAGGTGGTCGCTTCACTTTAACGCCTTCGCTGGGGGCGATTCCCTGCGAATATCGCCATAAGTGACATACCGCTAAAAACTAGATTATGTGGGCTACATTTCACTCGCAGATTGTATCGGTGTATCTTCCACCGCTTTTACGTAATAGTTCCCAAAAGCTAGCGAATCCGGCTAAATAGCGCAAACTACACGGCCATTACGCCGTTCACGGTCATTCAAGGTCACCGATTTTGGTACCAATCGAAAACCCACATGTGACCTCCTAAGTGATTAATAGCAACTTACCTCCTATCTTGCACCGTTTACAAGTTACCGCTGATTATACGTCGAATTTTTGCTAGCGACTGGAGGGCACTACACTTTAACGCACTCGCTAGGGTGATCCCCTGCGAATGTTTCCATAAGTGATATACCGCTAAAACGAGATTCGTTGGGCTACATTTCACTCGGAGAATGTATCGGTCTATCTTCAACTACTACCGAGCTACCGAGTTCGGCGAAATAACGCAAACTACATGGCCATTACGCCGTTCATTGTCATTGAAGGTCACCGATTTTGGTACCAATCGAAAGCCCATATGCAACTTCCTATTAGTGATTAATAGTAACTTACCTCCTATCTTGCACCGTTTCCCAGTTATGGCCGATTATTGGTAAAATTTTCGCTATTGATAATGGGTGGTTCACTTTAACGCCCACGCTGGGGGTGATCCCTTGCAATATTCAGATATAATTTACCTCTCCAGAAACTAGAGGGATTGTCCTGTTAGTGTTGGCCAAAAGTGGAAGACTGGAAATGAGAGACAATATTTTACGGACATTATACGACTACTTTCAACCACTGTGACATAATCGGCCTGCAAAGCTATCGAATTCGGTGAAAAAAACACACTTAGGGGCAATCTACGATGATCATATTAGGCTCATTGGAAAACGCATAGTAAACTTTCTATTAGTGTTAATTGAACTTGTTTTTGCTAGGTGTTACGGCTGCGGCGCTACGAGTGAATATCGGTTGAAAATCGACGGTTTCGCTCCAACGGGGGCCGATTGACCAAAAATTTCAGTTAGCAAGGGTCTCCCCCACCAAACATTCTTTTTCTCAGAAAACTAGGCCAAATGACCTTTCGTATGGTATAAAAATCTGGACAGATCTTTCTTTCGTTTTGTCACAATCTATGCGTTTGACAGACAGACGGACAGGCAGAATTCTCATCGCTAGACCGCGTGTGCATTCCATGCAGCGCAGTAAAAACGCAGAAGCAGGCATGGGCGCCCGCAGGCAGGTGCAAGGGGGTGCACGTGCACCCCCCCCCCTGAATTCTGAGTAGCAAATTTTTTGGCACCATCATAACTTCTTCTAAGTAGCAAGTAGTGCTTCCATTGAAGTACAGTTGTAAGGCTAAGTTATTATTGTAATAGGCCGACCATGTACGCTTTATCATAGGTTACAATTCATCAGTAAAGTTACTGACAGTTTCGGCAGCCACAGTCGACGTTTGCAGTTTTTTTGATCGACCGTAAGGAGGCACGGATAAATTTAACAATGTGTACAGTAAATAGTATGTTCAGGTTTTTTGAAAATTTCATGAAACTAGCATTTACAGTTCACTTAAGATGGCATTGACAATCTCATAGCAACTGAACAGAGATGACGACAGATTGTTTTCTACAGAGGGGTTGGGGAGCACCAGTTTTTCTTTAATATGCATGCACTTTAACAAGAAAGTTGGAGCTATGAGCCATAGGTTGCATCCCCCCCTGCAAAAAATCTCGCTTTCGCCCCTGGAAGCAGGTATCAATAATTGAAATCAATAATCGAAAACTATAATTGGAAACTTAATCTGAACAACCGCTAATTGGTGATTTTTGTGCTTAGATTACCGAAACCGCCGAGCAAAAACAATCAGCGTTTCCAATCAGCGAAAGTTAGTCTCCCAGTATTAAACAGTAGGCCCATTATTTAAAACTGGCTTCACTGCAGAATTTACTTTCAGCTGCAGATAGATCAGGCATCGGCATCAGTGAACCAGATTTGAAAATGCGTGTCCAAAATTTTGGGGTTTTCTCCCTAAACGGTGGGCCGCATATTTCGGGTAGTTTTATGACGATATATCTTCGGTACGAAATGGGATATAAATACATGGATAAAACGCTTTAAATAACGAAAGGTCCCTTACATTATTCAAAAATATTGGTGAATGTTGCTTTTTGAACGGCTGAGATTACACCACTGTCACAGTCATTGTCAGCGTGTTCACACAAAGGTCACCGAACGCGAGTCAACCAAACTTCACTACAAGGCCAGATTTGAAAAGGGGCGTTCAAAATTTGAGGGTTCCTCCGTGCAGGTGGAGCTCATAAGCTGCCTATTTAGGGTAGTTTTATCACGATATCGCGATTTAAGCACAAATATTTCGAATGAAACGAGTTTTTGACATGTTGAAAAAGGATGGTTAATCTGCGAAGGCTCCCCTAATGCAACCAAAATTCGGTAAACTTGGACGCCTGAGATTACGTAGTGCGTTTTAACCCACCCTCAGAGAATTTTAGCATTTGTTCATTCACAAGATCATCGTATGGAACTCGACCAAACTTTGCCACGTGTTCTGTAGTGAAGGTTATTTGCACAAGTAGCACAGCTATCTTTGTGACTGCTGCGGGGGTCAGTTTTGACCAAAAGTGGAATAGGATATTCTGCAGACATTATAGTCTAGGTTCCACCACTGTGACGGAATCGGCCTCCAAAGCTATCGAATTTGGTGAAATGACGCAAAATAAAGAGTTACTAGGTCACAGATATCGGTACCAATCGAAAACCCTGTTCCTTCAGAAACGCCGATTTTCAATCGATTTTTGCTCGTATGCCACCTCAGCCGTAACATCTAGTAAAATAATTCAATTATGACAATAAGAAGTCCACTACGCGCTTTCCAGTGAGCCTAAAATGAACAGTGTACGTTGCCTCTAAGCTCCCAAACGAGGTTCAAAAACACAGAATGGCCGTTTTCCGTCTAAAATTGCACTTCATTGAAGAAAGTCTGCTACAAAGTTTCTTTGTGATAATACTGTCAGCGACAAAGTTGTAAAGCATTCATTTGCCTATCTATCCGTGCAAAAAGTGGTTCGCGGGGGGGGAACATCGCTTACTACGTTAAAATTTGGCCGAAACTGACCGACCCCCTTCAAAAACGCCGATTTTCAGTATATATTCGCTCGCATTGCCTCAGCTGTAACACCTGGCCAAAAAAGTTCAATTAACACGAATAGGAATTCCACTACGAGCTCTCCGATGAGCCTAAGATGAATAGTGTACGTTGCCTCTAAGCCCCCAAAAGGGGCTCAAAAAAGCAAAGTGTCCAAAATTTGAACAATAATCTGTGATAACTTCGAAACAGTACGAGATAGGATGTCAGTTAGTATTAATCACTAATA
>Ga0049105_1001780_pt1 | contig 10040 bp, 7 predicted proteins | sample WorMetvaBAHAMAS1_FD_61260 | JGI IMG/M metagenome (GOLD analysis project Ga0049105, IMG submission 61260) | Worm MetaG Olavius vacuus BAHAMAS.1 | ecosystem: Host-associated > Annelida > Digestive system > Unclassified | place: Germany: Marburg | collected 2013-04-09 | reverse complement strand
CTGCCAATATCGCCATAAATAATATATCGTTAAAAACTACATTGTTTGGCCTACATTTCTGCCGCAGAAAGTATCCGTATATCTTCAACCACTTTTACGCAATCCGCCCAGAAAGCTACAGAATTCGGTGAAATTACGCAGCCGTTAGGCCTATTACGCCGTTCAAGGTCATTGAGTTTGGTACGAATCGAAAGCTCATATGCGACTTCCTATTAGTGATTAATAGTAACTTACCTCCTATCTTGCACCGTTTCCGAGATATAGCTTCGGAAAAATCCAAAATCGCTACATTTTTCTACCACTCTTTGGTTTAACCCCCCTCGACGGAGGGGTTCCCCTGGGACGATCTCCGTAATATTTAACCTGGATGTCGTCAGGTCACCAACGTATGAAACGGCGCAGAAACATTGCCGAAAATTTCAATCGGCTGAGTAGGGTGCACGAACGTTACAGACAGACAGACGACAGACAGACGGACGGAGGGACGACATATAGCGATCATGAACAGGAGTTCTCGTTCGCTAAAAAATTAACGCAATACCAAAAAGTTTTAGCGGGGCTAATTTTTTTACTAAGACTGCAGTACATGTACACACAACAAAATGTTCCTGTGTCCACATCAGTACCATTGATTTTCTTGGAGCAATCTGTGCAAAATGCATCTGCTGCTCCGAGATCATTGTAGTTAAATTATTAGTTAAGATTTAGTGTTTCGGATTCGGAATTCATTAGTTACGCTGTGGTGAAAACCGGACATTGTCCAGCGAGCACGGCGGTTCTGTCGGACGCAGCCAGAAAGTCTCGAGGGTTCTACATGGAGAACCGGTACCTTAAGAACAGTATTCTCTACAGCCGCGGTTACAAACGCAAGCATTATGCATACGACTTGCAAGAACGAACGAACAGTTAACACGTCAATTCTTTGTATTAATAGCTGAATCATAATGTTTAAAAATTTTATTACTACTATGAGTCTATGAACCACCAACATCGGAAACAAGACTATACCTTTCGATTGAGGGCAGACTACCGATGCACAGGATACAGAGACACATTACCCCCACTACGTCTGGCAGGCAGAGGCTTCCCGCGCATCCCCGCAGGCAGGTAGCGTTATACCGTGAATGACTGAAATGGACTTACCGTCACTGCAGTTGTAGTCAGCCTACGCCACGTCCGTCACAAAATGGGTGGCGGGATGAGATTTCACGTTTTTTTGCTTGTGTGAGTGACCTTGACCCTGACCTAGAGAGGATCTGTACCTCTGATTGGAAGATGTACATACCAAAATGAACTTTCTAGGTCGAGGTTTTCAAAAGTTAGAGCATTACAGACAGACAGACAAACCAACAGTGTCAGTCAAAAAGTAGCCCCCAAAAAACTTATTGCAATATTTTTTAATTAAACTAAGTATATTTCCGTAAAAATATGCCAGTTTGTTGCCAAACAAAAATTGGCAGGCATGCCTGCCAATTTTGGTCGATTTATCATAATATTTAATTACATGGCGTTAATTTTTCTAGGAATACTTAGCGTTTTGGTGGGAGGTGGTTTTTACCGCGCTGCATGCAGACGGGGTTTAACGATGAGAATTCTGCCTGTCTGTCTGTTAAACGCGTGTATTGTGACAAAACGGAAGAAAGATCTGTCAACATTTTATACCATACGAAAGATCATTTACACTAGTTTTATGCTTGGTGGAGGGCGACCCCCTCTATCTGAAATTTTGGGTCAACAGAACCCCGTTGGAGCGAAATCGCCGATTTTCAACCGATATTCGCTCGTAGCGCCTCGGCCATAACACCTAGCGAAAAAAGTTCAATTAACACTAATAGTAAGTCCACTACGCACTTTCCAATGAGCCTAAGATGATCATCGTACGTGGCCTCCAAGCCCCCAAAGGGTGCTCAATAACACAAAACGGGAGATTTCCGTCTACAATCGCACTTCGCATGAAGAAAGTCTGCTACAAAGTTTCTTTGTGTGAAAACTGTCAGCGGCAAAGTTGTAAGGCATTCATTGGCCTAACTAACCGTACAAAACTGATTGGTGGGGGCGACCCATTCTACCTGAAATTTTGGATCAAACTGACCGTTAGAGCAATCGCCGATTTTCGATCTCTTTTCGCTCGTAGTGCTCAGCCGTAACACTTATCGAAAAAAGTTCAATTAACACTAATAGGAAGTCCACTACTCGCTTTCCAATGAGCCCAAGATGAACATCGTACGACCCCCCCCCAAGGATGGCTCAAAAACGCAAAGTATCCAAAATTCGAACAATAAACTGCAATAACTCCAAAACGGTATGATATAGGATGTCAGTTACTATTAGTCACTAATAGGAAGTCGCATATGGCTTTCGATTGGTACCGACCTCGATGACTTTGAACGCCGTAATAGCCCTTATTTTGCATTTTTTCACCGAATTCCACAGATTTTCAGGCCGATTATATCACAGTGGTTGAAGAAAGACTTATAATGTCCGTAAAATGTCTCCCAGTTCCAGTCTTCCACTTTTGGCCAATAACGCACTGCCTCGGCACCATTGCGCAGTGGCCTTGGGCAAGCTAATTACACCTATGTGCCTCTGTCACCATGCAGCATAATTTGGTACCAGCGAAAGCTGGGGAGTAAACAGGCACGCCACGCGATACACTGGCCACGAAATTCGTGGCCTCAGAGTGTAAGCTGGTGTCTGGCAGAGGGCTACAGAAACGGAGATCAGCGCCGACCTCGGCCCATGTGGCTCGGGAAGGACTTTACTTTTTTCTTATCGTTTTTGCCGTTGAAGTTTCGAGTTTCAGCAAGTCAGACTGTCTCGACTGCATCGCTAATGATGAGTGGCCCCAATTCACCCAACCTCAATCCACTGGATTATGAGGTTTGGGCAACGCTGGAGTCTTAACACAAGCTGCAACAGAAGCCAAAAACAGTTCCCAAGTTCTAAAAGTTGGAAAATGCCATCAGTGTCATGTACACCTGGTAATGAGTAACTGTGATAAGTTTCACTGAAATATGTCGACGTACACCGGAGACAGGTGAGAAAATACACCTTATTTGACCATATGAGGTCTTGCTGTGACCTTGACCTTTGACTTCAAAATTCAATCAATTCACCTTTGTGCCCAACTGCACCAAAGTTGTAAATCTGGTAAAATTCCCGCAGTTTATAAGATATCGTGTTAACAAACTTTCAGTATACGATCACGTATGCATGCACTGACGGACAGCCAAAAACAGAATGTCTGCGGCACTGTTGTAGTAGTGGCGGATGCATATACACCACTAGAACAACTGTCTTGAATCTGTGAGATTAATGCCACAAACAGAAAACATGTCATGCTGAACAACGGTAATGTATTCTTACATAAAACAAAAATACAAAGCGTCTGCGGGAAATACAACTAATCAGATCTACCTATCTATTTACCATTCATATGTTATGTGCAACTACCAAAGCATATGCGCTAATTTCACAATCAGTATCGACAATAATCAAAGTCAATAAAGTCTTATTTAATTAACCGTTATTACCGGCAACAAAGTTAACAAGACGTTATCGTTTGATTCACATCAGTCGTTGAACAGGGGCAGACTGGCCATATGCCATGTAAACTTTGGATCAGTAACAAAGTTTTTGTGTTGGGTCAACTTTTTCTTGCAGTGAGTTATATGGTAACAAAGTACTGCAGTACGGAGAAAAGTTTTCATCTTCCAACACAACTAAATTTTTTTTACGAATTTTTCACATATTTCATGGTTTCAAAATTGTCCAGAATGCTCGGGCTGGCTGGCCTACATTGATGATTTTAAGGTAGGCATATACCATCTATGGGACACACTGGTGTGTCAGCTTTGTAGACCAATGCCTAGGTCAGTCAGAGATCCAAGAAGAAGCAGCACCTCAAACCAGCTCGAGCATTTGTCTGCAAAATCATCCCATCCATCATTCCCATATTAGTAAATACTTACATGTACTCTGATTGGCCGCTGGGATAAGCCCATTTGGAACCGATTCCAAGTATCAATAAGACATTTTGTGATAAAATACTTATAATACTTACAATGATAGTCTAAAAAAACTGACCCATTGGCTAAATGCCCATACAGAAAGTCTGCTCCTGGATTCCAGTCTGCCCGTCACTTAGCAGTACTTGCGTCCGACCACTGTAGGTTACAGCTTATGGACGAGCTATGATGTGATCGTCAAACCATTTAATAATGTTGATGAATGCATCGGCTTCAGATTTGACCTCAGTCAATGGGTGACTGCATTCGGGGTACCACAGCACATGCACTGGCGTGGTGTTTCGAGCCTCCAGCGCCTTCTTCAGCTCCAGACCTTGTGACGTAGGGACACGACAGTCCTTCCCACCGATCATCAGCATCAGCGGAGTCTTGATGCGGTCAACGTTGACCAGTGGTGACCTCTTCAGCATCTCGCCATATATCTCCGAAGTAGGAACTACCATTGGATTGAAGTCCAGGCCAGCTTCGGTGTATGACCAATCTGGTATATCAGTAGAGCCAACCATCGAAGCGATATTGACAACTGGATTGCGTGCCACTGCAGCATGGTAGAAGTCTGGAAACTGGCCAATGGCATGCAAAGTGAGAAATCCACCGTGCGAACCACCAATCAGAACAACTTTATCTTTGTTGACTGTGCCCAATGCAACAACATGCTCAACAGCGCTCTGCACGTCATCGACGTCTTGACGTCCAATGTTGCCGAGCAGGGAATTGATCGAGTCCTGGCCAAACCCGAGACTACCGCGGTAGTTGACCATCAGCACTGCATATCCGCACATACAAAATCCGGCTGTGTATGTCTGAAAGTCAGCAATGAAGCTAGAGTGTGGGCCGCCGTGTATGAATACTGCGAGTGGCGGTCGACGGTTCTCGGTAGACGAGGGTTCCATCAAAATGTACTCATAATCTAATGTCGGAAACTTTGGATTGATATGAGACTCTGGCACAGCTACTGACATAGTTTTCCACAGCACCTGCAGCATTTATATACACATATGCCGATATTCCTAATACCTTCCTAATGAAGAAGTGACTAAACACTATGCATTTCTGATAACAACTGATAACAGTAAATATCGACTGATAAATTAAATGCTGTCAACTTCACACTGTTTTGTCACATTAATTCAAATGCTCATTCTAATTCTTTTGCCAGCAACGTTGTGAAAATATTGCAGAACTACTAACACATCTATTATCCACTTCAGCTAATCAATGCTTCTACTTCACATTGCCAAAATTGAGAATGCAATCAAACAGACAGGCTTATTAGTGTTACCAGTCCAAGTCATCAATAACAGCAACATAAATTGCTAGTAACATAATGGTAGCCTAGATGCATGCAGAGAGACAATGCCAGTGACAAATGGCTGTTGTAATAATGACATCTACAAATAGGCACGGTGCATTCTGCTTTTCAGGCGACATTCTAATAATCCACATCAGTGATGCATGTTTGGTACTCTATCTTAACTATAATACGCCTCATGTGCTGTAAACTGACTCCATTTAAACCACATATATGTAAAGAGCATGGTTGTTTTGTTGTGCCTGGTTAGTTTTAATGTTGTAACATAATAATCTAGCCAGCATTTTCTTTCCCAAGGTAAAGTAGCTGCAGCGAGTATACGAGGCCAGCAATTTAGGCTCATTAACAGTATCGCATTACTTACATGACGTTGCACTCCAAAAATTACAGTGACATATCTGAATTTGTCACGCATTTGGACAAAATACTACTGGCCTATACGTTTCGACAGATGTTGTATAACTCAGAGTGTAACTCCAGAGTTCCCACTCAAATGACACAAGCAAATTTCACGCCGTCTTTGTGACTTTGCAGTACTATAAATCCCAGAAAATCGTGACCTATTCCAGTATCATTTACAGTCTGCTAACTTGAATATGACAGAAAAAAGCAATAAATATTAAGCTGCCTGTGCCCACCAGAGATGCTAAAACAAAAAATTTAACTTTATACGAATTACATAACAAAGAATTACTTCATCAATGACTTGTTTTTTTCAGGAACACATCCTAAAATTTCATGACCTCTTCAGTATCTAGTCCTAAATCAGGACTTTTCAGAGCCTAATAAATTCCAAAAAAATAAATTTCAGGACTTTCAGAACACGTGGGAACCCTGAACTCAAAGAGACTAATACCTGGGGCAGTGGTTCAGGTTCTGAGTCCAGTCTCAGCCACTTGATAGCCAACAGCTCTCCAACTGATGGCAGCTTGCCGATAACAAGGTACGGCGGCTGAGAAGGGCTTGAGCATGCCACCAGCATGAGGTCTTTGCGAATGTCGAGCAGGTTCCAGCTGCCGACTGCGGGGTCGTTGCTCAGGCGGGTGACTTGACCGGTCTCCACATGCACCATGATCAGTTCCATGCGACTGCGCCACAGCGAGCTCAACACCACTCTCTTGCTGTCGTCTGACCAACACGTCTCATCGAGATGATCGGCGTATATTCCTGGAAAGTCGTCCGCATTCGCCACACTTGCAACAGTGTCCACGACAGTCACAATTCCCTTCGTTGACCTGCATGCCACAGTGAAACCATAATAAGAACTGTACAAAATGTAAGTAAGTAAAGGTGGCGTGGTGGCACAAATGTTAGAGCATCGGACTTGCAATTGAGAGATCGAGGGTACGACTATTGAGCGGTCGTATCCGTGACTAACTGCTTTTCTATACTATACTGCTAGACACAACGTATCTCGCGGTTTTGTTTTTTTACTTTGTAACGTGTCCTTGTAGTTCTCGGACTAAACGCCATGATAATCTTTTCGTTGATGATGATGATGATGATGACTGCCAGCTGAGCACCGCTGCTAGTAATCTGTGGCAAGTAATTCACACCTATGTGCCTCTGTCATGATGCAGTATAATCTGGTACTAACTTAAGGGCATTGACGCCCCGTGGCTGGGAAGGACGCACTGCTGGAAAGTACTGGCAGCCACTGTCAGGTTTATAATTAATATCACATGCAGGCTGACTGCCTAGAGACCTGGATCAGCCCTATGACCTATGCTCGACCTACGAGTTATCGTACACATGTGATGTCTTTCGAAAGTTATCGTCTGACAGACAAACACACAGAATCGACCAAAATTATGCAGCACGTCGCTTCACGGGTACTCAATAACACAAATAATGATAATAATATTTACAACTACATTCTAGAATTTGTAAAGAAAAACTGCAGTTTGCTAGCAGCGTGGGCCAAGCAGGCAGTGACATGAGCATGTTGACTGTTCCCAGTTAGCTGCTGGCTGGTTGGCCAGGCTGACAATGCTGCATGCATGCTGCATGCAACAGCAGTGTACCGACCACCTCACTGCTGTATTTCTGTGTAATTTTGAAGGACTGTAATTTTTATACTATAGGTCAGATTATAGAAATGAAAAAACCAACAGCAAATTGAGACCATTCTGCTCACTGTGTTAAAGTTTCAATCCAGCTTGTTTACAGAGAGAGATAAGTGCAAACAGCAGCGGGAAAGTGGCATAAGAAAACAAAGAAAAAGAAAGAATAGAGTATGTGCATTCATAGACTGAGCCATCGATACGACGGGTCTCATCATCACGAGTGTGACTTGTTCTGGGCAAGAAGCCGACACATCTGGTGGCAGATCTGGCACTCGAAGTTGCTGGTGGATGGTGGACCAGATTTGCGCAGATCCCGTTTGGCCTCCAACTCCTGAATGCGTCGTACTTCTAACTCTTCTACAGCTGACTTGCATGTGAAATGCCAACCAGCTCTGTCCATCGCGAGTCTTTCCAGTTCAGAGGGTGTGATGCCACACTGAGTCATTGTGCTCTTCAGACAGTCCTTGTATCTCTTGTACTGCCCACCCGGACGCCGGAAGCCATGATGAAGTTGCCCATAGAAGACATGTATGTGCATTAACAACAGGGTGTCTGCATCTGCAAAGCAGACACAATAATAGCATTTCTACAGCATCACACATGATGCTTCAGAGGCGACAGAGAAGGAGTTAATTTGGAGTGAAAAAAACAGGCATTTAAAATGTTTTAAAATGTCTCTTAAAACCTGATTCACTGCTACACAACAGAATGCCTGCAGGCAAACTGTTCCAGATGACTTTGACAGTTTCACATTTATGTTACATTCCAGTATAAATGCATACCAGTCACACATTACAAGTCGACTGCATTGTCTGTGAGGACCTCCGGCATTGTTCTCCAGAAACATCAGCCTTGTCTGGTCTCGACTGAAGACCGGGTTGCTAACCGAACGATCGGTCGGACCAAGTGTTGTGCAGGTGAAGTTCTTCAGGTCGATGTGATACAGAGCGCTGCGTCGCTGTGAACAATAGACGAGTCCCAGACGATACGGCACGTGCAACCATCCAACACAGATCACCCCGAGGTCGTTTGGACACCAGATGGCCTGTCCTGGAGATACATCCTCCGGCAGATTCTCCAACAAACTACAAACGACAAACTTCAATGAATTTCAGTAAATTACAGCTTGACACACTAGTGAACAACAGCGATACTGCGCAAGCCCGTAACTAGGGGTTCTTGAAGAAACCCCTAAATTCCAAACAGTCAAACTGTAGTTTTAAAGGTTATTGTTCTTATCCACACATTTTCACAGTTTGTTTTTCCACTTTCATGTGCACTGAAATAAACCTACAAGACATTTCAGTTTCAAAAGATGTCCCGTAGTTATATACGATACCTCCATGTTGGAAAGTGTGACCTGCTCCCAAACTCAGCTTGCCTCAGCGGTCGTGCAAGTGCAGGATGTTGGGGCCTCCACATATTAAGAGCCCCATAATAACATACACTGTGTACAGGCCTGCTGCAATAAGCTACTGATAATAATGCTTATACCAATACATGCCATGGGACAACATTTATGGCACTATTGTTATGACAAAGTCATTGCAAGAGTTCACTCAGTTCACCTAATGAACGAAGAACAGTGCTAAGCCTGTAGGCTATGCAGTGCTGCACTGCTGCTACATTAAGTACTCCTTTTTGTATCACAGTGTACTCTCACCAAAAGCTGGTACATATTATACATAAATAAATATATACGTTTCTATTGTGCCGTATGCTCGTAACTTTACAGACAGCAACAGTCAGATTATACAGATTATGCATGTTTGGTATCTTAACTATAATACCCCTCATGTGCTGTAAACTGACTCGATTAAAACCTGGTATATGTACAGAGCATGGTTGTTTTGTTGTGCCTGGTTCGTTTTAATGTTGTAACACAATAATCTAGCCAGCATTTTCTTTCCCAAGGTAAAGTAGCTGCAGCGAGAATACGAGGCCAGCAATTTAGGCTCATTAACGGTATCGCATTACGTACATGACGTTGCACTCCAAAAATTACAGTGACATATCAGAATTTGTCACACATTTGGACAAAATACTACTGGCCTATACGTTTAGACGTTAAATCTCAAAGCATGTGCACCAAAAATTCTAACACAAATTATTCAGTACAACCATCCCACGTAGAGTCGAGGAAACTGAACCACTGCAGCCCATGCCCTGTATGTCCTGTAAGCTGTATGTCGAGGCGACTTTTGTAGAAGACATACAACTGCCCTCAGTAGTAGGTCTAGTTGATCCCGGATATCAGTTACCAAAGTTATACTACTACGTAGCCACTACGACCAGCACAATTGCAATTACCAGTAGTACAGTACAGCAAAGTGAAAAACCGCTGCTTGGAATTCATCTGTAACAACAGTATCTGCTGCTGCTCCTACTCCTACTAGTACTACACCGTGAACCGCTGCTTGGAATTCATCTGTAACAACAGTATCTGCTGCTGCTCCTACTCCTACTAGTACTACACCGTGTTTCAAAAAAAAACATCCACTCATATTATTGGCCATAAGTTGAGGAATAGTTGTCCGATTTTAATAATTTTTGACACCAAAATTCCTCACATTATTTGACATCGCAAGACAGTTTAGTTGTCCACCTCACCTAACTAGTGTGTCTACACTACCT
>Ga0049105_1001779_pt1 | contig 10040 bp, 9 predicted proteins | sample WorMetvaBAHAMAS1_FD_61260 | JGI IMG/M metagenome (GOLD analysis project Ga0049105, IMG submission 61260) | Worm MetaG Olavius vacuus BAHAMAS.1 | ecosystem: Host-associated > Annelida > Digestive system > Unclassified | place: Germany: Marburg | collected 2013-04-09 | reverse complement strand
ACTGTTTTAGCCAATCAGAGACAACAGTGACGTCGGAATTTCCCGATCACGCTCGTATACACTAGTACGCAGCGGTAAATACGGCGTCAAGCATGACAAAAGGTGAAATTGCAGAATTAAATGACTTGGCGTTCGCATCCGGCGCTGTGGGATAGTCGTGTATCTGAATGCGGACGTGAGAAAACATGCGTTACTAACTGTATATCAGCATAATGGCGTTTTTAATGCATTTTTACGCAAATTGCGTTTAACAGCATGATCCAGAACGCCCTTAGGGTGCATCTGCACCGCTCGGCTACGCGTATGACGAAACTACTCCATTCAAGTCCGTTGTCTTTGCCCTTTTATTGACGTAGACTGCTCATAATGGCGTATTCTAATGCATTTTTACGCAAATTGCGTTTAACGGCATGATCTAAACGCCTTATGTGCATCTGACCATGGCTCTGCAGTCTGCATCTGACGAAGGCTACTCCATTGTCGTTGCCCTTTTATCGACGTAGACTGCTCTTGTCTTTCTAGGAGAGGTAAAAGTGAGTGGTAACACAGCAAAATTGAGTCCTTGAGCCCCGAAAAATTGCCTCTAGGTCGTTGCTTCTGGCCCCCAATGTTACGAATTTTTGCCGGATCGCTGTTCTCCGTAGTAGAGGTCGTCGTAGTACTTTCGCTGTCCTATGCATTATAGAGCTTCGTGATCAAGTTGCAGTAGCACCCAAATCAAGTGATATGGGACAGATGAGCTCTGCAGAAGCGCCGCCTACCTTCGATTTGTTTCAGCGTTTTGTTTCACATGTAAGTGGCGCTGAAATAAAACTGAAATAAAACAATTTCGTCTGAAACAAACCTGAAACAAATTTCGTTTTATTTCAGTTTTATTTCACATGTAAGAGCCGCTTTAAGACCTCAACACTAGCAAGTAGCAACATACTGGAAGTTGACCTTAAAAGTTACCCATGAAGTCACTGAACATAATTTTTCATATTTGGTAGTACTCCCATGTTCACTGCATACTCTGTTTGAGCAAGTATTTCCTTTTCCTGCTTCTCAGCGGTTCTGATGGAACACATATTCAGCAGCCAGAGCAGTCTGTTGATGTGACAAAACAAAGCCAAAATGGGCGACAGGTTGCTGCCTCCATGGGTACATCTGTAGTTAGGTAGTATTAAGCTGTAGTGGACGAGAAGCTGTGCATTGTTGTAATTATGAGACAATAACAGCCTGTAGATGATAACATTTTGTTTGTGGCAAGTTTTTGGAATAGTGTTACTGAATTGTGCACTGATGATAAAACTACTGTGTATTCAACTGTATTGTCGTTGGACTTTCAGTTATGCAGTCTTGGTGTTGGTCTCAGTGTTGAAATGCATTATGACTCAGTTAACACATATAACTCAAAGGCGTAGCCAGGGGGTGCACCCCCAGGGCAAGAACTGAAAATTTTAGGGGCTCAGTTTAGAGGGGTAAGTTGTCAGTGAACCCCTTCCCACCGGGAGAGTGGGAAATGAAATTTATAAGAGCGGGGAGGATGCGAGTGCTCAATTTACGAGGGTAGCCGAATCAACTTTTAAGGTAAAAAATAGATTGCACCCCTGCGGCAAAAATCCTGGCTTCACCTATAACAGTAATGTGCCCCTGTACACACAGGGGCAAACCCCGAGACACGCAACATAGTTCCATCACCTTTTTTAGTTGTACCTTTGTGATCACTGGCGTAATTATTGTAGAACAACAGCAGGAGATCATAGCCAGCAGTCTATAGGACGTTATCATATATTCCTCAGTCGAGGTCAAGAGGTGTTGATGAATAAACGCAGCATTGCAGGGACACTGCATGTCGTTTTGGCCACTGCAATCTTTCAAGACCTGTCATCTGTTCAGTGTTCATTTTGAAAGCCTGAAACATTATGTTGACAGATTAGTTGTTTTGTGTTACTTGCTGTTAATGGACTTCGTAAGCGTCAGCTTTTCAGTTGTCCATAATCTGCCAGGTAGGCAGGTAGTCGTCCAATCTGTCCATATATGAATTGACAGAGGGCACCTCCACAACATCCGAAGGAAGTTGACTCCAATCATTGAGAAGTTATTGGGAGAAGAAATTTATACAGATGTTGAGATAAGATGACTGTTTGTATAACTTGAACTTATGTCCTCTTAGACCGTGATCATTGTAAGGCACTGTGCAGCAGAAGTGTATCGATGAGTCTGTGCCTTCTTGCCAGTGATTATTTTATACACTTCAGACAAGTCCCCTCTTTTTCTTAATCTTTTCCAAGGTTGTAAGGTTGTAACGAGAACCCTACGTCCGTTTTAGCGACTATAGCGTATGTCGTCGTCCGTCTGTCCGTGCACCCTACTCAGGCGATCGACATTTTTGGCAATGTTTCTACACCATTTGGTACCTTGGCCATCTGTGACCGGCCTATGATTAAAAAACTGAATATGGACGCAAAATAGCTTATCATTTAATAATCGTAAATGGAATTTAAGCGGTACACTACACAATTACACATTCGTGGTGTATAATGAGAATGAGATTTATTTGAAACCTTATTCCATACAATCCCCAATTTTATTTATATACTTCAAAAATAATTAAAGATTCTATGTGAGCGATATTTGGAAATATTCATCAACACATGGGAACTTTCAAAGGGTATAAAAGAATTAAAAGGCAGTGTTTTCTGTCAGTTTGATACGTTGTCGCATATAAGTGGAATTGTAAATCATATATAGAAACATGTGAGTAACTGGTAATTAGTTTAAGTGGAATTGTGTACTATTCGTCTTCGTCCTCGTCCAATAGACTAAAAGGTGCCAGCTCGGTGATCGCGGTGTAAGCTTGGGTGTGAGTCCAGGTGTGTGCCGTGGAAGTAGTAACAACAGCAGGGTGCACAAAATACAGAGTTGTATTGCCAGTGTGTATAGTGACTTGGAAAGACTACCGAATCGGACCGCCACCCAAACTCTATTTGGTGGCGTTCCGATACGCCAGTCTTGTCCTGTAGTTGTTACTGTAGTTGTTAGTGTTAGTAGTAGGGTTAGGGTGGCGGTCCGATTCGGTAGCCGTTTTCTCGCAATTCCAGCGCCGTCGGCAGCTTCTGAAAGTCTGATTTGGTGACTGGTAAGCTGTCGACTAGCGGTGTTCCCATCTGCTGCCCCCAATACATGTATTGGCAAATCTTCCGAATCGGTACAGTGCGCTATGCTGAAGGCCTGTGACGCATGCGCAGACATGGGCCAGTTATAGCGCACTGTACCGATTCGGAAGACTTTCCCATGTATTGGGGCAGCAGACGTTGTATCTGCGTATCTTGTATTTCTGAATGGAAATAAGTAACTGAGTACCGGTAGGCCTCTGTATGCCAATGCTAGTGACGTTTCTCGCTCGTGCTGTGACATGAGGTCAGATAATATAGTGAACAAACGCACGTTTCACACGTGCGTTGCTCACCAGCATAGACTGAATTCGCAGCAACAGTTGCACAAAGTCACGAACGCACATAGGCCAATGCAAAACGACGATAATTATGTCAAGGACGGTCATTTGAATAGACTGGATGGCATGTCGGCGACATGGCCCCGCTGTGCTCTCCAACATACCGGTGCTTACAAACAAAATTTTCACTGGTAACTGAAATTTATAGTTTAATTCCATTCTAACCGAAGCATTCTTTCAGTTGTCTATCACTGGGAAACAGATTCCATGCTAATGAAACGCAGACAGACTTCGTTTTCAGAATGTACAGTTATACATGGTAAGTACAGAGGCCTAGTCAGCAGGTTCATAGTTTGCATCAGAGCAGTTATAAACATATTGAAAATGCACTGTACTGCTTTGTAAATTTTCGGAATTTGCACTACATTTAAATTGTTAGTAGCCGGTGATATTTCGCATTTATAACCTGTCGCATTTCGACCACTTCCACCGTTTTGTTCCCCAGTTGATGCTTAGCAATTTTTGCCGATCTGGTGCTAGTAATTTTGTCGTACTTAGAGTCAGATCGCCGATCTGGCAGTAGTAAGTGCCAGATTGCCAACATCTAAGTTTGCAGTTTTATGTTTTGTTGGCAGAATGGATGATGAGAAGGTTTATGAATCAGCAAAGTCATATTGGGAAAGTGTCCCAGCCACTGTCAGCGGCATGCTTGATGGGATTACGCATATTAACAGTGTTGACCTGGCAGCATCAAACAAGTTTATTCGACAGTTTTTTGAGGTTAGTACAACTGTTGTAGCTTATTACTGCTATGCTGTAGAGTTCGGCTGATTCACACATCGTGCAAACGAACAAGCATGTATTACATGTGTTGATTTTCCATTTAATAGCAATTACATCAATCGAAAACAAAACAAAACACACGTATGCTGTGCAAAAAATAAAGCAAACTTAAACTTCACAGCGATGAACATCGGTATCGGACACTGGAATTTTTGCCCAAATATTGGATATCTGTTTATGGGATTCAGTTGCATAATTGCAGCTTACATCCAGCTGGAACCATTATATTCTAAAAGATGCCAGCAGTTTCGGCCAGAACAAGCCAGGCCTTTCTCTGCACAATTAGCATATAACTGTCATAGCGAGATGCACACAACTAATATGCAGTTATGCTAGTTCATGCCGTCACAGATGACTCGTCAAAGGTAGAACCAAATTAGTTGTTGAATGTTGTATTTTCGTCATGAATTTTGAAGTTAAGTGTGAACTGAGAAATTTTTTTCTGTTTTCATCTGTAACTGATTTGTATACTTGGTATTTGGGTATTTCTTCCACATTATTTTGAATGATGACGAGAGCAGTGATGCCTATACGTTTCTTTCCTGCCATAATTTCAGAGGTTTCGGAAGCACAGATCGAGTCTTTGTAATTACTGTCTAATTATAAGCAGTCGTGATTAGTAGTCACTATTTCTGTTGATGTTAGGGCCACGGTGCCATAGCGGAGCCACAGCGAGCTGTGGATTGTGGCGCGGGCATCGGGCGTGTCACAAAAGCCGTGCTGCTGCGTATCTTTCAGCAAGTTGACATGGTGGATGTGAATGCGACATTTCTGGACGAAGCGCGGCAGTATATTGGCACCGAGTCGTCAAGGGTCGGCCGCTACATCTGCAGCAGCTTGCACGAGTTTGTTCCCGAGCCACGCCGCTACGATGCTGTTTGGTGTCAGTGGGTGTTGGGCCAGCTGCGTGACGAAGATCTTGTAGATTTCTTCCGACGTTGTAAGGCTGGTCTGACAGACCACGGCCTCATTTTTGTCAAAGAGAACATGGGCAGCTCTCAGGTGTCGGAATTTGACGAGAAGGACTCGGCGTGGACTCGACCAAGGAGTGTTTGGCTTGAACTCATGAACAGAGCTGGTCTGACAGTCGTGAAAGAGAAAAAACAAAAGTCGTTTCCGAAAGAACTTTATGATGTTCACATGTTCGCAGTTCACTAGCACTGCTCTTGCTTAGGTCTGATTTTTTTTGTGTTGGATTGTGTGCCAGCTTACGGGTTGTAGCATATGAAGTCAGTTGTTTCTATGTAAGTGTACTTAGTGATGTGTGAATTACTATCTGTGATAAATGGTAATCAAACAGTGATGGGAAAAATAGATTTGTGAGCCGGAATTGATTCAACTAGCGAATTTAATCGGTATTTTTTTATTCAGTTTTTATAGACTGTGTATTACTTTTTGCACATAATAACGTCTACAACATGTTGGAACACAATACTATAGCCAACTATTACACACAAATAGCTAGTCAACGCATACAGTATATGACAGCACAGTGTCAGTTACTTATTGGCTTCATAAATGAGCTCCGTCATTAATATTTAATTTTTTTATTAACAAAAATTTGAGCCGTTTTGCTGTACAAAATCTAATCGAATTTGTCACTGAATCGAATCGATTTCTTCTCTGGCAAATTGCCCATCACTATAATGGAGTACAGAGTTAACTTCTGTATACCGGTGGCTTATTAAATAATTATTAAACCAGAAAATCTCTGATGTGCTCGATAAGCATAATAGGGCTTAGGCAGCCCACCCAGTGGCTCCGAGCCATTATATTTTTATACTTTCTACTTTTCCGATTTTTTTTGGCAGATGCATTATTGGAATTCTGGCATGTATGTATGCACTCTGTTCTTTTATGTATACACTGCTGCAATGTATATTGCTGCCCATTGTTCTAAAGTTAATATTACCTGTATGTTTGTCATGTCAGGGATGTTTTGTGAAAACTGTTGGGAATACCAATAACAATACTTTGGCAAAAAGTATTACCAATACCAATACCAATACTGCTTTTGGAAAGTATTGCCAATACCAATACTTTTGTGACGATACTGTTTACTGTTATTACATTCACCAGCGTTTATTTTTTCGATGGTCATGATCATCTATTAATAAAGTTAATAAAATGACTGTTGTCGAGAAATGGCAAAATCACTATAGTTTACAGTGACATGATGTTTATGAGTAAACATTGAAGTAGTATCTACTTTAGATGCAAGACTACAGTCTCATCTTTTACTCTTGCAGTCACAGTAGTGTTGTTGACAGACTTAACTAGTGCACCTGACGACAAAAATATCAGTATCAAATGTTGCCGAAAATACGTTTAAAAAAGTACCGGGTATCACTGATACCAATATCGCTACTGCATACGAAAACTATTGCCGATATCGCTGATACTTGCGCCAGTACTCAAAAAGTATCGCCGATACTATTGGTAGCAATAAGAATACACTGATTTTAATAACCCTGATGCTTATTATGTTCTTCTTGTACCATACAGTAATCAAAAGAGGAGCATTAACTCTGTGCAGTGAGTTCCTTCAAGTGCTGTTTTGCATGATAGCGTTTTTTGTCATTGGTAAAATGATAACGACTCGTATAAGTCTTGGTTGTGTATGCGACGGCCATCACGTTAGCCACTGAGCCACTGTTATACCAAGTGCAGTAATTCAGGGTTTCTGCCAATCATTGAAACTCCTTAAAAGTGTTTTATTTAACAGCAGCATTTGCAACGACGTAGAAAGGGAGTGCTTGAAAGTGACCTAGGTTTTTTAGAAGTCCCGGAAAAGTTCTCGATTTTGTTGTCGCTTGTGGAATTTGCCAGTAAAGAAAATGTGCAAGGATGTTAGTGTTGTCAGAGATATGATTTTACCAATGTTCTTACTTACTTATTATTTTGGGTCTGGGACACCTGTGCTCATTTGGAATTTATGCTACGGGTTTTTCCTCACCGTATTTGGTGTGTCAGTTTCACATCTTCGTGACCATGGCACTTGCAGTTGTCATGCTGTGCCAATAGGTACTTGAAAATATATATTTTGGTTCTTGAAAGTCCTTGAATTTCAAAGTCTTAAAAGAGGGGAACTCTGCTGTATTTGATAATATATTATGTATATCAGGGGGTCTTAACCAGGTTACCTGCAGTTTTTTTTAAATTTTAAACATAGCAGTTAACTGCAGTTCGCACTGTTAGTTGCTCGACATTATGTATCTGTCGTTTTTTTGCTGTCGTGTACGAGTTACCAGACGATACTGGAATAGGCCATGATTTTCTGGGATTTATAGTGCTGAAAAGTCCTCAAATTCACTTCTCTCATTTGAGTAAGAACCCTTGTTAGCGTATTTACACGTTGGGAACACTCTTCCTTGCTTACAGTGGTGGTCACTCATAGCCATAATTTCTATTTAGCTGTCATCCAGTTTGTTGTCCACGTGCTGCGGACAGGTTTTCACATCACGTGATTCCAGGAAGTTCTGCCGGCGTCTGACAGTGGAATGTGTGTAGATTCTGTGCTGTCACCAATGTGTCCAGCAGCTGCCCACGCGTTTGAGATGGTGTGCAATTCTAGCAGAATTGCACCAATATAGCTGCGAGGGTGGCATTCGTAATTTTCTACAGTATTGATAGGCCTACTGGTGAGAACTGATGCGTCTTGTCACCGACCGTTCAACGAAAAGTTGGCAGATACATGGCTTCCTGGTCTGCACATAGTGAGTGACTTGTTAGTAGAAGAAGCTGTCAGTCAGTGTACAGTGCGTCCGTACAACCAAATCTTGGTGTCTGTTCTAGTAGCCAAGTCCACTAACTTGTGTACAGTGTAACAATTATGCGAAAACATACCGACATAAAAGTACAACTGCAATAAATTTCAGTGATATATAACTTATGGCGATATTTGCGGAAGTTACTGTGAACGAGTGCATTGAGAGCACGTGCGCAACATAGATTTTCAGGCCGATTATGTCACAGTGGCTGGAGATTGACCTGTATATAATGTTGTTTCCCAGTTCCAGTCTTCCACTTTTGGCCAAAACTAATGCACGCTGCAGCGCGGTGCGATAGCTGAGCATATTGTCAGGTTTGATTACTGTTTAGCTATTAGCTGATCCGGGCTACAAAATCGGCGGAGCATGACCCCATAGTGAGATAAGATGGCGGCCCAAGAAGGGGTAAACGTCACAGTAGTAAATTTGATGTTGAAAATTGAAACTGATTTCTGATAGACAAACAAAATTTGTGATATACTATGATTACTAATTACTATCAGCATCAATGACTAAGTATAGCCTACGCCCACCCCACGTATGATAATGATTAATGATTATTAACATTTTAGTTACATATGGCGCGTTATAAGTTTTATATTGTATTGTATTTTTTATTGTATTTATATGATGCAACAAATGTGGTTGGCCATTGACATGACTACCCGTTAACATTCGATTCGATTAAACTTAAACTTTTCCCGATATGACCTATAATGTGTTTGGTGGGACGTTAAACCTTGCTTCTTGCTTGTGAAGTTCGATCGCTGGAGTGGGGGGGGGCTATGACCGTGTTTTGCAGCCTTTGCAGTGGGGAGGGGGAATTTGTATTTACGCCGCTGACTCAAGGAGATACTGCAATCCAAAGACGAGCACGTTGCCGCCGGATTCTGCAACATACAGCCTACGTCCAATGGAGTCCATGCAGATATTTCGTGGGTTGCGAATGCCTTCGTCGTAGCCGACCATGTCCGCGATGTAGGTGAGGTCGGAGTCTAGCTGTAGCACTCGCTTGTTGCTGTAGTCGGCGACGTAGATGAACCCGCGGTGGTCTACTGCGACGTGTGTGGGCCAGCCCAGCTGGGAATCTGCGTCTGCGGGGAGTGTGTGGACAAGCTGGCCTTCAGCGTCGATGATCGCCACTCCTGCCCGGTGTTGGAGGGCACCGTGGCAGATGACCAGCTGACCGGTCTCCAGTACGACGGCGTGGCGTAGGTTGACCAGCCTGTCGCAGGCGATTTGTCGCAGCAGAACCCCGTCGTTTGTGAAAATGCCCACCACTGACATCTCGCTGAACGAGACAACCACGTGACCGTCCATGGACACCGAGACTCCGTACGGCTTGGCTGCGAGTGACCAATGACCGATATCCCCCGTGTCTATACTGACCGTGTGAACTGCCCGACTGTCACAGTCAGCCAGGAACAAGCAGAGGTGATGCTCAGACCCTGTCATGTCGGTGACGTCCAGAAGGCCTGGAACGGACAGCTGACGTACTAGACTGTACGCGGCACAGTCGTAGACTTCGATGTGCGTGGACCACGCCCTGGCGACGAAGAGATGTCGATCGACGGTCGTAATGCCGTATACTGGAGCGACATCTCCACGTAACGAGCACACGTTCACTGCACATCCAATACAACACATTTTTTGTGTGATGACGCTTTATGTTGGTATTATACGTCGAACGTGGAATGCGGCGACAAGGAGTTCGTCGACGGCATTCCAGATCCAGCAGATGTGTATTCCGAAAAACAGAATGATGGAAGAGCCTAAAAAAAGTGAGGGTATGCTTTGCACTAAAACTGCCATGAATCAAAAGTATAGGGAGCATTAATAAAGCACCCCCTTCTTCGAGAAAAGTGGGGGACGGCGTTTCCCACTTTCCCGCGTCCCCCCCCCCCTGCGTTGCGTTGCCGCCCTACTCCACTCCTGAATTTAGGTGCTATTAAGACGCAAGTGACTGCGAGGAAAAGAAAAAAAATACAAGA
>Ga0049105_1001778_pt1 | contig 10041 bp, 7 predicted proteins | sample WorMetvaBAHAMAS1_FD_61260 | JGI IMG/M metagenome (GOLD analysis project Ga0049105, IMG submission 61260) | Worm MetaG Olavius vacuus BAHAMAS.1 | ecosystem: Host-associated > Annelida > Digestive system > Unclassified | place: Germany: Marburg | collected 2013-04-09 | reverse complement strand
TATTTCAGTTATAGCAATAACATCAGGTTTATCCTTTAGTGAATTTATTAATACCCTAAGCTCTTGCCTCTTGTTGATTAACCCATCTGCATTGGTATATAAAATATCCAATTTATCAGTTAAATATGATGTTAAATGAAAACCCTTTATTCTGTACGTAGTAAACACTATTTCTGCAAGTCAAGGAGAATCCATAGAACACACGAGTACTGGTCACTATTCCGAACGCAGCTATTTTCGGTTTTTACAGGTCAAAAGACCCAACCAGCAGTGTCGGAGCACTGAAGGAAGATGGGGTCTCAAGAATTAGGCTTCAGTCCCACCAGGTCCACGCCACCACGTTACAATAATATGACATATATGCAGTATAAAAGAAAAAACACATAAAACACAAAGAAATTTACATGCAGTGAAATGGGCCCAGTGTGACAAAACCCAATCTAGAGAGCTAAACTGCTCATCTAAGTGTGCTCGTGACTGTGCATGACTTCAGTACACAATACGACACAGAACAGTTCTGATAATCTTCCCTCATGCCTCCAGACAACCGTCATAGCTCAGAGGAGAAGGGGCACACCCCGTGGGCTACTTGTCATTGTAGCAAGCACAATGAAAGTTTTTGTTAACGTTACTGATATTGATGCACAAATTTATAAACGTTTGCTATACATCATGATGTTGTCATGGTATGTAGTGAGTGAGCGAGAATGGCGAAGGACTTGACACAGAAGATACTTGGTACAGTGCAGAGTGGACTCAACTGTACAGTTCACACGCTGCAAGCTGCCGTTCAGGCTCAGCCTCAGGGTTCTGCTTTCTATCCAACCACTCTAGACCAACTGGCAAGTCATTCATTTCTCTCATTTATCAGTTTCTTGCTATTTTGTGCTTAACCTTAGTTGTACTGTGTGTACGTCCACAGAATAAAATACTTTCTATGTGTATATTCAGGTCGACAAATAATATGTATATAACACATATCATTGTCCTGGGCACTGGGAATGTGGAACTCCAAATCCGGGCACATACTACTCGTTGATTGTACATTGTGGTTTTGGCCGGTGTACAGTGCTTGCCCGTTGTGCTACCTCAAGCGTGTCCTGTCATCATGCTACTTTGTTGCCGCACGTATAGTTGGAGCAGTCATCCTTAACTACACAATCACTATGTCACACAATAAGTCCTAGAGTCCGAGTTGGAATCTGATTTTGAGCCTGCAGTCGGAGTTTAACTTTTTAGGGCCAGAGTCGCGGAGTCAAAGTCTGGAGTCCTAAATTTTCCAACTCCTGAGTCCGAGTCCCACAGAAAATGACTCCACATCCCTGGTTATCAGTGCATAGCCTGAGAAGGCCATAGCGTTGCTTCTTGGTGACCACATTTGATAGCAGAGATCTACAGGTTTAGCACTGTCGTTGTGCTTCCACATCTATGCATTTCTGTCGTCAGAAAGGTAGCATTGCTGCGAGTCAAACTGAAGTTCGTCATTATTATTTAGATTGTCGGTGAAACCTAGCTTTAACTGAGCAGATTTCTGTTAGTTGTTTCAGTCATAAATTAATGCAGAATTTTCACATATAAGTTTAAACACATTCGCATATAATATTGAATTATGTAGTTATTACCATTGTTATTTGGAGAGTTTAGTCTGTCGGTGCTTTTAATTTCTTTCTTACTTGTTATGTGTAGGAGAATGTGAAGAGTGGGTGGCTGCGGAAGCAGGGTGGCATTGTGAAATCATGGCATCGCCGTTATTTTATCATGAAGGGTGACTACCTTTACTACTATACCACCGATGATGACTACATCACTGGCAAGCAGCCGCTTGGTAACATCTTCTTGCCTGGAAACCATGTTGCGGAAATTCCGTACACTCCCGCCGATAGTGAAAAATTCCAGTTTGAAATCCAGACAGGTCTGTATCTGCTGCTTGTTTCAAAAGTGTATCACAGCTTATTTCACCTACTGTAAGCTGTAGATGCCCACAAGACGGATTTGGCACCACTTGAAAAAATTTTTAAATATGAAACACGTTTTAATTCACAGAAATGTAGGCCTGATGCAAGAACATTTATCGTATCTCGTATGTTCACTACACTCATGGTAAATTATATATGTATATAGAGAAAACTCTGAAAACTTAACCAGAAGCCCCGATTTTGGCATCATTCATTTGAATTTTTAGTATTTTCATACGTTGCATATAGCTTGCTGCACCCTCTTGAAAGCATTGGTTTATGTTAAATCAGGCCATTTTGGAAAAATACTGGTGGAGAGCTGGTATTGCATCTAAGAAGAAGAAAACGACTGGCTTGAGAAGTGATGACGGCATCGCCAAGCAGGCACTACATTGGACACCACATGGCCGCAGAGAATAGGGCGATCCATAAATACGTGGAAAAGGGATCTTGAGAGAAAGAAATGTGGACAGTGATACAGCTGGAAGATGATAGAGGTGGCAGCACGAGACAGAGCTGAATGGAGTTGAGTGGTTTATTGACTCAAGTAAGTCCAGTCCAGGTGCATGACATGCATGGACTTTATAGATACCCGATGTAGGGAAAGCTATTTATATGTAATATAAGTTGCGTTCTGCCAACTTGTACAATAAAGGAATACAATACAATACAGTTTATGAGTGGGTGAGTAAGTAAGTAAGTAAATGTTGATTTGTAGAGCGCGATTGCATGACACCTCTTATGTGCTAACGTTTCGAATGTCTGGCGAACAGATACGTCTTTAAGTCCCGCCTAAATTGTGCGGAGTCAACAGCTGGATCACACTAATGATCGGGCAGTGAATTCCAGACAGTTGGTCTGGCGACAGAAAAAGCACGGATCCTGAAAGTGCTGAGGCAAACTCGTGGAACTGACAGTTGATGACATCTGGCAGATTGCAGATGCTGGCGACCACTAACTTTGGAGACTGGCACACAGTAGTAGGCGAGGTGCCATGGAGCTTGGTGGCGAGGTTCTGATGCCGGCATTTTCACTGCTTGTAGTGATTTCCGGTAACTTGTTATCTCACACATTTGCCTCTTGTCACGAAGCAGGGAAGGTGATTGTATGTCTAGCCGCATGTCAGTGACAGTAGCAGTTTACCACTATGGACTCAGTGGCATAACGGAGGAAGATCTGTCAATGTCAAGGAAGATAAAAACCTGTCTTTGTCGAGGAGAGCATGATGCAGTTTTATGTTCACAAGACCGACATGCACCAGAAGACAAACGATACTCTCCTGGAGTATTGGAGTTGTGTTTAGCTGTTGTACTAGACAGTGGAATGGATATACATCCACAAATGATGCCCAGTGTAGACTTTTCCCCACCATCAGACTGATTTCACTGATTTACTTTTTTCGGACTTATTTTTCTCATCGTTTTTTTGTTTTAGTTTTTGCAACATAAGCTTTTTATTTTGACGTTGTGTGTTTGACTGAGCTGGCTTTTCACAGCTTTCGAATGCACATTAAATCACTGCATATCATATCGTCACCATATCATATCTCTATTCCTTCCTTGAATACATTTATGTTACGTTACATATACCTGTGTATACCTCTATTACTGGCATGTTTTGCCTGCAGTATTCTGCATCGTGGAAGACAGCATAGTCTGCTGATCACAGGTCTGAGATCACAGACTAAAACAGTTGTGAAATGCTTATGAAACTAACGATACAGTGAGGATTGTCCTCTGCAACATAATCACCTGTGTAATTCTCACCTGTGTAATTCTTACCTGTGTAATTCTTACCTGTGCAGGAGATAGCACTCGTATGTCACCATCGCATGAAAGTTACCTGTTGTCAGCCGAAACGGATGACGAGCGCAAGGACTGGATCCGAGCCATTAAGCACTTCCTTTACTCTGTCACTGGTGGAGGTATACTTTTCTGTTTCTGTATATGGTCCAATTGTCCCATGGCAGCCACAGCAGGTGCTTGTGCATCTTAACTGTCGGGATGAATTATTGAGCTCAGATTGATTGAGTAAGGTTTAACGTCTCACCAAACACATTATAGGTCATATCGGGGACGGGTGTTTACGGGTCAACTGACCCAACCAACAGTGTCAAAGCATTGAAGGAAGATAGGTCCTAAGGATTAGGCTTAAATCCCATCAGGTCCGCGTCATCACGTTACAATATAACACATATGCAGTTGACAAATAAAACACAAACACAAAGGAATCTACAGTGAAATGGACCCAGTGAGACAAAACCCAATTCAAAGAACTGTAAGAACTGCTCATCAAAGTGTGCTTATGTGCACAACTTCAGTACGCAATACAACACAGAACAGTTAATCTCCCTTCTTACCTCCAGACAAACATCATAGCTCAGATGTTATCTATTGGAGGAAAAGGGGGTTCTGAGCTCAGAAGAAACATCTGCAAACTGCTGCACTTTTATGCATCTTTTCAATTACAAAGAATTTGAGTGTCTCTCGATTGCAGTTATTATAACCCTAACTTTTCCGTATTTTATCACCTTACACGATGGAGTAAGTGCAACTAGGTGAACTTCAAGTGTGTAGCAAATTGCTGTTAATCATTTTTGTTAAATGTCAATTTCATATTAACACTGGCTCTCATGGAGAACTCGTAATGTGCTCACACGAGGCTTGTGTCGAAGTTATGTGGTACTAATAAAGGTAAAAGGTAAAGCTGAGCACTTGTATAGTGCCTTGCATGGTTTAAGACCACTTTAAAGCGCTGTGTACCTTATAGCTGAGTCATACTTGTAGCATGGTTCTTGTTTGTATGAAGACCACCACTTTGCAGGTGAGACAAACAGCATGAAAGCCATGACATTAAAACCAACAAGGTTTTCGATCATGTTGTTATTTTAAACCATTGCTATTAAATACCGATGTGTGGTACAGTTGTTTTCTACTGCTGTTGTACATTGTCACTGTTTGCAGCAATATTTGGCCAGTCGCTGGAGCAGACATTGCAGTACGAGCATAAATGCAACAGGTCCAGCAAAATCCCTCTCATCATCCAGTCCTGCGTGACGTACCTGCGTCAGAATGGTTTGCACGAAGAAGGATTATTCAGGTGAAGCATTGCTAGAAAACCAGTCTTGTTGTTTATTTTGTCGACTGATATAATTAGCACATCTCTTAGCCTAGTAACTACATCGTCGTCAGCAACTTTGGTCAGTCTGAACAACTTCACAGTGTCGTTGATGGTGGTCGTGATGGAAATTGACATTTAACAAAAGTGATTAACAGAAACTTGCTACACACTTGCTGTTCACCAGATTGCTTAAATGTTTGGTTACTGATAGTGTTTCACTGTTTAATTGGAGGTTGTGACTGGCATAGCTTGGCTTGTGGCGATGTGACCGGGATGAGCGGGGTGGCATCATTATTTCCCACAAGCAGGGAGGCGGAAAGGTGACGAGGATGCTGATGCATTAATTGCATTGAACAGTAGGTTCCCCACTTACACGTTGAACTGTTTTTCTCTTAAATGTGATCATTAGACTATATTGAACATGAGTTGTGGTTTTATATCAGTCAGTGATAAAAGAGTTAACAGTTGATATTGACGGGAGAGGTATTTGCCCTTTATGCTGTAGAAATTCCTACAGATCTTTTTCAGAGAGCGTTTTGCGAGATCTGGTCCGGAGTGCTCTGCCTTGCCTACTGCCATCCTCAGTGTGAGGGTTGGCCACACTGTGAACTATATTTTGCTGTTCAGTTCCGTTAGCTGTTGATCACAGCAGTCTTTTTAGCTTCATTTCTGTGAAAGCAATGATTTCGTTATTAACCACGCTATTTTCGATTGTCTTTCTTCCTGGTTTCTTATAAAGTCACTGTCTGTCACAACATGACAAAAATAACCTGGTTTTTGCACTAAGAAATTTGTTGGTTCTCTGGCTTCTTCTAACTAGTAGCCCATGGGCAATGACGCTCAGCTGGCAGAAGCAAATAGAGTTGCAGCAGCAGCACCAGGTATATGAGCATTTTTATGGTGACCTATAAACCCAGTAAACTAGGTCAGACTGACCTACTTTTTGGTTCATGATCAGGGTTTGTCAGCAAGTGTGTGTATGCAGGATTACAAGTCTCTGCATGCAGCAGTTGTGATTTGTGCTGCTCTGGTTAACACACAGATACACACATACAGACAGACTGTGCTATTAGCTCAGCCAGCTGAGCTCACAGAGTGATTTTCGGTCTCTATTGCTGTGCATGACATGCACAGAACCTGTCTCGGCCTTTTCATTTAGAAAACCTAACCATTTGAAGAAACAAACAAAAAACGAAACCAACAGCAGTAGTAGTTGCCTGGCTACTATAGTTACTAGTAGCTGGAATAGTTGCTCAGTTGGTGATGATCAGAGTTAGTACTCTGGTAATAAAAGATGATGGAGTAAATAATTTGTGGAGTACGTGCTTTATTGTGTCTTCTTATGTTGAAGGAAGTCGTGCAAAGTTCCTGCAGTAGTTCTTGTTCTCTGCACTTCTCTTACACTCACTGTAAGCTTTCACAACAATATATTATTTAATTGCATCTATCCCATTCATTCTTGGCCAGCCTCATATTCTGACACCATCTATTTTGCCGTCCAACATTAACACAGCATCGATCTGGCAACGGATCACCATAAAAATGCTCATATACCTGGTGCTGCTGCTGCAATTGTATTTGCTTCTGTCATGCGGCGCCAGCTGAGCGTCACTGTCCATGGGCTGCTAGTGCAACAGCAGCATTGACACTAGCCTAATACGTGACATTTACTGAAGTTTTGTTTGAGACTTGTGTCGCCATGAAATCCGTGGATGTTGATGATGATGATGATGATACTTTTACTTCCTATACTCGCATGTCTTGCATAAGCTATTTTGCAGGTGTTATCGTAGAACTGTTTAGACCTTTCTAAGCACCTGTATATTCTTTATGTTTTCCTCCGGCTGATGTACAAGCAGAATACCTGCGCTAAGTACCTGACCTTGACAATTTTGTGTCATTGAAGGTTGCCAGGTCGGTCAGTGATGATTCGACAACTACAAGAGATTTTTGATCGCGGTGAAAGACCGTCATTGACGGATGACGATCCTCCCGATATTGATCTTGACGTCCACACCGTTGCGTCGCTGCTTAAGTCATACCTCCGCGAGCTGCCGGAGCCGCTCGTGCCGTACGAACTGTACGAGCAGGTGATGATTATCGTCACTCGTGAGGTGCCGGTCATCGGGGAGCACCATGCTGCCACCAAGCTAGGCGATCTGCTGGCGGAGAAGCTCTCGCAGGCTAACTATAATACTCTGCAGTACGTTTGTCAGTTTCTCGCCGACGTGGCACAGTGCGTCGACGACAACAAGATGGGTGTCACGAACCTGGCGACGGTATTTGCGCAGTGTGTTCTGCGTCCGAATGAGGACCCCAACCTCATGCTGGCAACATCTGCTAACCGCACAGCTGCTACGCAGGTCTGTGACCTAATGGCTTTCTGTGTAATGCTTATCATGATGGTACTAAATTTAGTAATAAAATAAAATGATAAGCAAAAAAACTTTCACTTATGTGATTATTTGTGGAATAATTTTAACGTTTATAGTTTAAAACTGTAGAACTTGATTAAAGGCATGTGGTTGGTGCTGATAGTTGGCTCAGAGCAGGTGCTTGAAAAGTTTAGTTTGGCTACAACGTGAGACTTCCTGTGGCATTGTGACGGGTAAATAAATATTATGGGAATACCTAAAATACCATGGTAACTGCAAAAAATGGGGAGAAAAATTGTTAAAATGCGGTATTGCCATGTTAACTGGTAGCTTTCTTGTAGTAATACCGTGAGAATGGTGACGTGGAGTATGGAAAGGAATAGCATATTTCCTAAAACACTGAAATCTGTTAACATGTGTCGTTCACAAATCGTTTTCTTGCGAATTTTTAACAAGAAAGTAGTAGGCATTTGTCGCTTACAAGAATTGAATGAGTATATTTAATTATTAATTAGTGGAATGATTTTGATGCAAGAAATGGCTGATGTTGTATGTACGTGTGATCTGCTGCAGCTGATGATATCACAGTGTGGTAGAATGTTCCGAGTGGAGTACACGCCGAGTGGTGATGCCATTGTGACCGACGACATTCTGGGACTCAACAGAAACAGCGTCTTCGAGTCCGGCGATCTATCTACAGTTCTGACCGCGAACTGCAGCAATCCGGATCTTGCCGATCTTGACTTTGCCACGACGCCGCCCGCCCGGCACTCAGTTCAGTGTCGGCCAAAACCGGCCGACCGCTCGATGGCAAACCGATCTGGTATCATTGAAGAAATTTCATCACGACGAGACGCTGTCATACTCCGCTATAGCTCTGACACGGCGGACTTCGTTTCGGTAAACGGGACTGTGCCTGCAGCAGAGGATGAAAGTCCTACAGTTACGGAACAGTCAGAGGCCAAAGAAGAAAAGCCAGTGGTGACCAAACGGCCAGTGCCTGCTCGGCGTAAGACTGTAGTACGCAGCTCATCGTTCGAGAGTGGCTTTTCACCATCGAACTCCAGACCGGGATTACCGGTACCCCCACCAAAACCAAACCGCCAGCGAGCGGCAATGGTCGTATTACAGACACAGATCGAAGATCTGACCGCTCAATTAAAGTGTGCCACAGAGGAGCGCGATGCGGCCGTAGCAAGGGCAACGGAACTGGAACAAAAATTGAACAGATACTGCGAGAAGTTTGGATGTATTGAGTGACGTCGCAAAGAAATCTCAGTGCAGTCGTTGCTGTTCCATAGTTTCTGTATTCTTTGAGCAATGCGTAGCAGTTCCATGGTTTAGGTCGGCGATGTTTAACAGTGGCTGCCTGTTCATCCACGGGGTGTGAGAAGAGGTCATAGGGGTGCAAGTAGGGGTCATTTTTCATGAGTGAACATGTAATTTAGACAGCAGTAAGGAGGATTTCATGGGTCTGGGGTAGTTAAAGGTGGTTGAAGGAACTGAAAGGTTAAGAATGACTGGTTTAAGCACTGTCGATGAGGTTATGGTGACGAGAAATCTTGATAATCCAACGGCAACAGCCAGGTAACACTGTACCAGATTTATCGAATGAATCACTTGTTCGCTGTTACCATTGTCAGCCTGGTTACTGCATATTTGCTACGAACCTCCGGCATCTTCAACATCAGAGTCGGTGTCTGCGTCAAAGTTTTGTGCCGTGGAATATCAGATTCAAGACCGAGTTGGGTCATTAGATGATCACTGTATCACAGACACGTGTTAAACATACTCGACATTGCTCAAGGATGCCAGCATGTCCCTGCTGCTGACCAGAAACCCTGCCCACTCTGGTAATTCTGCGTGGTCTGCTGCGACCACTTAAACAAAAGCTCTGAGTATTGTAGTTGCACTCTGCATGTGCAAGAAGTTATTTCTTCACACGTCGTATGTGTCGGAGTTTCTGCATATAATGTACTGGCATTGTGGAAAAAATTTACCAGTTGTTGAATACTTATCAAACTTTCTTACCGTTAGTGATGATTATTGCTCTGTTAACTTTGCATCTAAACATCTTGATGCATAAATTCACACTACAGGCACCATTATCGTCCTTCCTCTGTGTCTACACTGATAGATTGTGGTCTGTGCATATTTTTTCTCAAATCGGCAGTTTTATTCATGATCAGTGCCTGATAATGCTGACATATATGAAGTCAGAGTGGGTCATAGTTGATCCGTGTCACTTATTTTCCAGCGTATTTCGTGCGACTTTGTTGTTGTTTAGTGTACTATTTGGTATAGGGGATGAAATTGTTTTGTTTTTCTGCATTTCATATGCTTTAAAATTACCTCGCATGAGCCAGACAGAGGCAGGCCGCATCTCCACATTGTTTGTTTACTGGGTGTTTGTCTATCAGATGATGTTTCTCTGTGTCGAGATTATCAGCCACTATAATTATTAAGACAATTACATCAAACACAGCCAAACATTTTTTTACATTTGACGTTTCAGTCTCTACCAGCGATCATCGGAAGAAACGTCAGAGGTAAAAAATGTTTGTTGGAATTTGGTGTAATTGTCTTAATAA
>Ga0049105_1001777_pt1 | contig 10041 bp, 9 predicted proteins | sample WorMetvaBAHAMAS1_FD_61260 | JGI IMG/M metagenome (GOLD analysis project Ga0049105, IMG submission 61260) | Worm MetaG Olavius vacuus BAHAMAS.1 | ecosystem: Host-associated > Annelida > Digestive system > Unclassified | place: Germany: Marburg | collected 2013-04-09 | reverse complement strand
GACGGTGTTAGTGATGACGTCACGCGAGATACGGCACAGGTAGGGGTCGTACAGGCGCGGCGGGCGATGAGATGAATGACATGTGTATCATCAACATAGCCATCATCACCATTATCAACATCATCATCAACAACCGTATCATCCTCATCACTTATTCATCTTTCATGTGACAAACCGGTGATAAACTATGACGTTCGGGATGTCGTGATATGGGGTCTGCAGTGTGCAAGAAAATAATTAAGTTAGTGACTTTTTGCTTGTAGACACGGACCAAATATTAGTTTTCTTACTTACTCACTTGCGTTACATACTTACGTCAATACTGTCAATATAACATTTCGCCAACCACAGCAACATGTTAATAATTTTGCATTCAACATTTCGCTGACTGTGGGCTAATCGTGTTTTTGTATACGTGGCTAATCGTCTGCTGATATTACCGTTTGGTATGTGCCTTCATCGAGCTTCAGCGACCACTAAGTCGAGTCGACTTTGCTCACAGTATTGTCGTCTAAATATCAGCATATCAACATCCTTGACAACATGCTCATTATCATCTTTTTCGCAACAGCCGCCGCCAAGCTCATTGTCTCAATCATCTGTACACAGTTAAACCTAGGCCACCTGGCGCCATGCAGTTGAGAACCCATGGTCATCAGTTTGAATTGCCTGCTGTTAAATATGAATTCAACGAACGAAACTTTATTGTTCGATCGATTTTTAATTATGTATAATTTGTGTGTTTTCACTTGTATTATTTTCATTTTTGTATTCCATTGTACACATGTGCGAATGTCATATGTATTAAACTCTTACTTACTTACTTACTTACTTACTAACAATTCTGAGTGTGTAAAGGGCCCCTGTAGTGTATGTATGATGGCTTTCTCCAATCAATATTATTTTGACAAGAACAACAACAACAACAACAACAATAACTATAATTAACTCTACTGATAATCGGGTCTCGCTACTCCGCCACGCCCCAACATCAGAACAAGCGACCCCACGTCGTCGCCGACCGAAAAATATGTTAATCCCACTATCATCGATGTATTTCTGCGCGCTACATGACGTGTGGTTCCGTCTGAATCCACATGACCACCCGCCTGTCACTATCGACCCCCCGCGTTGACCGCACTAACTAACTCTGCTTATTTCAGTGTTATTTTCGTTCTGGTTGTTGAGCGTTTTAAGTCGTTACATCGAAACTTTCATTGCAATGATAAGAAACTCAGCCATGATGACATGCGTTAACTTAACGCGAGGTATAGAGCAGATGCAGGTAACACAAAAGATGATTTAAAATTTTCTTGCTTTGAAATATCAGGTTTTCATTTGCATTTTCTGTTAATTAAATTCCATTTAATTCAAACTGTCCAACACTTACATCTAAAGTGACCAGCGGCAAGAACCTATCACAGTGTAGAGAACGCGTGTTCAAACAAAAACGTCTTCAGTTTACGCTTGAAAATGTTCCTGAGTTTTATAGCGCATGCTCTTCGAAGCTGAATGTGTGCTGAAGTGAAATAAAGCTACCTCAAATTATTTCTTCTGTTCTCAGTAAACCACCACATTAGTTATGGTGCGCTGCTGTCGTGGTTGTTATCGAAATAATCTCGGTTGATTTTACGTTTTGACACTATTCTCAGAAACGTTAGTGTAATTCTGGAAATAGGCCAAAGTGAAGATTAAATTATTACTTTTTGTAGCAATAAATTAATGACATCGGGCCAGATTTGTAGGTATTATCATAGCGTGACTAGGCGAGGGTCAAGTTTTTCCCACCATAGTCCTCTCACATCATCAACCGGACAGACAGACGTCACTCCTCTTTTGTTTTAGTTTTTATTACTACAAATTTAGTTTTAGTTACAGCTCAGCAAAAACACACTGACCGATGTGGATCAGTCGACGCTGAAGGTGGTCAGTGGGTGATGCGACGCGTGTCTGATCGATCTACGATACCGTACGATACAGTTTCACGCTCTCGGGTCGATACACTCTAAACACAGTGGCGGTGCTAGCTCAGAGCTTTACTTAATCACCACAGTTTACTGTGCAACGCATTGCATCCAAGCAGGATCTATATTACGACAGTTCCGTTCCGTGAGGGGCAGTGTAAAATGGGTCAGATGAGCTACCCCCCCAAAAAACGCTGTCTTGTTTAGAATACGGCATTTAGCCCCACCAATAACTGTCCCACATATTTGGTGTAGCATGTAAACTTAATATTGTTGGCAAATTATATATAAATCTTTATTCACCAACTAGTGGTAGCAAGGAAAAGGAAACATACAAACATATAAATACGGCGAAAAAGCAACAAAAAACATAAGAAAAAACATATTGTTGTGTTTCGTGTACTTTAAGGATTTCTGTTTTTAGGCTGTGGCTTTTTTCATTAGCTGAACGTCGCCTTGGCTTTAGCAATTTAAAACTTTCTGCATGGCACCGTCCGTGTTTGTCAGTCTGTCTGTCCGTCTGTATGTTACATTCGCGCACAGTGTCAATTTGGTTTAACAGATTCAGCTTGATTTGAAACGGAGATAAACGTGGTGGTATTAGATACGCCATTGCGCGGCAGCTCACGGGAAGTTCTGGGAACGATGAAGGTGTTGGAACGTGCGCGACGGGTGTGCGATATGCTAGCGCCATCGCAGCGGCAGCAGCATCGATCACGCTGTGATGCGCTATCAGTGTCAGACTCACAGGAAGCGTGATGTTACAGCCACGCTGGACCGCCCGCGAGTGGTGGGCGGGGCCGGCAGACAGGTGCGTGAATTGAATTTTGATGCTGATGACGAGCTCATGCTCGGAACGGCGCTGCTGCGTCACTCAGCATGACGTCATCAACAAGCGACCGCGTTCAGTGTATTAATAAGTAAGTAGTTAAGTTCACGAGAGAATTGAACAAGTTCGTCGTAATATTCTTACAACTCAACTGCGATCAATTAACTACAATACTCCTGCTACGGATGAAATACATTGCACAATGGTAATCAGATAATTTGGTGCAGGAACTGATCAGTGAGCAGCAAACTAAGTAAGTTACTAGGCATAACTACGAAAATGTTAAACAAGTAAGTATGGAAGTAGGCAGGTGAATTATTGAGTGAATGAATGAGTAATTAAGACTTGATTCATAAATTCTACACTGTACTCACATTGGATTTCGTGGTACCCGATTCATCAGATTCTGTCTTTATGCAGATAAAATAGTAATTGTCGGCCTAGAAATCTGCTTTCAGGAACACAACACAAATGCTGGACCTATCAGCACTTACTAAATTTGCCCAGCCGCGATAGCAACACAACTGAGTGGCGCCAACTAGCAGCGACATTAGCTGTGTTTTGCGGGCCTTTCAGTGGTTCGACATTGCAGAAAACATTGTTGTCTTCGGCATTCCGGTCTTTCGGTGTCCAGAATCCGACCCAATAATTCATGTGACCTGCAATTCCGCCGAAGCCAATAGGGCGTCATCGACAATCCTTCGAGATGCACGGAATCGTAAGCCGGTATCAGAAATACCGCGGTATTGTAATGCAAATTGCGATACTACTCGATACTGTGATTCTTAACGTACCCTCAACAGCTGACAACGCAGTCAACTTACGTTACCGCGTGATAACAAAAATATATATGAAGCTCCTTTAAGCCATACCAAAATTTTTGGGTAAGCCAGATCGGCAGTCCAAAGTACATGTACCATGTAGCTTACGATAGAAACCCAAAATACAGAAGTTCTTACAACAATCTAGTGTTGTGCCTGTTGGCTTATATTTTGGTTTTGTGAGTCAGTGTGGTAGGAGTGGTACTTGTGTCTCCAAAATTGTCTCAAATCTTCGTCCACAACTTACTGTTCGTTCTAAACAAAGCGAAAACAGTATATTCTTCGTAGATGTGATTACTGTATGGGGTAAACGGTATAGTAATTTCTTATTGATAATCCGAGAAAACCGCAATATATCGCAATCACGGTAGTTCGATATAATCATATCGTCCCGTACATCACTACTTAGCACGAACTGCGACCGGATGTCCATAAGTGGGGCCGACCGTGATCGATATAATTGGCGCCGCGAGCAGCGAGATCGATATCGATTACTGCGGCGATAATCAGCGACGAGACCCAAGTGAAGTTACTAATACGTCATATAGCGAGTATCGATTTCAGTCAACACTAGCGGCTCAGCAGCTGCAGCAGCAGCACGGAAAAGGCGTCTGTCCTATCGGATGCTACACAGATGTCGTCGTTTGGCGCCACACTGTCCGCTTTTCCTGATCCATATCTGTTCGGCTTACGCTTTTCTGGATTTTGCAGGCTTTCTTTTACGTGTCTCCTCAATATCTATGCCTGCAGTTTCTGTTTTACTACTACTATTACTACTATTACTACTACTGTGGCAAATATATCAAAGCAAAACGAGTAAAAAAGGTAAACCTTGGCGTGTTACTGAGTCGATACAGTTATCGGCTGGCAAACCAGTGGTTAAAGTGCAAAATTAGAGGTGGGGGAACGCTACATTCAGTTTTGGGTCCTTCACAATGGTCGTATGCTATTTCCTGGCATTATAACAATCTGAGGTGGGGAAACGCTTTGAAGCATAATTTGGAGGTGGGGAAACGGCGTTCCCTTGCGTCCCATTACACTTTAACAACTGCTAGCAGACTGCTACGGAAAACAAAACGAAATTAAAACACCACACAGCTATGATGATGATGATGCTAATGATGATGATGAGGAGGAGGAGGAGGAGGAAAATTATTCTTGTTGTTGTTGTTGTTGTCGTTGTTGTTGTTGTTGTTTTTCCACCTTTGGTAGTATGTAGATCCCGAGGGTAAAAAACAAACGCTATAGACCAGAATGCATGCAGGAATAGCCAGAAGTTATCCTTAGTGGGTGTGTGGGTGAAAGTGCTTTGGACAGTAGCTTAATAGTAACAGTACTAAATCGTCTGGTAAGAACCGACAGACGCTGGAACAGAAAGGCACGTCTCGCGGTGGTCGTTAAACACTGGTTATTGTTACCATTACAGCCATTTGTTCGACAGTCGAAAGGATGACAGGAGAGTTTATGATGATGAACGATGATGATCTTGACGATGACGACGATTATGATGTCTATCATTACAACAACAACAACAACTACTACTACTACTACTACTACTACTACTACTACTACTACTACTAGTACTCCCATTACCACTACTACTACTACAACTACTACTACTACAACTACTACTACTACTACTACTACTACTACTACTACTGCTGCAGCTGCTACTACTACTACTACTACTACTAGTACTCCCATTACCACTACTACTACTACAACTACTACTACTACAACTACTACTACTACTACTACTGCTGCTGCTGCTGCTGCTACTACTACTACTACTACTACTACTACTATTGTGTGTTTGTGTCAGGAGACAGATGCCGGCAACGTACGAGCGTGAATTAACGTTGGAAAAGACTCCGAGTTATTTCGTGACAAAGTCAGTCCCTGCACGACTACACAATATGTCATCTGACGTACGACTGATCGTAGTCGTACGAGATCCCGTCACACGCGCCATCTCCGACTACACACAGGTATTTTATTTTCATCTTTTATACCAAAAATTATGTCTTTGAGTTCGATTTTTCACTTTATTGTCCATCAACTTAAAATCGATCTGTATGCCAGAGCATATCGTAAGCATATGTATAATACTTGTAACGATTTAGCAATAAGAGGACGACAATACATATTTCTATTATTTTATTAATTTCGTTTTCGCTAAAAGGAGGGTACGTTTTACAGTAGCGTAGCCACGGGGGGGAGGGGAAAGGGGCAGGGCACGGGGGCACGCCCCCCTACCGTCGACAGGCATGGCCACAGGATTCGGGCAAATCCGATGAGATTTTTTGGGAGGGGGTGGGAGGTAGTGTCCGTCGCGACGACAGTCTATACCCACGCGCACATCAGTGCGGTGATGGGCTATCCGGCCTGGACCCCACTGGAGGAGCTTACAGCTCTCGCCCCGGCCCTCTAGCTGATGGGGAGAGGCTCGCTGCGCTGCCCCTCCCCACAAACGCCACCCCCGTATCGGTCCTTCGGGCCACGACACCGGTGTGCCCCCCAACTTTGAATTCCTGGCTACGCCACCAACGTTTTACGCGGCGTTTGTTTGTTTGTCTGTTTGCTTGTTAGCAACTTTACATAACACTACTGATCGGATCTTTGTGAGAATTTTACTAAAGATATACCTGCTCTATTTTCTGATTATATAGATAACGTAAAACTTCTAATAAACGCAGGGGAGGCGTTCATTAGACGTTTTACGGTAGTGCTATATTGTTTTGTTAACTATAATCGTAGGCGATGTCAAAGCGGCCAGAATTTCTACGCCCGTTTCACGAGCTGGCGTTTCTCGCGGCCGGTGAGAACGGTTCATCAGCGGAGGCGGCGGCGGTCGACACGTCCTGGGGAGCGGTGAAGATCGGCCTGTATGCTCGTCACCTTGTCCGCTGGCTGCGTCACTTCACCCTCGACCAGTTCCACTTCGTCAGCGGCGAGCGGCTCATCACGGATCCGGCTGGTGAGATGGCTGTTCTCCAGGACTTTCTCGGACTGCCGAGAATTGTGGACGACCGCTACTTCTACCTGAACTCGACCAAGGGTTTCCCTTGTCTACGCTATCGGCGACGTCGCCGACGACGAAGACGGCGTCACTGGAACTCTTTGGAGGAGGACCTCAACGTAGATGATGATGATGATGATGTTTTTCCTCGTTGTCTCGGCAAGACAAAAGGTCGAGCACATCCGATTATAGACGACAAGGTTCTGCAGAGGTTGCGAGACTTTTATAGACCGTTTAATGTTAAATTTTATCAAATGACGGGAATTGACTTCGGATGGACTTAGGCGTCGCATGACGAGTCACCGTCGTAAGTTATAATATCACCATTATCAACAACACCAACTGTAATACTAATAATTAGCTTCATCACTATCATCATCAAACGCTGTCGGACAAATGGCTGTACGAAATTACACTTCCCGATATAAAAAAGTAAAACGAGGAATTCGTCATGTCAGACAATTGTTATTATTTCAAACAAATATGTGATTATTAATTGATTGTTTGTATAAAATATTAAATGTGTACATAGGTCTATACTCCACGTAACAGACGCAATAAACGTTTAAAATAAAATAAACGTGTCTATCGTGTATTCTTTGTAAATGTGTTTTATGAACACAATAAAAATGCGTATTCCAGTCTTAGTCCTAGAACAGTATTCGAAAGCCCCCCACTGACAGTTTTTAACTCTAGACTCAAAACTCCCTTGTTTTACTTGGCCAAGTTTTGAGTCTGGAATTAAAAACAGTCAGTGTGGGTCTTTCGAGTACTGTTCCAGGAAGTGAGTTCCAGACAACATGGGGTGCCGAAAGACGGAAACCATGCACGACCGGCGAAGTTGGTTCTCCTGGAAGGTTGAGCCAGCAGAGAAGTGCCAGAGGATCGAAGATTCCACACGCAGTCGCGGTTTGTACAAGGTGGGTCATAATAACAGCGGAACTCCTTAGCTTCTCGTGGCAAAACTCAGTCAATATGCGGCTCATTTTATAGAAAAAAATTCAAGGACAGAACACGAGATATGGTGCGTGAATCGCTACCAGAACTGTCCGAAACTTGTACTGTCTTGATTAAATTATGTCGTTTAAAAGCTACTTGTCTGCAAATTATGATTCACCGTATATAATGTGGCAACTGAATGTAAACCCGACCCATACCGAGCCACCGCCGAGCAATTAGGCCGGCAGAATCTGCAGAACGTCTTTGATTGACAGCCGCGGCCGGTGGGTACGATTCAATAACGTGGACGGCGGTCGTTCCGCCAGAAAAGCTTGTTTGATTTAATTATACGCGGGGCGTCTGTTTTTTACTGAGTACTTTCTGCGAGCTGTTTGATGTACTACGGACAGTTCGAGTCCTCGTTCGGTAGAAAGCATATTAAAGTGTAACCAGGGCATGTTTTTATATACGTTGATTACGTTTTAAATGAAAATTCTCCTGTAAACCTTTTCCCCAATATTTCTTAATAGTGAGAAAACTTTAACAAAAGTTCATGTAAATAATTTATAAAAACGTGTTCGAAACAAAGAAAAACAACCATTTCTTAAATTTTGACTGTGGGACTGTTGGTGACATATATCAGTTTTTACGCCTCTGTTATCGTTAGAATGGTGCCGGAGACTGTTCTTCTTTGCTTAATCATATACATGTAGTAGAAGGTTGCTATCGCAGTATCTTATAAACCGCTTGTCGGAATTTCACTAAGATTACAACTTAGGCAGAAAGATGAACTAATCAGATTTTGCAGTCAAAAGGTCAAAGGTCAAGGTCACAGCTAGACCACATATGGTCACGTAAGCACCTTGGGAGGCATTTTTTTTACCTGTCTCTGGAATGTACGGACGTATTATAATAAAACTTATCACAATTCACTCATCACCAGGTACACGTGACATTGATGACATTTTCAAGGTCATGGGTTTAAAGTCAAGGTCACGAACAACATTTTCCGCCGAATGCACTTTTCCAGCGGAGGCATAACGATCGACGGTTCGCCGTCAAAGAACATCTAGTTTTTATACTGCATTTTATCAACGTCTACAGATGATTCGTTGTTTAGCAATGTTTTTTTTGTTTTTTTTTATTTAAACGTTTATCTATTTAAACGTTTATTTCAACTATGTCTATGTCTAAAAACGTAGCCTTTGAATTGACACTGTTATTCTGTCGAGCTGCAGTATCACGCCTGTTATCCTACAAGGCCGACATTCTCATCAATAGACGATGACAGTAACCAGACAACCGTGACGAACAGGCCTACAGCCAGCCGGCTGCAGAGCCAGTTACCAGGGCAACAACGTAATAACATGAGATGCGACTCTCTGACGCTGCCCGATCAATCGAATTACGTACGCGTGTCCGTCTGGTATCAATCCAGCCGTCATCGAATTATCGCCATCGCCATGATCATAATCATCATCAATATTATCAGCATCACCATCACTATAGGACACTCGCCATCCCCTCTCCGGCATCTCCGGCGTCCCAACTAGAGATGATAATTTTCACGACGTTTTCTCGTGGTAAAAATTTTACTAAAATTTCTTTTAAAAATTCTATTAAAAATTCGTAACATTTATAAAATAAGTATACAAATATGCAATAAGTATGTAAAATAAGTAACTATTTATTACCATGCTATTACTGGCATGGTGCATTTGTACTTGATAACTTGGCTATAGTTTATTTCAAGTTGATGAAATAAATCGTTCAGTTATAATTCACTTATAATGCAAGTTGATAATTTCACTAAAATTGCAAAAAAAACGGTTTTGAAATTTTTAAAATTATAAACACTAATACTACCGCTACCATCATCATCACCAGCGTCATCATTATCGTCATCATCATCATTATCATCATCTTCTTCTGTCCCGTCTTGATATCATTTACGCATCATATCTACCTGTCACTCGTCCTGCAGGTGATTAGTTTCCTAGCAACAGTCGCTGCAGCAGACATGATATCATACCGTATCAATTGCGAGACAACAATCACATCATCTCAAACTGTGACAGGAAATTAATCACTGTCTTCTGACAGCAGCTCTTGACAGCGGCTTGGTTCACCAGTGCAAAAGCCTAGCAATTTCACTCGTTTTCTTACAAGAGCTCAGCTGTGACTAAGATGACCGCGCAATCATGCATAACTCGATGGCGTGCTCAATAATGGTGTGGCTTTGTGCGTAGTGTGATAAGTGACGCCACCTGGCGAATGAAAAAAAAACGGCGTTATGCGGCCAGGAAGATGGGGTGAGTCAGTTATGGGGAAATGATAATTACGTATGTCAGGCTCTGATTATGTAGTTTGCTAATATCTGTTATAGACAGGCCTATGTCATGCGAATAGCCTATGCGTCCGCATGTTGTTTAATTCTGTTCTGTATTTTTTGTATTGCTTATTTTTTTT
>Ga0049105_1001776_pt1 | contig 10041 bp, 9 predicted proteins | sample WorMetvaBAHAMAS1_FD_61260 | JGI IMG/M metagenome (GOLD analysis project Ga0049105, IMG submission 61260) | Worm MetaG Olavius vacuus BAHAMAS.1 | ecosystem: Host-associated > Annelida > Digestive system > Unclassified | place: Germany: Marburg | collected 2013-04-09 | reverse complement strand
AACGTCAGTACTTATTAAACCTACCTAGGCTGATTTTTATTTTGTTTTATATATACGTTCATTCGTCACGAAGACAGAATACAGCAGAGATAAAAACAAACAAACAGACAGACAGACAGACACATAAACACTACAACTGATACCTCAACATCTCAGTAATGCACACAGTATAGAGAAAGAAAAATCACATAGTACTCTAATACACTTTGGATGTCTGTTGCACAACAACAGTATATAATGAAAAGGTTAATAATTGTAACAACAAAGTAACAATGACAGCAAGCCTCATCATCATCATCATTGTCATGAAATTGTGTAACAGTGGATCCCTCATTGTTTTGTGAACCAGGACTGTGCTTGGCACACCTGAAATTGCAGTTGCTGCTCTGTCAGCGAACCTTTGCTTTACAGCCATCTCTTTGCAGACTTTTGTCTAGAAGGTAAAGGTAAATGTGGATTTATGTAGCACCTCATCGTGAACATACCACTAAGGCGCTCGGGTATGGCACACGTTCTCAAGGGATCTCACAGTTTTATCTGCACATCCCGCGTTCATCCGCTAACGGAATAAACCGTACCCGCCTTTTCCTTCCCAGCCAATGCTGGTACTTATTTGCTGACCCCGTAATAATGGAAGGCTCATTTGGCCTAGGTAGCTGGTTACCAGCCGAGATAAAGATGTATTTGTTGCAGAGAGAATTGGGCAGATCTCTACAAATTTGGGTTGTTATTGTTATATGTGTAGAAAGAATGCTAACGTTGCCATCCGTGATCGTGATGGGCTTCTTGCATTGCACCATGCTGTACTCCGCAACTATCTGCACATAGTTGAGATACTACTCTCCTACACTGCTGCACTCACAGTCAGTTTATATTGTCTTGAAGTCAGAATGTGACAGAAAATTTGTCAGTATACTAATGCTTTTATGTGCCTCTTGAAGATGAGTGGTTGCTAAAGATTTCAAAAGTCTGCATTTGATTAAGGAAGTTACATCAATGGATGCAATCGGCAGATGTTTAACGTGCACCAAAAATGATGGTGATCTAGCTGAGTCTGAAATATGGGCTGATCATGATGATAGCGAGTGATTGATGTCTTTGGTGCATCCGTCATAGGTGTTACTGTTAAAATGGTGGTATTCTCTGCCCATATGAACAATATTATCGAGTCACATATTACCCGTTCTACTGACCGTTCACACACTGCATGGCAAATCTGCTGCACGAGCTTGTAATGGTTAGAGATGGTTTGTTGGTGCTACCTGAGTGGTTTACGTGCAATAATAGATTATCTGGTTCATAGTGTGTGCGTTTAGTGACGAGCTGACACTGTGACTTTCTCGCACTGTTTTCTTTGTCTGTCTTGCGTCATTGTGCTGTGTTCCTGTCTGTCTTGTACTCTGTCTGCGATGTTAATAATAAATACATAAATAAATAAATAAGTAGACAGCTGAACCGACTCTGGTCATCGGGGGCTCAGTCTGTTTACAAATGTTCACATACTATTTGAACAATCTGCCAAACATATCACTTGTCATTTTTAAAGCCCCATCTGCCAGCAGCACGTCTGTTTGATTTTTAGTGATGAGCTGGAAGTCTTCAGTGATTTTCCAGCCCCAATTTTATTGTTCTCTGTTCTTACATTCGTGAAATAATTGCTTTGCAAAGTACAAGTTGTGTCATGAACGGTACCCTTGTCGTGACTTTCGTCATGTTTCGGCACTGTATAAATTAGCAAATGATTATTTTGTTATAATTATTTTTATTGCAATGACATGTTGTAACTCCATAATTGCAAAGACTGTGACGTGCAAGTTATTTTAAAATGTTTCTGCACTTGGGTTGTTTTCAGGGTTTAGCAGGAGCACTGGAGCTGACAGAAAACAGCGAGATGCGAAGCATTTTGACTGCAGCAATGTCCAGGTTAAGTAGCAAACTACCATTGTGTATGTTTACCAGCAAAGGAGTTCGATATATCCAGTTCCATATCACTGCGAGTCAAAAAGCTCAGTTTGTCTTTTATTTTCAAATAACTAACTGCACTAACACGTGACTCACTGTTTGTTTTCCCCTTTATTCCGTGATTTAGAAGTTTTTGGACTTGTGTCACGTTAATGTAAATTTTCTAACTAACTATTTTTGTGAGACGGTTGTAATTATTACATTTTTAATAAACACATATCACTTTGTCTTATCTCTCAGCAAAATCATTAACCTAGAACAGTGGCTAATCGTACAACACATTAGGTCTATATTGTTGGCTTTGCACATAGGCTTTCAGCATCGTTGATTTAGTTTGATTGCTAAATTGTATTTTTTTCTGTTATCTTGGGAATTTAGATGGGAAAACCTCAGCTGTGAAACTTTTATGATAGAATTTTATCGGAGTGTTTAAATTGTGTCTTTACATTGTGTCTTTTTACGAGGATATAGGCAGTCACTGTGCTTGAACGTAATAGGTTGAAAAGGTAAGTAAGTACACAGGTAACTCAATTACAGTCATCTGACATGTTCACGTGTGTTGTGTTGTGGACAAAGACTCACCTGGGTGACGGGTCGTTCACTGTTGCCAGTCGTAAGGTGTGGAACATTACCAGCTTCATTGGCATTTGATTATTATAATAATAATAATTATTTTTAATACCCTTGGGTGTATAGTTCCCAAAGGTTTAAAGCAAAAAAGTTAAAATCAAAGCTGGAGTGACTATTGGTCCGGAACGTCGTCGATCACAAAAGTGTCGTGCAGAAGAACAGAGTTGAAACGCTGCAGCGACACCGACAGACGTTGGAACAGAAATGAAGACGCTCGCTCCTCACCAGAGAAACTGCTGAGCTTGTTACCGAGATTATTGTTATTATTATTTTTAAAAAAATTTTTAGTGCCTACTAGCACAATTATTATTATTATTATTATTATTATTAGAATGTAAAGATTAATGTGGCATAAGCAAAGTAGCTTCTAGGATGCGATTGACAATTATATGTGATTTAGGCATCTCTTGAAGGCACTTTTGTTCAATTGATGCTGCAGCACATTATGACTGTTCTTGAGTCGCTGTGTATAAATTTTCTTTCTAACTTACACACTTAATTACTTATTTACTTTGGATAAACTCGGTGGATGGTTGGCAGTTTCACTTTTAAATGGAGTTTGAAATATAAACTGTGAAATTAGTATGTATATGTAATGTGGCTTATTGCTAATAAAGGATGGGAAAGGTCAGGAATCTTGTGTAGCCAGAAGAGTGGTCATACTGAGCGTGTTTTGTGTATGATGGTAGACGGCAGAAGGACCTGGTGACGCCGGCATTGTTTGAGATGGCCATGAGCGGCAATGCAGATGGAATTTATTCAGTTCTTGAAGATGGAGACTCGGTCAAGCCACAGGTGACATATTCAGTGCCTAAGTGCTGTTGTAACCTCTGAATTCGAAAGCAGTGTCCTTCCAGAGTCCGGAATGACTTTTCTCTGTAAACTGTTCTCATCCTTCTACAAGCCATGGGATAGTAAATTGAGTATCAGCTTTCAAGCTGAGTAGTAGTAAATGGCGATGGTGGGTGTAGACAATAGCAGCCTACAGGCAGACTTGTGACCCATGTCTGTTAGCTTGGCCGGCAGCCGCTTGACAATGTTATACACTGTGTCTCAAAAAAAACTGGACCCCTGAAACTTTTCATTATAACTTCACAAAAATTGCTTTAATGTCAATAAAAATTGGTACACACAACCTGCATATGACGTAGTTAAATTACACTGTTACAGTGCAGTTGTTCACATCAGATACCACGACAACATTGAAACTGACATATGCCAGTTATTACATCATCCGTGTGCATTGTTCTTGGCCAACCACTGCCGGCTTTATGCTCTGCCAAATCAGTGTGTCTTAGTTGCTTTGAAAATCTTTCAGCATGGTCTTCTTCCAACCCTTTGTAGGAAATTCCTTGATTAACCTTTTAGCACTGTTGCCTTTTAATAAGTACAAATTTTTTTATCAGATCCAATCTTAGTCAAACATGTTCTCCAGTTACACACACATTTGCTATGATGCTGTTGTTGCCATGGAAACCACGCAGCTGGCACTCGACCACAATCTGCAATAAAATGCGGATTTTTTTTTCTGTGAGAAATCATTCATAACAGGCCTATTTTGATGAAGTTATGCAAATCTGTTTTAGGGGTCCAGTTTTTTTTGAGACACAGTGTACATTCATCTGATGAACTGGCTGAGCTCTTGCAATGTTTTTCTCGTGATGATAGCATAAACATTGTCCTGCATATTAGTATTATTATTAGCAGCGAGCCAGAGCTTGAGTTTTGGGAGCGGAACTTAAATATCAGTAAGAGTAAGAGTAATCTGGTTATCTGTATAGCGCCTTATTATGGGAAGCACCACTGCTAAGGCGCTCAGATATGGGCCGTGTGTAACGAGGGGATCACACAGTTACCTGTCACCCACACATGAACCATACCTGCCTTTACTCCCCAGCCACGAGGCATCACCACCCTTTGACTGGTACTCATTTCCTCTACCCACGAAGGGATGGCTAGGCTGAGTTGACATGGGTGGCTGGCCACATACCGAGATAAATGTCCCTCACTGGGAATTGAACCCGGATACGGTCACCCACCTCAGTACTAACCGGGCCCGACGTTGATTAACTTCATTGATCGAAGCCAATGCGCTAACCACTATGCCAGGCCGCCGTAGTGGTAATTAGTGGATTAGAAGTTTGAGTGGCATCATCATTTCCTTCAGTTAAGCAGGTACTTGGCATTTCTGAGGTTAACTGATGAGTCACAGGGAATGCATCATGAATGCTGATGCCAACTTTTGCAGGCAATAAACAAGCATAATTGAGTGTCTTGTTTGTTACAGAGCAGCATCGGTGATTGGCCATTGTATCTCGCAGCTCAGAATGGTCACTTGGATGTCGTACGGCTTCTATTCGAGGTACGACAATTTTTTGCTTAATTTTCCTTTCTCCGAGTCACATTGTTTTTTTTTCTGCTGTTTAGTTTCGTGCCTGCTTTATCAGAACATTTTCTGTGATAAGTAAACCCCTGTAAAAAAGTTCGTGCTCCCATAGGTCAGAGCTTAATGCTCATTGTCATTGTTATTGTTGATAGTGGAATGGTGACATTACAAGCCGACATGCAAGCTCCGGCAACACAGTGCTACATGTCAGCTGTAGCGGTGGTCACATCGACATTGTGCGATTTCTCCTAGCTGCATACAATGACCAGAAAACCGCACTATTGAACACATATGACGACCTTCCGGCAAACTTGCTCAACTTTGACGGTTTCACGCCACTCATGTTGGCTGCCAACAGAGGTAATCACAGTGCAGTGAAGATCGGTGAATTAACTTTGTGGCAGCTGTTGCCATAGACAAAATGTCGTCGCATATTCCTGTAAACTCAAACTTGTAAGATGCAGTGCTAGTGGAACAGTCCAACGAAGGTTCAAACTTTTGAAAGTTCGAAGCTTTTGCCGGATTTAGAAGGTATTTTTTAAACCTTTGAATGTCTGTGATAATTTGTTACCATTGATGCATTACAAAATGCTAGGTTAAATTCAATAGAGTTTACTTACTTAATCAACAAAGACTTGACAGTGACGGACCAAAATGATGGCTCTGATACCATTACATCACTCATTTTGTCATTTCAGCTTAATTATTTTTTGCTGTGGGTGCTTATACATGTACACAGCTTTCATCCAACATTTGATGTCCATGTCCCTGCATAGTGACGTCATGAATGTTCAGCAAAGGTTCAGAGGTTTTCCCACAAAGGTTTGAAGGTTAAAATGCAACCTTTTTGCATCACTAGCATACACCACATAGAACCAAACTACCAAGCTACATATTGTTACTGTGAATGATGTGGGGAAAATGCATTGGCTATCAGAGGCTTGACACTGGGGATCCTGTAATGGTGTCTGATGCTTCTTTGCGTGGTAATGACCAATTTTTTAAAGAGAAGCTTTGGCTGGGCAACTTAAAGATTAATCATGCACTTTATCACAAAAATTTAAAGATTTAAAAAATTAGTAGTTAAATTAGTAGTTATGATTAAGGCCACATCTCTAGAAAACATAAAGTGAACATAGTTTATAAATATTATAAACGTTTATAGAATTTGTTAAATTTTTAAATAAAAATGTGTTTGTATAATTAATAAGAAAATGCTGGCAGAAATCTACACTCCACTATTTTCAAATTCTAGTCCTGCCATTTAATAAAATGGCTGAATGTTGGACTGTTCATGACAAACGTTATTTAGTTTCTCCTACTGCGTTTTTACTGTACTTATAAGTGTTGGCTGAAGTTTAATTACTTGAGAATAAATGTTGAATATGCACCATACATGCAGTTTCAACTGGCAGTGTTTTTGTCAATGTCTACAAACGTTTTAAAATAATTTACTATAAAAATGCATTTACAAATATTTTTGTAATTTTCATGTGAACATTTATTAACCTGTGCTCCAGTTGTAGTGAACTTTCAAGTGAAATAAAAATTCATTTGTAAATGTGTGTTTCATAGAAATAATTTTTTGTTAATTGTAGATTTTATAGACTTTCTGTTAACCCTTTATTGGGTATAGTATGAAAAATGTCACCAATGGCTGAAAAGTATATTTCAGCACATGTTCTTTGTTTGTTTTCACTTTTTTACGTGTAGTTGAAAATTTTTCAACACTTATGAGGGTTGGCATTAGTCAACTGGCTGCAATTGCAGGTCAGAGTGAGCTAGTGAACATGCTGTTGAGTAATGGAGCATCACCAAGTGTGCTGCGGCCGAGCGGTGAGTTGTATTATTGTACTGAGTTCCACGGCGTTCAACATCTGCTTGACACTCATCGTCAGACACGTTCTCGGCTCATATTTGACGCAGTCGCCGACAAGAAGGGACTCGCAAGACTCGAGAACATATTCGTGGTTCGTTATTGGATATTTTTAGGACTTTTCTGTCATTTTTTATGCTTTTGTGTTTATACTTTTCATTAGGACTGAGCAGGTTAGTGATAAGTCATGCAGTCCACAATCCTGCCTGAGTGACCTTGCATCCTCATCAAAGCACCTGGAAGTGAAAAGAGCAGGAGAAGATTGAGAGGGATGGAGGCTACAAATAGAAGAGGAATACCATAAACCTGCTATTAATAGCAGAAAACTGAATGAATGAATGAACGAATGAATGATGAATGAATGAATGAACGAATGAATGATGAATGAACGAATGAACGAATGAATGAATGAATGAACGAACGAATGAATGAATGAATGAATGAATGCATGATGAATGAACGAATGAATGAATGAATGAATGCATGAATGAATGAATGAATGAATGAATGAGTGAATGAATGAATGAATCATGCCTTTTCTGCTGTGACATTGTTGATTCGGCATCGCATTTGGCCTGTAAATGAACGATACATTTGTATCTTGTCTTATACAAAGGTCCTACTTGTCCATAACTTTTGTGTCTTATGTCTTATCTTATGCGAAGGGTCCGACTTGTTCATAACTTGTATGATTGTATTTCTCAAACTATTTTACTGTCTTTAAAGAATGAATGCTGATAAAATGTTAATAAATGTTGGTGATTATGGTGGTATTGCTGATGTAAAAATGGCCATTTCCCCGAAGTTTTTCATGGATCCTTCATGGAACCACCAGCTGAACCAAGTCCATCTGCTTGTAGAATGGTCATGTGTTGTTGTTGGTGTTGTTTCAGCCGAAGCACGACCACAATTTGCGAGACTCGCAGAGTGGAGATACGCCTTTAATGTGTGCCTGTCTGCTGGGCAGAGTAGAAGTGGTAGCATTTCTGCTGCAGTCGTCTACATACCACTTGAATAACAAACCGTCAGTAGTTACACAGTGAGTAGTATTCAGCTGTTGGTAATGGCTATGTCACCTTCGGTCTTCTGCAAGACTGTCGTGCACTGGGTCAGGCCTTAGCCCCAAGTCTATTTTAGAGTTTATACAGCAGCCGCAGCAGCAGCCGTGGTTCGAGCGCCGTCGACAGTCAGTCGGGTTTGTGATGTCGTCAGAGACAGTCGCTTATATTAAGTAAGTAAGTAAGTAAACGACTTATATAGCGCCAGGTCTTAAGAAGAATCAGGGCGCGTGGACGAAGATATTCTAGGCAAGGTGGGTAAGCTGACTGGAAACAAAATGTCTTTAGATGACATCTAAAAGTAGACAGTGAGTGTGATTCACGGATACTAATGGGTAATGAATTCCAAACTCTCGGTGCGGAAGATCGAAAAGCACAAGATCCAAATTCTGTTCTGTGTAGTGTTTCTGAAGAAAGCTCAAGAAAACTCAATGTCGTCTCTTATGTCTTATTATAAATAATAGAGGAGCCTAAGGTACGATAAGACCAGTCTGTGACCATTTTATCTGTCTCTCTTTCTGTCCATTAGCAACTTCACATAAAAACTAGCGATTGGATCACCGTGAAAATTTTACCAGAGAACTATTTGTGGACAAGGAGGAACGCATTAAATGTTGGAAGTTGTCCTCTCCTCTGGGTCTGCATCCAGATAGTTTTTGAAGGATTCTTCATCGTTGCAGAATTGCAAAATCTCTGTTCAGCTTCATCGTAGCACTCATAATTCAGATGTCGTTGTAACGTGTTTATTGTACTAAACACGTTTTTATTATACAAAGACTACTGTGCTATGTAACTAGATTACGATCACAATCGACTGCTGCACGGCGAGCGTAAGTAAGCGAGTGCAGTGCTCGTCAGCAGCAGCATTACTGTCCTGTAGTGGGCCGGCTGTGTCTGTCAATCACATCACGTGTCCTGTAGTGGGCCGGCTGTGTCTGTCAATCACATCACGTGACTGTCATAACCCTCTCTCGCCCACCTTCCTCTTACTCTCTGAAGGTCAACAACCGCTCTTTCCGTCACACATCACCCTATCTCTGGAATCAGCTTCCCAAGGACCTTTGATCATTAAGACTTATCACTCTCATCTGATCTCACACACGTCAGTGCGTCATTTCCTTCATCACCACTCTCACCATCTATTACCCCTTCTCTCTTCCACTCCAAGCTCAGAACTCTTCTTTTCCACAGATCCTTTTCTCTGTAGTTCTTCTACCTTTCCACCCACCGGACTGACTCGGTGGACTCCTGCTGTTTTTCGTTTTTCTCAGGCATGTTGGTTTTAACTGTGTGCTAGGCTAAGCTGGCTCGTAGTCAGCTTTTAAGTGCACATTAAATCATTGCACATCATCATCATCATCATTTTTCTATAATTCGGCTCATGTCTTCGAAAAAACTCATCGGATCTTCACGAAAATTTTATCATAGATGTGTGCATGGAGAAGGAAATTCTTGTTAAATTTTGGAAGTCATCCGTATCTGGACTCCAAGTCCGGACTGGATTCACCGTGCTCTGGTTACGTGATTAAATGATGTGTAGAGGTATGCATGGGATGGGGAATTCGGAATTCCCATTCCCATGATTCCCATGAGATTTCCATGGGAATGGGAGTACTTTTGGGCTACTAATGGGAATAGGAATAGGAATAGTTCTAATGGGAATGGGAATAGCATATTTTATTGGTGAAAAATAAAATTCCCACCGGCAGTGTGAACAGCCTGCTGTTTTTGCACAGTAACATGCAGTGACTGTAACTTCATATTTCGTTTTGAATTCACGACACAATATACACATTTCTTGGCTTTAAGGTAGTCTATATATAGTCACTGCTGGAAGATGGGAATGGGAATGGGTGGGAATGGGAATAGTGGTGATGGGTAAAATGGAAATGGGAATGCAGTGTTGGAATGGGAATGGGTGGGAATGGGTATAGAGGTGATGGGAAAAATGGGAATGGGAATGCAGTGTTGGAATGGGAATGGGTGGGAATGGGAATAGAGGTGAGGGGTAAAATGGGAATGGGAATGCAGTGTTGGAATGGGAATGGGTGGGAATGGGTATAGAGGTGATGGGAAAAATGGGAATGGGAATGCAGTGTTGGAATGGGAATGGGTGGGAATGGGAATAG
>Ga0049105_1001775_pt1 | contig 10043 bp, 3 predicted proteins | sample WorMetvaBAHAMAS1_FD_61260 | JGI IMG/M metagenome (GOLD analysis project Ga0049105, IMG submission 61260) | Worm MetaG Olavius vacuus BAHAMAS.1 | ecosystem: Host-associated > Annelida > Digestive system > Unclassified | place: Germany: Marburg | collected 2013-04-09 | reverse complement strand
GTCACAAGGTGGTAATATTTCGCCTATTTGGGGAGAAGCCCCCACTGTACCGATTGAAACCAAAATTTGCATGGCGGGTAACCTCGCAGACGTAATCACGTGTGCAAAGTTTCAAGATGACATTTTTAGAGGTTACGATTTTACAGGGGGTCGAATTTCCCATTTTCCTATTTATTGATTTTCGCATGGGCTTTACAACAGTGCAGCGCGACTGCGCTGCCTGTGATACTGCTAGTGTAAGCATCTGTGTGATCTCAGCAGCAGGTTTTACAAGTGTAAAGGAGAACTTAGGAGATTGTGGTTCTGTCAAAGATTTTAAGTATTTTGATTGACTGTTGTTTGTCAGTGCTTGTCATGGATGATTGGAAACTGAAGACAATGCCGGTGGTTAGAATTGAAAGACCAAATAAAACGTTTGTACATTTTGCTTTCTTGTTTGTTTCTAACATGCTGAAGAGATGTCGACTTCATTATTTACACAGATAGTTTTTAGCACATGTCTAAGTGTGTTACCGTGCACTATAGCTAAAGGCCATTCTCTTTTTTGTACGTCTATCTGTCTGTACATCCGTCTATCCAGCTGTCTGTCCATCACACTTGTGGATCCATGCCTAAACAGTTCAAGATATCATTGTGCATTGGGCACCACATATAAGGCGATGTGTCTGGTTTCATAAGGTCAATTTTCGTAGTCCTGAGTTCAGAGGTTCACCAGCGAACGAGTGTGTCGAAGACAGATACCCAGCTGTCAGCAGCAAAAATTTGACCAATCATCTGCAATAACTTGGAAAACGGTGTGAGGTAGATGTATCTTTGTGCTACTGACGAATAGGAAGTCGCATACAGGCTTTCTATTGGTACCAAAGTTGGTGACCGTGAACGGCATAATGGCTGTCACTTTGTGTTATTATGCTACATGCTAAAGGGGTGCCTCTCATTTACGCAATCATTCTCGGTAATCTCTTTAAATATCGCCGTAAATCATAATCATAATCATACATTGCCAAAATCTGGATTCTTTGAGTTACATTTTCATCGCAGACAGTATAGACTACCTTTAACTAATTTGATGTAGCTAACGCATGACTGCCATGATCTTTGTTACGTGACTGGAAGTGACCACGCATACCAAATAACATGCATTGCAGGTGGCCTGCTTTAGATTAGAAAGCAATCTTGTTTCGGAGATTACTGAGAAATAGTGTGTTAAATAAAGGTACCCCCACTCGAAGGTGAAAATTCAACTGGTGCAAAATTGCACTGCCATCCCAGCAACAGCTGAGCTCTTGTGATCAAAGTGAGTAGTGTAGTATGATCAAATTCTCATTAGATTAGCAAGCAATCAGCAGTATTGTTATATGATTTTCGTTTATTATTATCAGTTGACGTACGCAGTTGATTTACATGAGCAAATTACATAAGCCTACATGCAACATAAAGTACACAAAACGTAGAATGTGAAGTGCAGGAGGGGAATAAAGGAATACGGTATTATGTGTGTTTTGTAGACTGATGAGTCTCGTTTACGTAAACACGCAGTCAAGTGTCGGTATGTTTCATTTTATTCTTGTGCGGTTCTTTCTGCACAACTTGTAGTAGGTTATTTATACTGTCCAGTTGATACAACATGTTATTGAAGGTTTGACATAGTAACCAATTTGTCTAATTTTCCACTGATTTATCTGTGAAGAAGTTTTCCACGTACATCATAGTAAGATATGTTCCACTTCTTCTTAACTGGATAAGCACACAACCTTGTGCAAATGGAACCACCTCATAAAACTGCACTAGAAGACATCCACATTTGGAATCACTGAATGCCGATGTTTAATGTAAGTCAGTAAGCAACTTGATGTTGAATCAGTTCACTCTGAACGTCATCGACTGTTGCCAGTCAGCTTTTTAGTCTTGCCAGTAGAATCAAGTCATTTATATGTGATCAAACAGTGTATGCTGTTTCTGCTGTCTTGCTTGAAACTCAACAATCGTTACGTCAACAGTGTGGCCTTTTCAGTTTGCAAAGTCTTTATTAGCAGTCGATCTTGAAATGTCGGAGGTGTTATGTTTACATGAAGGGTGACGTCACTGATGATGTGTATCCAATTCCGTCTTAACTTAAGTAAGTAAGTAAGTAAGTAAACAACTTATATAGCGCCAGGTCTTAAGAAGAATCAGGGCGCATTGAATATTACTGAATACCGGTACCCTGACCCAGTTTTGCATTGACTGGTAGACAGTGATCATTGCTAAGCATTTTGGTGCAAACTGTGTGATTCTACAGCGAACAGTTGCAAAATGATGGTGCATTAAACTTTGTGTGGTTTTTCTGGACCATCCTATACATCGATCCAGCAAACTAGTGCTTTGGACCTCATTCACTGTGCTGAATCAATGCTGAATTCCATGTCAGCTGACTGATACATGTATGACATTAATTGATATTGACTGAGAATTGTCAGGAAGTGTGTACAAAAATTGAACATCATCTTTGAAGTAGTTTTATTTTTAGTAATAGAGCGGTAGGTTTTGGGCACACCCTGTATTTATATCAGTTTATGTGCTGTTTTTCTTCCATTTAAGTTTGTGCACATTATAACACCATTTTGTAAGCACGTGGTTAGACGTTACATTCTGTCGTCTGCGTTCATCATCATCATTATTTTCTAATAATCACAAGTTGTCAAGCGCAACCCATTACAATACAAAATACAGAAGTAACAATTTAGAGCTAATTGTGAACAAATGAAAACATGAGTAGATAATTCCAATACTTATAAATGTCAGTAAAGGTCCTTGTAAATATTTCTAATAATAAAATCCCGTTCATTGAGTTCATTGTGTTGGCAGCGAGTGCTTCCTTCAGTTTCCTGAACGAACAAATCCATGTGTGTTTGTTGTCACAGTATTGTGCTCGTGCATTGTCTTTGTAACATTTCTAGTGCAATTTACATTTAACTCTCTCAAGGTATGTGCACTGCACAGGTGAAAGTTCCGATGAAGATAAGACTGAAGCTGATAGTCACAATGTCATCAAGCATCCACATGATGACAAGCCAAGATCGTATTTGTTTACAGTGTGTGACAGACGGTTTAGACGTAGAAGAGGTTTGAATATTCACAAGCTAGTACACAGTGAAGAATGCTTATATCCGTGTACTCAGTGTGAGAAACGTTTTTCACAGCATAGTAGCTTGAGGAGACATATGATTGTTCACAGCAGTAAATACAAGTGCACTGAATGTGGAAAGAATTTTGCAACCAAGCAAAACTTAACAGTGCACAGGCTAATTCATTCTGGAGAGGAACTATTCGAATGTACTGTTTGTGGTAAACGATTTGCACAGTCTGGACATCTTACTGCACATGGGAGTATTCACAGTGAAGAGAAACCTTACAAGTGTCACATGTGTGACAAGGCGTTTAGTCAGTCTGTGCATCTGAACATTCACATGAGAGTCCACACAAAAGAAAAACCATATAAATGTCAGATTTGTGACCAGGCATTTAGATATTCTACAAATCTGAACATTCATATGAACGTCCATATGAATACTCGCATCAGTAAATACAAGTGCAGTGAATGTGGCAAGAGTTTTACAACCAATCGTGCATTATCACTACACAGGCGAATTCATTCTGGAGAGAAACCATTTGAATGTAGTGTTTGTGGCAAACGATTCAGACGGGGTGGTGGTTTCTTACAGCATAGCAGAATTCACAGTGGAGAGAAACCGTACAAATGTCATATGTGTGACAAAGCATTTAGTCAGCCTGGATATCTAAGCAAACATATGAGAGTCCACACCGGAGACAAACCATACAAATGTCACATGTGTGACAAGGCGTTTACTCATTCTGGAAATCTAAACAAACACATGAGAGCCCACTCGGGAGACAAACCATACAAATGTCACGTGTGTGACAAGGCATTTACTTATTCTGGAAATCTAAACGTTCACATGAGAGTCCACTCGGGAGACAAACCGTACAAGTGTTCACTGTGTAGCAAAAGTTTCAGACAGTCAAGCAACTTGCAGACACATGAGCATCAAGTGCACAGCTATAGAAGACCATATGAGTGTCCATTCTGTGGGAAGATGTTTAAAATGAACAGTGATCTTCAGAAGCATGTACGTATTCACACTGATGCAAAACCGCACTCATGTAGACACTGTTCAGAACGCTTCACATGGTCTAATCAACTGAAGCAACATCTACTACAGTCACACAATGAAGGCACTTGGCTCACTTGTAACATTTGTCAGAAAAGATTTGTCATCAGTGGTAACCTTAAGGTTCACATACGTCGACATGAAGGTGTGAAGCCGCATGTTTGCTGTGAATGTCCAATGCGTTTCTGTACGGAACGTGACCTTAAACGCCATCTGCAGGTACACTCCGATGTCAAAGGCTTTGGATGTGGTTTTTGTAACAGAAGTTTTAAGCAGAAAATTAGTGTTGTGAAGCACGCTAAGACATGTCCTTCTAGGCTGAGTTTCAGTGATATTATGTTGACTTCCACATAACCTTGTTAAGCCGGGCCACACTAGGGATGCGTGCAGCCTGCATGCAGCCTGCATACGATCGTCGACGCCCTGCATTTCACGGCGTCGTCGCCGGGATGCAGATCGTACTAATACGCCGGGAATTAACATGGTAATTCTCGTCGTATTTTTAGGATTGTATTTTTTGTATATTTTTAGTCCTGACGTAATTTAACACGCCCATTCCTCTCAGCGCTACAGTGTAGTAGACGTGTCCACTCGTCTGCTGAAAACGCTCAAGATGGCAAAGTTGACAAACTTGCAATGGCGTGCTTGCCATAGGCCTATTACAGAGTTTGTAGAAAGAGTGCATAGCCAGCTAGCCATCCCGTACTATTCTATAGCTGTCACGACGATTAGCCTATAAATTAGCGAAAAAAAACCATAGTAGGGGATGGCATCACAGCACAGTGCGACTGCAATGGACGTAATTACTAAGTAAGCCAGTTTATTGGAGCATGCATGTTATTTATCAAACACTGACATAAATGTTACTTTTACTAACCTTACTTATAGACTTCAGTTTCCCATCCAAGGTCCCCCACAGTCCCATCCAGTCTGGTACATCGGGCGACGAGATTCTTCGATTGATGGTTGCCGTTGGCAATTCTTTTTACCCCTGCCCATGTTAAACTGAAGGACGCGACCAGGAATTTAATTCACAGGTGTTTTCGCAACTTTCTTTCCTTGCTTTCTTTATCCCTTTTCCCTCGTCTCGCCCCCTCCCCTGCATACGATACGCCCCCGGTATACGATCGTAATATGTAGCCTGCACATGAGCGTATGCTGCATACAAGCATATGCAGCATACGCTCGTATGCAGGCTGCATGCATCCCTAGTGTGGCCCCGGCTTTAATAGCCTATTATTGTCCTTTCTGGCATCGCGCCATCATACCTGGTTGAAACGCTTCGTTGACACTAGATGCTAGATGAAGCACTAGTTAGGTATGGTGGGAAACTATAGCATCCACTGATTGCTTACTTTCTCGGTAACACGTGTGCGAAGCATTATGAAAATCCGACAGTGTTTTCTCGAGTTACAGCTAAAAATGTCGGGGATGTTTTTTTGAGACACAGTGTAGTTTACATGTTATGTATGTGTGCATGTGCACATACCATTTCCAACATTGTTTAAACATGACATTAGTACATGACATTGTCATTGCAAATAGGTTGTTGTTATAATTAAACACTTTTGTCTAAAAAAAGAATGCTCTGTATCTGGTGCTTTTGGTTTCACTGGGCAAGTATTTGTTAATTTTGCACTGCTAGAGACATAATATCAGCACTGAGAATTGTTTATGGTTTTTATACCAAAATAAACAAATATGTTTGTGTTTCTATTTAAATTATTTTTAATCAAATCAGATTATATTAAAATATTACTGCTACTTTACTTTTTCTCGTTATGTGGAATTATTCACTGCAAGACAGGCAACTGACTAGGAACTGAAAAAGTTGGAAAACTTATTTTTCTATTTAAGACAAAATATCCATTCAAAACCTTAAAGGCAAAGTAAACTACGGTAGTTTTCGATGTGTTGTAAATGCTGCAGGTGCTGTGACAGTTTACTAGTATGTATTGCACTTTATGAGTGATTAATCAATATTATTACTGTCTTTCTTTAATTTTCATTTTTGGTAAATGTTTCGTACAGATTTGTGCCTTGTGAAATATAAAAAAATGCTTATTAAATTTGTCTGATGCCCACATTTAATCATGTGATTTAAGTGATCATTTGTATTAAAAATTCATGTGATTTAAATTTTGAGTGGGACGTGTTATAACTGAGGAACAGGCCATAGGAACTGAGAAAGTTTTCAGACTTGTTTACCGATTTAAGGCAAATATGCTCTAAATCCTGAACTTGAAATGAATGAATGAAAGTGCATTGATTTAAAGTGCGTTCAAAAACCGACTAGGGGTCGGCTTAGTCTAACACCCCCTCATCCCCCTCTTCCACCTCCATCTCCATTTATTAAGTTCAAACATGTAAAGTAAAACCAAATAAAATGATAGTAGAACAGGACAACAAGGTACGAAAAATACACTGACAGTTGCCCTATAATTAACCTTGACAATATCAATAAAGACAGTAATAATATTGATTAGTCTTTGATGTCTATAATTTGTACTTCCGGTGCTGTGAACTGTGACAATTTTGGAATGTTTGACAGCTTATGACTAGTCGATGTACATTTTATTTGATTCGTTTATATTTTTTCGTTCGATTTTCGTACAAATATTTTTCCCCTAAAGAGTAAATAAGTAACAAGGACGATTAATGTGTCTTACAATAACAGCGTCACTTCTTATAGGTACAACAGTAATTACCAGGCCTTTATCTAGAATGTAGTGGCATGGGTGTAACGGGAGGGCAGGGGACCCCCTCTCCTTCTCTCCTTTCTCCTCTTTTCTCGTTTCCTCCCCTCCCTTCCCTTAGAACTAGGCCCCCTAAAATCCAGCTAGGGAGTCTGGGGGAGCGCTGTCAGCTACCCCAGCGTTGTCTGGGGCGGAACCCCAGCCGGCAAACGATTTGGTGCATTTTAGCCTTAAAATCGGACATCTGGTGGCAACAGTTTTAATAACTTTCCTGAGAATCAACTGACCAAATTTTGTGTATTCTACGAATTACGGTGTCCAGGGCAGATTTACCCTGCTAGAGGGGGTGTGGTTTGGGGTCAGATGAGGGGGTGTTATCTGAAGTCAGGAGTCTACACCCCCTAGGGGGTCTGTATAACATACTGATAAGTATGGCGGGTGTGGGGTGCAGTTAGGGTGAGCAGGACCTAAAGATGTGTCTTTAGGCGGCTGCGGATCGAAGACAGACAGTAAAGAATACTTTTGTTGTTATTTTATTTGAATGTTTATATAATATGTTGTTTGTTTTCGACGAAAATATATTAAATTGTGTGATGTAAATGATAACTTTTCATTGAAAAATCATTTGATTTAACCTAGCTGTGATGTAAATGTGTTCATGAGCTGTGTGGATTGTATTCGTTTATATACGCTAGAAGTTTTGACGTGCTATTTTATGCTTATATGCCAATGTTGCTTTGCGATTGTCAAAGTTTTAAAGAAAGTTACTTAGTTACTTGCTTACTTGCAAGCAGAAAACTGTTGTTGTCTCATGTCTTGTTTGAATTTTACATATCAATCATCCGAGTGGTTTATCAAAGCTGGACCATTTCTAAAAGTGTGTAACTCAATTTGGGTCCGCCATTCCGGGGGTCCGCCATTCGGGGGTATATACTGTTATAATAACCCTAACCCTAACCCTATCCTAATCCGAACCCTATTCTAACCCTAACCATAACCCTAACCCTATTCCCAACCTAACCCTAACCCTAACCCAGGATCCCCGGAATGGCGAACCTCCGGAATGGCGGGCCGTTATACCGTGTAACTCATGTATTCCATATGTCAAATTGTTTAGTGCATTATGATTTTCTACAGTGACACTGGTGCAAAACAATGTGACACCAAAAATAACTATTTACTGTGCAGGATGATCTACCACTTACTTTTTTTTAGCCTACCGGTTATCATCAAAGCACGGCAGTGTTCTATATATGAAAATGTTCAGTACTTTGGTAGGAGTAAGACTGTCGTTTCGAATTTAAATCATAGTTAGATATTCTTTGCACAGGTGCAGTGAAACGGTGTTCTGTGCTAAAATAACAATTCATTGTTTACACGCTAGTTGTTTTATATAGTTTATTTCGCACGAAGTGCAGCCAAGACAGAAACACTGTATACAAAACATGGAAAATAGACACACGGACAAAAGAAAAAATCTTTAAAACCTACGAAAACATAAAAGCACTATGAAACATGCAATACACATGCATACACACAATGAAAATTTATAAAGCGAGTTTAAAAAAAAAACTCTAAAACAAGTTACAAACGAAAACATTGCACAATACACTCAATACAGTGAACTTTATGGCGTACCAGAGTTTATAGAAACAAAAACGTCACAGTTTAGAGACAGCCTCAGCCTGGTGAATTTTTTTTACCGTGGAGCAGAAAATTGTATTGTCAAGAGATCCTAGACGTTGATCAGCTTATAGGCCTAAGGCGCATTCTGTTACATTACTGGTAAGCTGCTATATGCTTTGAACTGCGCCCAGACCCATCAGTTAGACATGTTATACTCACCGAATGGGGCCTCGATCATCAGTAGTAACCAGATTGCTTGCTTTGGTCTTGCACACCATCAGTTCAAGAGTAGACTCATCTTCACTGATCGTCTGAGTCTGTCCAATTATCCAGCTTGTTCGATACATTTATAATTCGTTCTGAAAAAAGTGCTGACGTAAGTCCGTCCACTGGGGTCTCTCGTTGAGTTGAAATCTTAGTTAAAGGTTTTACTGGTAACTAAAACATTTTTGTTAAACTTGTGCAGGAAAGTCTTCCGAATCGGTACAGTGCGCTGTAACCAGGGGCGGTTCAAAAGGGGGTCAGGGGGCGCCCCCCCCAGTAAAAATTCTGCCCCCCTGTGCCCCCAATGAAGTTTATGATAAAGCATAATTTACCACTTGTTAGGGGTGGTTCACTGTGGCAATATAGGTCCGTGCCCCCCAGCTGCAATTATAGCCACTCCACTGCTCCCCCCCCCAAAAAAAAATTGTAAACCCCAGAACCGCCACTGGCTGTAACTGGCCCATGTCTGCGCATGCGTCACAGGCCTTCAGCATAGCGAATTGCACTGATTCGGAAGATTTGCCCTTGTGCATTAACTATTTTATTAAAGTGTACTTTAACAATGCCTACATCAGTCCAATTAAAAGAATTGGTGTAACTAGAAGTTAACTTTATCATTTAACTTTTGCCCACCACTGACGGAGTCGAATGATTATGGTTTACTTGTTATCTATGGTTTCCCCAGTTGTTTTCATTTGTAACTTCGTGTGTAGTTTCGCTGATTTTGTCGTCAAATATCTCCGACACGTTGCTCGGAACTTCGGCAGAGAAGTGTATTATATTTTGCAGGTTATCATCATTCATCATCATCGGAGTTCACTACGCCGGGATGCATCATGCCGGTGCGGTGCTGACGCGGACCGTGTTACGTAATTAAGCAACACTACCTTTGATGTGTGCGTTGGCAAATCTTCCGAATCGGTACAGTGAGTTATGCTGAAGGCCTGTGACGCATATGCAGACATGGGCCAGTTATAGCGCACTGTACCGATTCGCAAGACTTTCCCTGAAGTGTCCGGACAGTTCGGCAGGTACCGAACTCTCTGGACCTCCAGCAAACATTTTATGCTACAGTAGGCTGTACAGAAGAGAGGTTTAATATTACTTGTTATTATTATTAAAGAGGACCACTGATTTTATAGTTATACACAAGAATACATTGCCGACGACTGTCCACTTTACTCACGTACAGTAAAAGATTTTCTTAACTACATGTCGGAGTAAAGAAATAACTTCGATTAATAACGTCAGTTATTTTGTGAAAATAATTCATGAAGTACTAATC
>Ga0049105_1001774_pt1 | contig 10044 bp, 11 predicted proteins | sample WorMetvaBAHAMAS1_FD_61260 | JGI IMG/M metagenome (GOLD analysis project Ga0049105, IMG submission 61260) | Worm MetaG Olavius vacuus BAHAMAS.1 | ecosystem: Host-associated > Annelida > Digestive system > Unclassified | place: Germany: Marburg | collected 2013-04-09 | reverse complement strand
GGGTCGGGTCGGGTATGGGTAGAAATTTTCGGCGCGGGTCGGGTACGGGTACGGGTAGCATCATCGGCTACGGGTACGGGTCGGGTAGCTGAAATGGTCGACCCGCACACCCCTAGTTTAGCGTCACGTAAAGTGGCACTGCAACGCTAAAATGTAGACTACTACTGGCGATGTTGGACGTGCCTAGGCATTGGCAAATCCAGGGGGGGGGGCAATCCGGCCATGGCCCCCATCATGGTTTTAGATAGGGGCCTGCCCCCTCTTCCAGGCTGCAGAAGGAATTGTTAAAAAGGTCGGTGGATCATGGAAAGCGTTGAAACCGTTGATAATAAGTAGGCGTCATTTCGGTACGAATATATTACTAGTTGCAGACGTTCGTCGACTCGTGAACTGCTGGAAATTAGATGTCCAAATTTTTTATTTGCCATTGAAAGTTATTTGCGGATTAGTCTGCGTCGTGCAGTGCTGTAAGCTACATAGTTGTTCAAAATGTTGTCTGTCATTCTTGAGCGTGTGCATCATTACATCGACAGCTAAGCACTAGCTAAGCTTCTAATTAGTGTTAAATGACATCGTCGTTGTTTAACTATACAAATCAGCTGATTATAACCGCGACGTGTGTGGTGGACATTCCAATTGACTGACCTCAAAACGGCACAACCTCACTGAAATAAAAGGCCCAACAGGAACGCCGAGTTCCCAATAGTTCCCATATTATTTTAATGGAGAACAAACACAGGAAATTCGTCAGGCACTCAAAATGTGCAAAAATATGTCTGAAATTCACCAAAAAATACGTTTGGCGGCCGGGCTCCGCCGGGACCCGCTGGATAAGCACCCCTAGACCCCATAAGCCGCAATCGAGGGGTCCTACTTCTAAGGGGAGGAAGGAAGGGATGGAGGGAAAGGAGGGGATTAGAAGGAAGGGAGGGAAAGGGGAAGGAAGGTCACTAACGTTGAGTCCTAGATCCACCAGTGCCTATAGGGGCGTCGATCAGGCATAGTAAAAATACCCGCAATGGACCAATAGGGTTTGAAGCCAACAGCCACGTTGGTGTGGGCCTACGTCTATGGGCCTTCGTTGTGACAGAGGCTACGCACGGAACATCCCGTCGATGTGTGTGGCCGAACAGCAAATCACTAATGAAATCAAGAATTGGAAATCAATAGCGATGCCTCACATCCGCACAACCCGGGCGCAGCATCAGCGACGATTTGATTGACAGCCGTAGAGCACCTAGGCGTCAGCTCAGCCGCTGAAGCCCGATGCTGCATGTTCAATGAGTGACATGCGGTCTCGCTATTCACCGACCACGGCGCAAAAGTTTTGCGATCGATGCCGGTAAAATGACGGTTTCACATACTGCAGAGATATTCTATCACACCTTATCAGCATACACATATACTGCAAATGAGTGTATTCATAGCAATATACTAACGAAATCCTGAAATTTGTATGCTAACATTAGAAATGTATGTAAGAATCGGCAACTGAATACAGATGCTCTCCATGTATATCGTGTGTTTACGTGATTAGTTACTTTAAAATTCTAATTCACTAAAATAGCACAAAGAATGCATGAAGCAATGTTTAATAAACTGAAGTTAGAAAGATGCCAACATAGGAGGCCTACTGCTTACAAAACGCAGGAAACGTTGTTGTTTATTTGGGGCCGTAATCGCACACGGACGAATGTGAGATCTCTCGTGATGATCAACAGGCGTCGGGGTGATTTTATTAAAATGAGGGAAATGGCAGAAAGGTGTTTTTGCGCATTTTTACGATAGTTTTGGTTTATTTAGCGTCGAGAACACATGTTGTTATTTAGACCGGGTATGTAGACAGCAGGAGTCTAATTTATTCAATACTTTGCTGTAATTTAACGCAACAAGACCCCGAAATAGTCGAGTCCCTGATCATCATGCCACGCCCATTTCAGCAGAGTGATATGTAGAAAAAGATAAGATTTACCGGTGGTGTCACGGTGTGAGTCATAATTTGCATTACATTTCGGATCTGCGCCGTTTTGGCAATCTTCCCGAATATAATCAGCTTTTACGGAAATTCCGTGACGTAAAATTGCGTGCCTTACCGTGTAGTCGCCAACAGATCTTGTAGAGTTGGTGGCGTGGCACAGTGGTCGCTTCGGTCTTTGGCTGGCGAACTTTCCCTGTCCTGCGCTCGACCTGCATATGACGGGTGACCACTTATGTGGGTAAACCATCTGCTACAGGTCAGCTAACTAGGCCAACTCAGCCTTTCATCCTTTTGGGGTCGATAAATGAGTAGTAAACTGCAGTCGGATGTCCACTCTGGTGGCGCCATCTGGTGAATGCTTACAGGGTGAAGGTCTGGTGTGGTTGATTGGGGCGGTGGTATTTTCGGCCGCATTAGCGCTGCAGCACCATTGGCTCTTGCCGATCAACTGCCACTTCCGATGATTGTGAAGCCAGGTTTCGTCCCTGTAAGACGCGCTATATAAGAATTCCCTGGCTTTTGGCTTTGGCTTTTAGATCAGACATCTGCGAAAAAATCACTTGAATTTTTTAGCACGCATATAACTCTGTTAGAGTGAGCTCTTGCTACAGCCTTTCCATCTGTCTGTCTCTCTGCTTATTTTGTCAGTCAAATGCATGCTTTGTGACAAAACGAAGGAATCGTTGGTCTGCGGTGAACATGGATTGGACATTGGTCTGCGGTAGTCTGCGGTGGTCTGCGGTGGTCTGCGGTAGTCTGCGGTAGTCTGCGGTAACTAGGCAGACCCACACCATATGATAGAGGGATTGTTCTAGTTTATTGAGAGCGAAATTTCGTGGTCCTAAGTTTAGGGTTCACCCCGAATGACTGTGTTAAAGACAGGTACCTACTCCCTGTTAAAAGCACAAATTTGGCGAATAATCTGCAATAACTTGGATATGGTGCGAGATAGGATGTAAGTTATTATTAATCACTAATAGGAAGTTGCATATGGGCTTTCGATTGGTACCAAAATCGAATGGCATAATTGTAATTATTTTTATTTTGTTGTTGTCATTACTGTTTATTGGCTTTGATCAGTGGTAACGTTGATGATGTTCAACAAACTAGCGCTGTGTTGAGCCCATTTAGTACTGGAAACTGTGTACATTTAAGTTAACTATCTTAATAAATAGTTGTTCTGTTATCCGTGTCATCTCAGCGTGACAGTTGAAATGCAGGGTAGGCAGTATAGGTATAAGCAAGAACTGGAAGGTAAATGGGACAGTTTGCAATAAACTGTCATTGCTTCTGTTAATCAGTAGCATGGGACTAATGGCTGTACTAGGGAGGAACTTTTGACAGTGATTATTATTTATCATGTGGTTGTTTTTAGGTTCTCGAGATATTCTTTTGTGTGTCAAGAATGACCGAAGATGACATCATATTTGATGATGTATACGAATTGTGTGAAGTTATTAGCAAGTATGTGTTTGCTGTTTTTGACTTGATTAATTTCTTATTCATGGAATTTGTTTTGATTTATTCGAATCTGTTATTAAGAAGTTCATTATGACTCAACAACTACCTCTTTGAGTGGAAATTAGCCAGTGCATCTATAGTTTATAAAAGAAGGTAAAACATCAGATTCCAGCAACTAATTACCAGTTAGCCACATACAGTATCATACATGTAGTCTGTAAAGTTAAGTAAGTAAGTAAGTAAGAGTTTAATACATATGACATTCGCACATGTGTACAATGAAATACAAACATGACGATAATGCAAGTGAAAACAAACACACAAATTATACATAATTAAAAAGCGATCGAACAATAAAGTTTCGTTTGTTTACTTCATATTTAACAGCAGGCAATTCAAACTGATGACCACGGGTTCTCAACTGCATGGCGCCAGGTGGCCTAGGTTTAACTGTGTACAGATGATTGAGACAATGAGCTTGGCAGCGGCTGTGGCGAAAAAGATGATAATGAACATTCTCTGCTGGTGTATTGAGATCATAATAATAGGGGTTAAAGCCTCTACTGCTAGCTCTATGTAACGCTCGCTGCAACATTTGTCTCTGACCCTCAGTTACGTAATCTTTGGAATTATAAAAGGGAAGTCAGTGGTAATCCAGTTATTTAATGGGACCAATTGACTGATAAGTTGGAATTTAGAAGGAGAGATTACTGTAAACATTTGTGCAGGAATTCAGTGGTAATAATGTTAGTAATATACAGATGTATATGATGTGCAAAGCTGTGAACAGTTATATGTTGTGATCTGTAACAGGAGTGCATACAGTGTCATTCGCCGATGCGTTCACCGACAGACTAACAACCAGTTTGTGGTTAAGATTATCGATGTTGCCAAATATGCCTCAAATCCAAAACTGAGCACTGAAGGTGATCTGTATGCTGTGTTTACAAACTGACTGATTAAGCTTGTTATATTCTCAATATTAGTTGTATTTATTTATCCAGTTTCAATGGTCCACGTAATAAGTTATTAATAAGTCAGTTCACGGCATTTCATTGTGTCTTTCATAACTGTAAAATGCTGAAGTACATGAAGATATGACATGTAGTTGGCAATTTTTAAAAAGCGTTACATGATTGCATTTTTGTTTTCTTGTGTAGACTTGAAGCGCAAGGCGTCGATATGTCACATGTTGAAACATGCACACGTCGTTGAGTTGCTGGAGACGTACAGTAGTGATGGAATGCTGTACATGGTCTTTGAATAGTCAGTAACTGTTCCTCTCTTATCACTGTTATTTGCTGTTATTTGTGTGATTAGTTGCACAATGCCAGAAGCGATGAGCTGTGTTGAATCACAATGCAGAACTTGCTGCTGCAGAAACATAATTTTTCGGTGTCATCTGAGTAGGCTGAAAAAAGGACGTCTTACTAAGACGTTTGATGTTCTTCTGACATGCGTAGTAGTTTGCATTGTATAGGTTTGCCGATATTGTTAGTGTTCTAGTGACGTGTCCAATAAGTATGAAAACTAATCTGCAATAGCTGTGGTTGTGTATAGTTTGTATGTTTTGTGTTGTCTGTATATTATAACTCGTCTGCTTGCATTGTGTACTGTTGTTATAACCAAAAATGTACCGATTAGAGTGACACTATAATGAAGACGCTGCAACAGCAGTTTACGCAGTCAGAGTCGTCAATGCAGTGAGGATGCTAATGTTAACGTGGCAGTACAGAGAGCGGAGTTGAATCAATAATCGTCAGAACTTTATCTGCGTAGAAATGTCTTAAGCTGTTGTCAGTACAAACACTGCGTACAGACAGTAGCAGACAGTTCCATGCCGGTAAAACAGAGTCCGAGAATGTGCATAGTGCAATCGCCCCAGATTGATCATTGAGCAGGCAAGACGGTGAGAGTTACGGTGTGTGCATCTTCTTGTACCTAACAGTGACGAGTTGAAGCTGAAGTGACTGTGATATTTGTCTGTTTAGCAATTGACTGAGAATATAGTTATTTGGGGTGGCTGTCTGTTAATTTAGTTTGCGGTAGTAGTTGAGATTGATTATTTGCATGCATTGTAGTATGGAAGGTTCCGACCTGTGTCTGGAAATTGTCAAGCGAGCACGTGCTGGATTCGTATACAGCGAGGCTGTCGCGAGGTATACAGCTGTCAAAAGTCACGAATGTCTTATTTTGTTTGACAATTGTGTATACGGGCTGACAAAAAACGTATCATTGATATTCAACAGATTGTCAGTACACTAGCCGAGTTAACCTTGCTATGATGCTGTCCTGTTGTCGGAGGGATCTAATTGCAATCAGAATACAGTTTCATCAGTAAAGTAATAAGGTGACAGTAATACAAGTATTAGGAAAGAATTTTGGACTAAGGCAGCTGAATGTTGTAAGAGCATGGCTGTTTGTTATTGCTTTGATGCTGTCGTGCTGTGAGTGATTTACAAGATTAGTGATTCAACTGATTTAACGTTAGTTGAAAAAAAGCAGAATTAGATATTACGTTTGTTCTTTTCATTTGCAGCTGTAAATGGTTTGCCCGACATGAAATAAAATGATAACTTTGTTTATTGCTTTATTGTGAAAGTTAATAGCAGAACAGATAAATCTTAGTTTAAAATTATGTTGCTTTGAGACTACAGTTATGAATGTTACTTAAGCATTATCATGAAATGTATTATTATAATAATATTAGATATATTTATATTAAGTATATTAAATATATTACTAAAACGTTAACATTATTTGGAACTGGAGTCATAACAATGTGTTCATTCGTGCTTATCTGTGGTGTATACTTGTCAACTTAGTGCTCACATTGTAACGTTTGTCTGCACTGCACTGTAGTCACTACATGCGGCAGATTGCCGAAGCAGTCCGATACTGTCACAGTAACAACATAGTTCATCGCAACCTTAGTCCACAGTGCATCCTGCTCGCCAGCAAAGAGAACTCGGCTCCCGTGAAGCTGATCAGCTTTGGTGACGCTGTTCTCCTGCCCGATGCAAGGCCAGTCATCATGCATGGTCAGTTTGTTATGTTTTGCAGATTTTTATTGCGGAAGTTGACAAAAATATTTAGTTGGATTGTTGCTACATTTTGGCATTCACTGCTGGTGGTGAGATAATGAGGTTAATCAAAAGAAATTTTTTGTACATTTTTATACTTATGAAACTTCCGGGGTCACAGCTTTATCGTTTTAATTTTCAATACACAGCAAGATGAGTACAGTATCACTTGTATATTTCCAACTATTTACTTGGCACTGGAGAAGATAGTTGCATGATACTGAAATATTCAACAGACAATATGGATTTTGTTGACACTTTATCTATTTTCAGAAGATGGAGGATGTGTCTATAGACTGCATAAAGTCTGAAAGTGAGTAATGCCACAATGCTGGATTGAATCTAACTGCTTGTTTTGTTGAAGGTTATATTGGAACAGCACATTACATGGCGCCAGAAGTGATTCGGACGGAACCGTGTGGTAAGCCGGTCGACATCTGGTCACTGGGTGTTGTGCTGTATATTCTGCTTGGAGGCCAGCTGCCATTCTGTGGCACCAGAGAACGCCTGTTTGATTCCATTGTCCGTGGGTCTTACAGTGTAAGCTCATGCTTGATCGTTAGTGTAAATTTTGAAGTAACGTTTTTTCGTCCTTAATTACACAGTCAACTCACCTTAGTACATTTTGAGTGTTCTGCAGTGCCTTGATACAGCTGCATTATTGACCGAAAACAAGAGAGCAGGGTTATTGTATGTGAAAGTGGGTGTGAATGGTTTCAGATGAAAGGACATCAGTGGAACCACATCTCTGATGATGCCAAAGATCTCGTGCACCGGATGTTAGAGCTTGATCAGTGTCACCGCATCACCATTGACGAAGTCTTGCGGCATCCCTGGATTAGGGTCCATGTCTTGCCACTAACATTTCTTATTATTCCTCTGCATAGTTGCAGATTTGCAGATGGTGTGATTGATCTAATTTGTGAATGTCATACGAACGTAATTTAATGTAAGATATGATGCATTTAAGATAGTAAGGATCTAATATGATACAAACTGCCAATCAGATTTGACTACAGCAACTTTCAGCATGCTATCACAATACATTGGCAGCTGTTGAGAGCTGTGCTGATGATCTTGGTCACCATTTCACCTCACTGTTACTGACTGGTTTTTGAGATGAGGACATGTCCACTTTAGTCCTAAGCACCTGTAGTCTGTGGCAATTTCATCAAACATAAGAGTTTAAGGGCATATCGCCAAATTGATACAGCATATTTTTGGTAAAAGCTTGCACACAGTTACCTAAAATTGCTGTGTCCATACCATATGTTTTGTGTACTGTGGTCTCGGGACTGACAAGACCGTACTGCAAGATGAGTTCATACTGCTGCATAATTTGTTGGTGCAGGAAAGAGGTCGGCCGGCGAAAGTTCACTTGCAGGACACAGTGGAAGAGATGCATAGGTTCAATGCAATCCGCAAACTGAAGGTGACAACATCATTGTATTTGTTGATAGATTTAGGCAGTATGGTGTGTCACATGCCATGCTATGCACAAGTATTGTTTATTTTGTGTGTGATCTTTCCATGCTGCATCTATGTCGTATTATTGTAACACGGTAGGGTGGACCTGGTGGGAATGAAGCCTGATCTGTATGACCTATTTTCTTTTAGTGCTTTGGCTCTGTTGGTTGGGTCATTTGACCCGCAAAAACCTTTCCTCGGTATGACCTATCATGTGTATGGTGGGATATTAAACCTTACTCATCTTTAACTGCACAGGCTGAAGTAAGATTGAATCAGTACTCTTTAGTGTCATCAGAAAACTCGCCCTGCTTTCTGCAGTTGTGGATTAGTAGTGTACCAGTGCTGTCCACATAGTGACTTATAGACCTGTGCTTCATGCTCACACTACTTGCCTTACAAATGTCTGTTGTTATTGTTTGTATTTTCCACCAGCATGAAGTCTGGAGGCATTGATCATTGTTGAAACTAGGTAAAATGTAATGGCAGCAATGGTGCTTCGTTGGTTGATTATGATGTTCTGAAAGGAGACCACATTCCCTTTGCTGAAGAGCCACAGACAGATGTTGGCTGAAGAACATTGTTTTCCTGATGTCCTGTGTAATGACAGTATTATTATTATTATTATTATTATTTGCATGTTTATTCTGTTTGAGTAGATCAGCAGTTAGTGAATGATTGAGTGGACGAATGTTGCAATGAATGCAGGAGTCGGTGCTGTTGGCAGTGTCCAGTCGTAAGTGGACTGCATTCGGCAGTGAAACGGATTCAGTCAGTGATGAATGCAACAGTTCAACTGCCGGTCAGTTCCTCTGTTTATTATGCTTGACATTTCTGTGTCTGTGCCATTTGTGACCGATGGATACAGTCGAAGAGACATGATGTCAAGAAATGTGGTGGAAGGAGAGTGTAATATTATTATTATTAGGGCTGTTAACAGTTAGAAAAATTTGGTAGTAAACTGGATAAACTTAACTATTAATTAATTGTTTGAATAAAAACCAAGCATTACAAATTGGCCAAAAAACTGTTTTCTTTTGTCAGTTAACGTCTTCTGTGTTGAGACACAATCACTGTAGTGAGGATTTTTCAGACGATCTGTTAAACAAACTTCACTTCTGGCAGTGTGGAGAAAGAGAGGATTGTTATTTGTTGTCACTGTGTCCAGCCGAGCTGAAGAGACATTCATTTTCCACGCTGCATGGAATGCCAGCGCGGACTAGCGATGAGAAAGGTGTTCCTCTGTCTGTCTGTCTCTCTGTGAAACGCGTGCATTGCGAGAAAACAGAATAAAGATCTGTCCATATTTTTATACCATACGAAAGATCACTTAGCCTAGTTTTCTGTGAAGAAGAATGGTTGGTGGGGGCGACCACTCCTACGTGAAATTTTGGGTTATCCGGCCCCCGTTGGAGCAAAATCGCCCACTTTTAACCGATATTTGCTCATAGCACCTCAGCCGTAACACCTAGCATAAAAAGTTCAATTAACACCACAGTAAATCCGCTACGCACTTTTCAATGAGCCTAAGATGATCATCGTACGTTGTCCCTGCTGAAAAATGCAAAACGACCGTTTTTGCTGTAAAATCACACTTTGCTTGAAGAAAGTCTGCTACAAAGTTTCTGTGTGTGAAAACTGTCAGCAACAAAGTTGTAAGGCATTCATTGGCCTAACCATGCAAAAATGATTGGTGGGGGGCGACCCCTTCTACTTGAAATTTTGGGTCAAACTGACCACGTTTGAACGAAATCGCAGATTTTCAATCTATTTTCGCTCATAGCTCCTCAGCCGTAACACCTAGCGAAAAAAGTTCAAGTAACACTAATAGGAAGTCCATTACGTGCTTTCCAGTCAACCCAAGATGAACATCGTACATTGTCCCTAAGCCCCCAAAGGGGGGCAGTCACCCCTAGATGAACATGATACATTGTCCCTAAGCCCCCAAAGGGGGGCTAAAAATGCAGTGTCCAAAATTTGAACATTAAGCTGCAATAACTCCGAAACGGCACGAGACAGGATGTCAGTTACTATTAATCACTAATAGGAAGTCGC
>Ga0049105_1001773_pt1 | contig 10048 bp, 7 predicted proteins | sample WorMetvaBAHAMAS1_FD_61260 | JGI IMG/M metagenome (GOLD analysis project Ga0049105, IMG submission 61260) | Worm MetaG Olavius vacuus BAHAMAS.1 | ecosystem: Host-associated > Annelida > Digestive system > Unclassified | place: Germany: Marburg | collected 2013-04-09 | reverse complement strand
GGCTTTAAGTTGATGGTTGCTGTTGTGCATTTGGCGTGTAAAGGAACTGATGAGGATTATGTGTGTAATGTTTTGGACAGTGTGGACTCTGTTATAGTTCTGACGGTTTTCTGACGACGAGTAACTTTAACTTTGAACATGTGTTCTAGTCTAAAAGCATCAACTTAGTTTAGACGTTTGCTGATGAGAATAACTTGTCCTATAACTGGCATATAGAAGTTTATCTCGGAGCTGTTTCTGGTTTTGCACCGTGTGATCTAAAAGTAACTTTGTATGGAAAAAGAAAGCGCAATTGGACAGCACACGACGAAAACTTTGACATGCAGACCCATGGAGAGAAAGAAAATAAAAACAGGCGTCGACGACGTGCTTCCACAGTTCGCATTTAATGGTTCTTTATGTTGTGAAGCGGTAGAAATTACGGAGCTGATCCGCCTGCCTTACTGAACAAGTGTTTACTGAGATGACTACTTAACAAGGTATTACGACTTGCATCGTCACAGTTGTTCCAGATGTGCACACAGTTACAAAATACGAGCACTTTCCGTGGAAAATAAATGACTTAAAATACGTGAGAAAGACGTTTATGTAATATGTAAGCGATGGCGGTCATATTCACACTCCACCATTCAGAAATGCTGCCTCTCTTTACTCTAATCACAACTCGGTTTATTTGACTAAGCTTGAACCGTAACTCTTGTTAAGTGTTGCAAAGAAGTTCGAAGTTTATCATCATATTCAGAAGATTTGTAGGTCTTCAATCTCTTGTTGTTGCCACAGAACACAGGAAAAATAAATTTATCTAAACCAGATAGCCGAATTGCAAGTAACGTAAACGCAGAGTAAGGAATGATTATTAATGTATGTAAGATGAGAGCTCCCGCAGAGAAAGCGTACAGAACCCGAAACTGTCCGTAATGCGTCAAAGGGCGACCAGTAACAGTGACAGATAAATGAGAGTGAAAAAGTCGAAAATGCAGTAAAAATAAAATACGTTAAAGCAGCGTATTTTTCGTTGCGGATAAGATACACGATGCGCATGGAACAACTGCGTGTAGCGCTATTTGAAGCGTATTCTCTCCAGCTGTCCTAGATACATGTACTGTACATATCTATGAAAAAAACATACCTGTATGCCAGTCGTGTCCATCATCTTGTCAGTGTAACCGGTACGCAGTAAAAACTTAAAGACTGTTACTATACATGGCATGAAAAATGGAGCCGCTGCGTAGGTAATAAATAAGGCAAGAGCATTCAGCGCGCCGCCGAAGGTGTGTAATTTATAATGATCGATAGGCATTACAATGTCCGGTCGCAGCGCTGTTATTTCTCCGCTGGTGGTCATGTTTGCCTGCTGTTTACCGGATATTTGCAGTGTCGGTCGTCGAGAACATATCCAACATTTCGGTAACTGACCAGCGTTCCGCACCTCGGCGCTTGAGGACTTGGAGAAATCGTTGAAGTCCTTAAAATGCAATTAGAATTTCAGCTATCCGCAGGCTAAAAGTGCTTTTAACATGTTGTCCGACATGTTGGACAACATTACAAAACAGATGCAAGTCAACGGACCCATTTACGCGACATACAAAATCGGCCGCCGACATGTTCGCCGACGTCGCACATGTTGACCAGCAAACTGCACATTCTTTCAGACTTTGCCGTCCGAAATCGCGCGCACATGGCCGACATTTCCCAGAGAATGATCACGTGCTAACCGATGCAACCGTTCACACGCAGTAATCACAGGACTTCATGTCATGTGACGTTGTGACGTCATGGCGTCGCGCCGACACTGCAAATATCCGGTAAACAGCAGGCAAACATGACCACCAGCGGAGAAATAACAGCGCTGCGTCATGACGTCAGACTAGAAAGCATACACACGGAAATAAAAAAGGTCTTTTTTCACTGGGCATCAATAATACGCTGCAGTTCAATAATGGCGGAACGCGCAGAAAGGACGACGGTCGAACTCTTCGCTGAAGCTCAAAAAATCCTATATTACGGGACAGCAGGCTCTATTGGATATTGACCAGAAGAGGCCCAACGTGTTGTCGAGCATGTCGCCGTACATATGTATATAGACAGATAATCAGTTCTTAATTGTGATTAAACAATGAAACACAACACTGCAGTTAGGATACAGTACGCAAAATTTAAAAATACGTTGTTTTGCATCAAGTGGTGTACGACAGAAGAGAGAAGCAAAGCACAACAGGCAAATAGAATAATTGGTATAAACTTATTTTTAGCCCTAATAACTTGAATGGCAAGCTACAAACTTTTAGTACACCCAGAAACATGCACCACAAATACACAAATTAATGAAAATGTAATTAGTCAGAAAAACTTAAAGCACCAAGAAATAACAGAACAGTCGCTATCAAAACTTCTTTAAAAATTTTAAGTGCAATTAAGCGCGCATCTGATTATGTTACTTCTGTCGAAAGCTGTCTGCCTCTCTGTCCGTCCGTCTCTCCCTCAAACGCGTGCATTGCGACAAAACAAAATAATTCTTTGCATGTCAATATATCAACACTGTAGTGTACTATTCAGCGATGTTTCTAGTTTCTTGAGGCCAAACTACCCAACTATTGCTAACGGCTACCTGTCAGTCCGTTCATCCGCCTGTTTGTCTGTCTGTCACACTCGCAATCCACGCCTAAACGGTTCAGCATATCTAAATGCCTTATGCATCGTACGATAGAGCGATATTAGACGCGCCATTTCTCTGCGGTAGCTGAGCTCCTTCTTACACACTGTTATGTAGATCAAGTGTACCACAGAAAAACGAAATGCGTTTGACGGATTCCCATTTTCATAGAAAACATAGAAATATGTAGTGAGACATTTCACGCCAACGATAAGTCCACTACGCGCTTTCTAATGAGCCTAAGATGATCATCGTACGTTGCCCCTAAGCCCCAAGCGGGGCTCAAAAACGCAAAGCGGCCGTTTTCCGTGTAAAATCGCACTTCGCTTGAAAAAAGTCTGCTACAAAATTTCTTTGTGTGAAAACTGTTAGCGACAAAGTTGTAAGGCATTTATTGGTAGGGGAGGTCCCTTTCACGTAAAAATTTGGCGGATACTGACCCACCCGCTTGCAAATAGCCGATTTTCAATCTGTTTTCGCTCGTAGCGCCTCAGCTGTTAACACCTAACAAAAAAGTTCAACTGACACTAATAGGAAGTCCACTACGCTCTTTCCAATGAGCCTAAGATAAACATCGTACCTTGCCCCTAAGCTCCCCAAAGGGTGGCTCAAAAACGCAAGGTGTCCAAAAGCTACGATAACTCCGAAACGGTACGAGATAAGGATGTCAGTTAGTATTAATCACTAATAGGAATCGCATACGGGCTTTCGATTGATACCATCCTCGATGACCTTGAATGACCTTGAACGGCGTAATAGCTCTTATTTTGCGTTTTTCACCGAATTTGATAGCTTTGATGGCCAATTACGTCACAGTGGTTGAAGATAGACCTATGTCCGCAAAATATTGTCTCCCCGTTCCAGTCTTCCACTTTTGGCCAAAACTAACCCATCCTGCAGCACGGTCTTTCTGCGATAGCTGAGCTACTTGTTATAAATTCCACCTGTGGAATGATGTGGACGACGATTTGATCTTTTATATGATATCATCCATTATCGGATCGACTTCACGGACTCTGACTTTTTCGAATTGCTTTTCATCATCGGTTTTTGGTCGCGCAACAGAGTAAAGCGTGGCATTTGCTATCAGTATGTCTGTTCGTCTGTCTCTCTGTCTGACACACTGTTAAGTCATGCCTAAACGGTTAAGGATATCGAAATACATTTCACACTGTACAATAGAGAGATGTCTCTAGTTTTTAAGGTCAAATTTCTCATTACTGAACTTGGGGGTTCACCCGGAGCGAGTACATTACGTGGAGGCACTCCTGATTCGACGTATAAATTTAACCAATAATCCGTAATATTTCGGAAACGGTGCGAGATATGACGTAAGTTAGTATTACTGGTACACAGGAAGTCGCATACGGGCTTTCCATTGGTGCCGAAATATGTGATCTTGAATGACCTTGAACGGAGTAATGGCCGTTGGTTTGTGTTATCTCACCAAACTCGGTAGCTTTGGGGACCAATTATGTCAAAGTGACTGCAGTTAGACCCGTATTGTCTGCAACGAAAATGTAGCCAAAGGAATCTAGTTTACGACATTATTTGGCGATATAGTCAGAGATTACTGAGCAAGAATGCGCCGAAGAAAAGCACTTTCACTCGAAAGCGATAATTTGACCATTGCAGCATTGCGCTGCCATCTCAGCAATAGCTGAGCTCAGCTGGCTACTCGCAAGCTTGTGAACGCACGTTAAACATCCGAATGTCATATCACGCGTAGAATGTGAGAAATGATCCTCGTCAAATGACGTGAATGGGACACTTTCGAGTTTCGAATACACTTTATATTTTTCATGCGAATGTGATCAATCACCTTATGTAGGCATCTCGCTAAAAACGTGACTTCGCTGCAGTGCATAACTGAATATATGCCGACATCTCGAAAATGACCGCCACGTCAGCAGCGTCGGATAGAATTTAACGTAATTATGGCTATGTAATGCAATATAGTAGTTAGGCCTATCAGTACATTAGAGTTTAATAACAGCGAGGGCTCTCTTGCGACAGCGATCCGTTAACTCTCAGATGCAATAGCCTCCCCTAGGCCGCCCCTTCGCACGTTATCTTGTAATCTCTTTAAAATGTTGAAAACGCGTTCGTGACTCGTTTCGTCTACATGGCGGTGTCAAGTCGACGGACATTGCCGACATCGAAAAAAATCAGTAAGCCGTGAAGACTCTCCGCATTTTACTGTCAAAAGAGCACAATATTTTACTGTGATATCACTTAAAGACTTGTTTTGCCATGTAATTTTTGATTTTATCAAGGATAGTGGATTTTATAATCACTTATAATTTCATACATTCTTATCGTCAACTGTAGTATTTGTTAATCATATTTTATTGAGCTGAATAGTCTTGATTATATCCTCACTTTTTTTACCAAATCTTCCACACCATCGTAAGACACTAAATAGCCTGATGTGTGCTGATGTGCCGTTAAGAAACTGCTCACTCACCTCCCCTTCTCCCGGAAATACGTGCGAATTTCTATGGTGCATCTAAAACGGGGATTAATTTTGGCCATCTTTTTATGGCGTGATTAAAGCTTTCTCTGGTTGTCATGCATGTTTTATGATCAACTGATCTTTATTCTATATTGTCGATCACGCTGAGCAATATATAAAAAAACTATAGGTAATCCAAAGAAAAAAAACGAAATACAAGTACAGACATTGGTAGCATAGTGTTATGCATGGCGCAAGAACCGTGGCATGCATGTCAGAAAGCAAAGTTATTATCACACTGAACACAGAAAGAGCGGATATGCTGAGTGTGATCTGAATCAGTTTATAAATAGGCTACTATTGATCAAAAAATAATCGATTGATGCCATTTGATAGAAACATTTTAATCGTCAATATATGATTGATTAATTTTTGATTCATTCTCAACGTAATACCGACACCGTAGTTACCTACATGTAGGCCTACGATACATCATAATTTGCGAAGTTATCCAACCGCCACAGCACAGTAGATAAAACAGATTATAAAAATCATCATCACCATCACTTTTATTAACATTTTTTTATTGAAAATTAATAAAGCTTGATGATGCATGTCATATTTTTCGTCGTTTCGTATACAGGTTACTGAAAAATGCATTATCGCTGTAAATCCACTTTGATTTATTATGTTAGTGTTCTGTACGTTACTTATTAAATTTATTAAATACAGGTTTTAATCGATTATAACTACTTAATTGATTACTTTTTAATGATCAGTCAATTAATTAATCGCTATAACTTTAATCAAGATGACAGACGAGTGATTAAAAAGTTACCAACTGCATCAAAAGTGGACAGAAGGTTTGAGAAGACGCAGACGTAATACATTTGCGAGTTTCTATAGCAGTGGTTCTTAACTTTTTTGATTCCAGCGCATCATGAAACCCTGACGCCCCTGTCTTTAGTGAATACATAGTTAAGACAGGGGTGCGAGGATTTTGTGGATCAGTAAAGGGGCGATGGAATCATAAAAGTTAAGAACCACTGCTACAGAGGCGTGTTAACTGCCAATTACGTCTAAAATTTAAAAAAAAACTACTCAGCTGTCCATTTATGATTCGAAACAACTTCAAACAAGCCTATTCCTCTCAGTATCCTGATTGACTGTGAAAGTTGCATATTATGAGACCCTTTTCGCAGCGCCCTTTACGTCTCACACTCCCAATGGTACAACCCCTCCGGGCAACCACTGTCGGTACCTGTATTTCTCTGCTGCACAGCTATATAATTCTAGATTCAAAGTGAACGAACAAGGTCGAGCCGCGGTCACCGAGTCAGTAAATCAGTGTTACATACAGGCTGAAGCTTATATTGAATCCATTCCGTTTAAAAGCTGACGAGCGACGCAGACGCAGAAGACGTGCCTCTACTGCGTAGTTCTAAATTATTCGTGCGTCGAGCGGCACAGCGCACCGACCGGCTGCCATCCGAGCATTAGACTGCGACGAGTTAGCTGTCAGGAGACCGCCAGGTCGATCGTCGTCGCCGCTGTACAAAACAGTCTATTGCAAGTTAGACGACGCATAAAGTGCTGCCGTGTCTTGCCGAGTCGACTCAGAGAAGCGGAACTGACTGTTGGCCGCCTGTCGTCCATCCGCACAACGAGATTACTTTTAATAAGGCATCAAGAGTGACGTCGGTTGACGGGCACCTGCAAGCTGTCGGCAATCGTTAAACCGGAAGTCGTACCACAGACCACCAACGTCGACAACGCCATAACGCTGAGACGACGCCTTGTTGCTCAGAGTTGTTCACGGCGGTCAATACAACATCGATTCATTGTGTCGTTAAAGTACATATGTTGCAGAAATTAATTGCTTTGGTTTTAAATGCAGTTGTTTTCTAGCCAAACGAAACGATAGCTCAGTGAATTGCACACGCATGCCTGCGTGTGTGTGTTATGTAGGTGTTAAGAAATATACCGAGAAATAAAACATTAAATCGTTTGATACAATACTTTCTGAAAACAGAAAAGCTTAGTATAGTAGCCTAATTGCAACGGTCGTGCAAACGTCCACACTAATAGCAGTATTACAGCGTAACAGGGTTTCTAAGTTTGGGGAAGCTAGGCGAAAGATCTGGGAGACCGAGTAGTTTACATGTATTTTAATCTGACCGCAAGTCTCGCCTTTGCAGATTCAGACCCCATGCGTCTGCCGCTGGCCGTGCCACTGGTAAGCAGATTTCTGGTCTCAGGGTTAAAAGTGAATTTGGCACCAACAGTCGTCGATTTCCCTGCAAGATCACTGTTCGTCGCTTTCGCCGATGTTAATTTATTCACGAAAAGCATTATACGCTAATCACTACATGCAGACGGTCTCCGAACAAGCTAACTGGAAAATATTCAAGTAGATCCGATCGGTAGTTGTATTATTTATTAATAACAAAAGGGTCAACTGGCCACTTGCAATGTTATACAAAAACACAAAAGTACAATAAAACAGTGACACACAATGACACATAAGAAGAATGTCGGACCTAAATATAATTCAGACTACAGTACCGTACTAATACTTTGGAAAGACTATTACGAAAACGGCGGAGTGACGAGAAATCAACTTCATCACATTTTACGTACTGTAAGTAGTTATCAACAGACAGAAATCCAGACAAACGAACGGATGAAACGTAATCTCTTTGGCGGAGGTGGTGATAAATTACATACTTCTTTACAAAGTGTGCGCCTTACAACACGGATTCCACCAAAGTGTGCTGTGAAAGAAATTCTACTGCGGTAACGGGAAAGCTTAACGAAATATAAACTTATAAATTGCTGTGTGGATTAGCTGCTGTTAAGACTGATCAGCAGCTCCCACAATTTGATCGCTAATTCCATCATTTTTTGATTGAACCGTTCTTTTTCCGTCTTCCGAGTGATCTGTCATATAACCACGGTTTATCGATGACGACTCGTGGTCTTCATAGCAGACAAGATTCATAGCCGTTAGAGGCATAATGCTTTACTGCTAGAGGTCTGTCCTATCCTACACAGACCAATTTTATGGTCGCTTTTCTGCTGAGTCTCAGTCAGTCCGGGCCCAATGCACTTACGCACTTCTAACGATAGAGGCATTCCACAAACAACATATATAGGCCTATGTTCAACACAGGACTAAAAACTCCGGAATACACCAAGTGCGGAGTGCTTTATTCTAGACTGAGTCACTTAAGACTTTGGTTGACACAAAACACTCTGACCTAACGGAAATACAAGAGCATTCGGCGAGCGAAGACCTCCGCCAAGATGAATCCTGTCAGTCCGCATCCAGACTCCAGATCCGGATGACTGTCAAAATTTTAGAAATATTTCCTTGTCCAAAGATACATTCATGACAAAATTTTAACGAACATCCAATCATTAGTTTTCACGTAAAGTCGCTGACAGACAAATGTACAGACAAACAGATAAACAAACGCCGGGTAAAACATAACCCCCTTGGTGGAGGTAACTAATAATTCTGAATTATGAAACCATTTCCAAAAATTTTTAGTTTCTGTAGCCGCACCCTGAACGTAATAGTACTGCCATACATTTTCGGTAAGGTTTCACGCTGCACGGCTTTACCCGTGATTTCACAAAATTCACTAAATATTTTCCCGCGACAGGGCTGCACCAACCGTGCATCGATTACAACGATCACTAACGTCTAATTTCGATTGAACAATACCTACGAAGCATGCACACTATCGACTCCTACCGTTCGGTGGCTAGTTGCAGTGGCCGTCAGTGTTTCTGCCTAGCGACCGTGTTGCCTCTCTCTCTGTCCGATGACGGCGTGTCTCTGTCGCTGTCACCGCATCATCTCTACTCGCTGCTGTTGCTGTTGCTGCTGCTGCGCTATCAGCTGCCCGCGAGCATCCAGCCACAGGGCTGTCGTGATCCAGCCGTCTGCCGGTTGTCTCGTGCGCGCGCGCGGCTTTCATCGTCGTCCACTTCGTCCGTTATCAGCTGAATTGCCGTTGAAATAACGAACGAAGCGAACTTTGCGTCGAGTCGATTACTCCGCGCGAGATAATGGCCACGAGCGATATTGCTCGCTGCGCCGCCGCGGTTCATTCGTGCCATTTTTCAGCGCTCTTATATAACTGAAGAATTATGTTTCATATCGTCGACTGAAGTTGGACGTGGTGAACATTGTTAGCGGGACTCGTGTCAACGATGCATCTGCATTCATAGCAATAGTTTGGTGACGATATTGCTCGTTCTTCAAAGACCTGTCAGCCAGTCGAGATTATAGCATAAGCTATAGATAGATATTCTCAAAGTCGCAGTTTCTCAAAGAAGTTCCACCTTTAAGCTGTCTGTAACTGTGAGGTGGGCAATGTCGCATGGGCTTCGTAGCAAATTTCATACGCTTTCCAGCAGTGCAAAAAAGTTTGAAAATCGATTAAGATTGACAAAGTTACAGAGAGTTTAAATGTGGGAACTTGTTTGAGACACAGTGTATAATGGATAGTTAAAGCAATACAACAATAAACAGGACACATCAGGCTGGGTAGCAAAATTAAAATTACAACTAACACAGTAAAACAGTGAAACACAAAGAACACAGGTGTCAAAAGCATTGCCTGAGAAACTGTTTATATTTCGTCATCAAATCAATACATTCATTTATCGAACAACAGTGAGTAAAAATTTAAGTTCGTTTAATGCCAATTTCAATCGTCATTCGATGCCAGAATTTCCTAGTGATAGCAGCATAAAGAATAGTGTTTACCAGCAACACGCTGACAACAGCCTTCAGTCGTTTAACGACGCTTCTACTGCAACACAAACAAAAAAGTCAACACAAAAAAATGTACATAAACGCGCGATTAAAGCAATTAATCGCTCAACAGCCCTGTTAAGGCTGATATGTTCTGTTTTTTGTTTTTTTT
>Ga0049105_1001772_pt1 | contig 10048 bp, 7 predicted proteins | sample WorMetvaBAHAMAS1_FD_61260 | JGI IMG/M metagenome (GOLD analysis project Ga0049105, IMG submission 61260) | Worm MetaG Olavius vacuus BAHAMAS.1 | ecosystem: Host-associated > Annelida > Digestive system > Unclassified | place: Germany: Marburg | collected 2013-04-09 | reverse complement strand
AGTAACTCGATATCTCCTATAAATAATTCCTTCATTTCAGAGTGACATCAAAATGTTACAAAAAACCTCAATATAATAAGAGTGATTTCTATCGTACAAAACAACTGTATTGTGTAACTGTACACATATTTTACCGGCAATTTGTTTTTCAGGCAACGGCGGTATTGCTATTGTGGAATACTTCTCAACAAGTCGCTGCTGCAGCCAGTCAAACTGTTTGTACCGTCGACTGACGGCGACGCTGCTAAACTGCATCAACAAACGCACAGCAACTGAACATTCAAATGGCTCATAATTCTGTATTTAACCTTAACTTATAATGGAACATCTACATGATACTTACTAGGTTCAGGTTAAAGTACTCATAGTTAGTGTACTTGTTTCTGAACAGTCGCAAAAGTCTGTGATTACAAAACGTTTTCATTCGTTCCGCTTTGTTCATTCTTGCTTTTTCATTTTTGTGCGCTTTTCTGCAAATATATGCCGAAATTGATAACAATATAGAATATTACATAATATCAAACTTACACAACAACTTCAATTCATAACTCTAGGTTTTTGAGTGCAACTGCATCTACAAAATCAGAAAATATATTATCAACAAAAAACAATGAAACCGAAAGACAAACATGAGAACGTACTGATGGCGTGAGTTGGTATGCAATGAAGCTCTTCATGCCACGAAACTTTGTTTCTTTCTTCGGTGACAACACTGAGCAACTGTAGGACTCGACACGTGCCAACCAACGAAACTCGCCACTTGTTATTTCCTGCATGTTTGACATACTGACCTCTGAAACTACTCAAATGACAAGCACTGAAAACCTATATCTAGCGTTCTACATATCAATGTTTGTAACATAATGCTCACAGCAGACATCTGATGTAGACGTAATAGGTCACACAGTCTGTAGCAAATGCAGGGTCATAGGCAAGGGGGGTGATGGGGGTGTCAAAACATCCCCTCAGCTGAGGTCTAGTGCAGATTTTCACATTTCACTACACGTCATAAGACTTCAGATGCACTTCAGAATACTCAAAATGATTGCTGCCGGTGGCTTTCTAACAGCTCTAAAGTGCGCCAAATTCAATTTCTTCAGTTGCTGGGGGAGCATACAGCGCTCCCCCAGACCTCCTAGCTGGTTTAAGGGGGCCTACTTCTAAGGGAAGGGAGGAAAAGAAACGGAAAAAAAAGAGGAGGGAGGGAGGGGAAGAGGTAGAGGAGGGACAGGGAATGGGAGGAATGGAAGGGAAGGGGTAGGAATGCCAGGAAAAAAGGGGGGAACGGGAGAGGAAGGGATAAAGAAGGAGAGGAGGGGAGGGAAAAAAAGTAAGAACACCCCCCTCTGTCAATTCCTGCCTACGCCCCTGAGCAAATATTCACAAAGAATGCATGCTGTGTTTTGTGCTGAATAAATTCTGAAGTTAGCATTAGATGATGTCGTCAGTTGCGCTCACGGCAGTTCACACAAATATGCTAAGTAACATACCAGGTGCGGCCACACCTGTTCCGAAAATGGATCTGTGCAACAGTTAAGTTGTTAACTGTTACTTAATGCTTGAGTACCATTCACACAACTGGCTGATAGTAATACAAAGTTAACAACTACACTATAACTGATCTGATTACTTACATTAATGTGTGTTCTAGTTACGGACTCTGGAACCTCTGGAAATTGCATATCAAAGAGATAGGCATCACCACTACCTTTTGCAAAGTATGCAATCCTACAATGACAGAGTCAATTAACAGTCTTGTAAGTAATATTGTAAATCAGTGAAGATAATCAATATAAAACTGCAATACAGTTAAACCCAAATAAATCAAACTTAGCCCAAGATTATATGCAGTGATGGGCAAATGCCAAATCGAATCTCACTGTTAAATCTTAAATCATTCAGTAAACAGATTTAAATCATTTAGCCAAACCTCAAATCTCAAATCCCATTTTTCCTCAAATCTCAAATCTTCTAGCGACAAATCTCAAACCAAATCTCAAATCTTTAAGTTTCGTTTTAAAATTGACACATTCTGTTCACTAATTTTTCACAAAATCAAATACAACAGGATACATGTACAGTTGGTCAGTGATCACAGTCAGTTACTGCAATAGAGTTAGTCACTCAGAACTGAAATGCATGCGAAGCACACCCACAGTGCGTGCAGTTAGCCGAGCTCTCCATGCTAGGGTCCTGCACAGGGGTTAAATTCTCCCCTGCAACCTTGCCACCCAACCCCAACTCGCCCCCACTAATCTAAACCACAGTACCACCAGGCCCGGCAACAATGGTGGTCAGCCCCGCCACCACTCTGAACTTTCACAGTGTAAGACCATGGACCAACATTCTGCAGTCTGCAGGGGTTGAGCAACGCAACTGGAAGACCACGTGTTTGCTGCATGCTGATGGCCCCGTGCCCGCGGGTTTAATCGTCAATGTACCCTCCGACACCACGGTCCGCTCGTCACTCTCATGCCCTTACACTGTGGAAGTTCACAGTGGTGGCAGGGCTGACCGCCGTGGAAAACCCGACCATCCCAGCGGGATCCCGGTCTTCCCCGCCCCAATGCAGAGCTCTACTCCATGCCCGTATGATGGCAGTAGTGAGTGGCTATTCTTGTAATTTCCTGATATTTAACTATTTTTCAAACCGAATCGCAAAATTTTCATATCAAATAGCAAATCGAATCGCAGTGTTTCAAATCGTATCTTTACATCTTAAATCGAATCGCCAAAATGGTTCAAATCACGATTTAAATCCCAATCATGACTAGAATTTACCCATCATTGATTATATGTAACACAAAAAAATAAAAACACTCAGAACATGCCTTATATGCTTGCTACTGTCTCTCACCGATTAAACTGTCTTTTTGGAGTTGACTGCTGTTTGGCACTCTGGTCAACATTTTCATACAAGTTTTCATCGTTCTCATCCTCCTCCGGCAGCACCTCATCCTCGCTGTCCCGACTCTGAACATAATGCAGAAACCACCCAGTCATGATATGGCTTAAAATATTTTTAAAACACGTAAAAATGTGTCACTCAATTATAATGTTGTGCCAATAAGTGGAATTTACACATTTTACATGAAAAATCATGAATATAATAAAACGTTCATCAAGATAATAAACCTTAGCCATGTTTATCTTTACAATAATATTGGCAAATGTGGATTGATCTGAAAACTTCTTTCAGTATGCAGTCAGAAAATATGCATGTACAGAGTTAGATTTATATAAACAACCAACAGCACAAATCAGGAAGCGATGTTTTCACTGAAAACTCTGAAACTCAACAGAACAGTATAATCAGCAAACCACATAATCATTTGCATATCACACACCACATACTTGTAGTTGCTCAATTTTTTTTTAATTTCTCTATCTTATATTCATCTGAATCTATTTAAACTGCTGCAATTGTTTGTTATTATCAGGTTATTTATTACCTGCATCACTCCACTAGCAGTAGCAGCAGCAGCAGTATCATCGTCATCATCATCGATATCATATTCATCATCCCACTCCTCTTCATCATCATCAAATTCGTCATCGTCGTCGACCAAGTCGTCGACGCCATCTCCGTTACTTAGTGACAGATCAATCTCAGACCCTGCAGCCCATGCAGCTGCCGCCGCCGCCAGAAGTCCAGATGTCCGAGCAAACAGTCCAGGTGGCTTGAACGGCGGCACTGGACGTCCAGACGGCAGCAGTGGCAATGACGACTCCGATCGCTGGTGGTCATCGTTGACAACGACTGAACTGGAAGACGGCAGCACCATACGCAACAACGACGAGCCTGGAGGACCGTTAGTGGCGACACGCAACGGTGATGTTCGTGGTGGAGTCGAACTTTGTCGGAACGGCTGAGCTGCCCACTTCTCTCGGCAAACCTGCATTCACCGATGTCCAAAATGGAGAAAAACGAAAACCTATCATTTCTACTACTTTTCCATTATTCACGTACATTTCTGTGTTTTAATTATACAATATAATACCATTTAAGTATCACCATGAATTCTTCCATCAGAGTTAGAGTTGAAATCATTAAGCTAGTACAACATAACATCATTAAATGCAAAATTTCAAAGCAGAGCTTTTTAGCATGCAGTTCTACACAAAAAGTGCAGTTCTAAATGAATTTGTGTAGCTGTAAACGCATGATTGTGCAGTGATGACGTGGAAACAATAACACTATCACATAAGAGAACCACAAAGACGTTGTCACTAGATGCGTTTTCAGAGCTTCAAGTGTGCCAAATGCATTTCCAGCCCCACTGGGGAGCTTACAGCTCTCCCCAGACCTCCTAGCTGAATTTAGGAAATGAAAGAGGGGCAAGGGAAGGGAGAGAAAGGGAAGGGAGGACAGGGGGGAAAAAGGGGATAGGAGGGGAAAAGAGGTTTTGCAGTTCTAAAAATTCCTTTAAAAAGCCCTGTAACAAACTGTCGTTTCTAAGTCATTTAAAACTACCTACGGCATCAGACACTTGCTTGCAAGCTTCTGGGTAGAGAGTTTCAAACGGAGCATCTGCTTGCAAATTTCAGTCTGCGTAAATGGGACAACAAAGTGTGCAGCCAAAGACAGTCTCCTAAAACCATGGTCTCTGCATGTGATATTGTCTTAGTGCAACTGTCTTCGACGAACAATGGAGAACTAATGGAGAACAGCAGCCTACAAAAGTTCAAAGACTTCAATCCTTTAAACTAAAGTTGATATCAATTAAAACAACTTTACCTGACTAACTGGAGACGTTTACTCATCTTACTCATAATAAAGCCAGCACTATAACAGTACCTTAAAGTACGACTGCGGAACAAGGCCGACTTGACCGTGTGAATTCCGCGCCTCCCACCATCCATTGCCAATGTTCTACAAACACAACCTCAACAACTGACAGACTAACTGCAATGTGTTCCTAATTCGTCACTGAATACCGGTATACCGGTATATATCCGGTACATTCATTTTGCAGAAAATGGACAGCATACAGGAGGACTGGCAGAACATTTAATTTTTACAAACTTTAACTCCCGATTAAGAGCTATTCACGAGAATTGTTGTTCCGGGGTAAGGTACTGGCACTTTGGTCTTAAAAGTCTCTACTACGAGATGCTGGTAGCATTTGTAAAGCAGTTACATAAAATCACTAGAATTTCAGAGCGCCTCCATATACCCCTTTAACTGAATTTGCTGGGATAACTGAAAAGCTCCTACGAGGGAAAGGTGAATGGAGCGGTGTCCCCCTTGCATCAATTCCTGGTGACGCCACTGCCCGAGTTGTCATTTGTCTTAATCTTTTCTGTGCGTGTTGGACTGTCGGTGCGTGGCAGTTTGTGTATAGTTCGTTTCGTAATAGGAGAGCCTAGCGTGTAGAACGAGGTGTTGATAGGCGGCAGCAATGTAAACAACAATTTTATGGCTGCGCGTCTCGAACGTGTAGTAGGCGCAGATCGATAGGATGCGCCGCAACCGGCATTTAATCGTGCCTCCAGTACCAGTCGACCGAGACGCCCTCGCTTCCCGCTCGCCGACCGACGACCTCAGTAGCTCGTCGACGACTACTCGCGGTCGCCGAATCCCGCGCCGCCAGACGCCCAACACGTTCCAATCCATTTAACATAGCCTGCCGCGCTGGCGAGATCGATGCTAACCGAATCACCTCGAGCCCGGTGCGCAGTGCGCTCGTCGGCCGTGCGGGGGCAGCACGAGTGCGCACTTGGCAATCGCCTCTTGTGTCTCTCGCGCAAACTATTCGATTTAGCATCGATCTCGCGTTCACATGTACGTCTGTCGACGGGCACTCAGACTGGACGTCAGTCACTGCACGCCGCGAGAGTGGTAGGGCCTAAGCGGTCACAACACTGCATGGGCGGATCTAGAGGAGAGGGGGAGAGGGGAGGTTATGGGGGTTTAATTCCCCTCGAGTTAATGTTGTACAGTTGAACACTGACGATGTAGTTAGACGTTTCATCCAGTCACAGTCGCTGAGTGATATCTCAGTGATAAAATAGTTATTCAATCAAATTTCTCTCAAATTTCTACGTTTTGGTGAAAATAGGCGAAATCACAACATTGACCAAAAATGCCACAATTTCTGCAACACGGTTATCAGTTGCCAGAGACTGGGGGCACACTGTAGTGTAAACGCCCTTTACGGAGTTCCAGCTCCTGCTTTGCTGCACTGTTCTAACACGATGCTATATGCTAGCTGGGTAGGTGGCTGCGCCGTCCCGCCTGCTGTCACTCAGTATCAGCCAGTCTGAGGCTCTGAGCATTCTATCAGATTAACGTGCCTCTCTCCTACGTGCGCCGCTTGCTACCGAAGCGCAAGACGACGTCACTCAGAGGATCATTCGTCTTGAAGGCCATAACCACAAATTTATTTCGACGGGCTGTTTTCGCCCGTCCCTTCCTTCCTTCCCTTTCCCTCTCCCCTGCCTCAAAGTGGACCATAAATCCAGTTAAGGAATTTGGGGAGTGCTTTTAGCTTCCCCATGTGGGGAGAACGACATTTGCAGCTACCCGATACATTCCTTGGGCTCTAAATCCATGAAAAATGCGTTCACTAATGCGGCCGAGCCCAGCAGAATGAGAAACTCCGCTGTCTGAATGATGTCTGCACTCTTGGCAGGTGGATATCATACATCCAGTTGATGCAGACCGTAACGGAGGACGAGCCAGAACATTTTCGACAGGTACTCTTCTTACCTGTAAATATACATATTTACAGGTAGGTAACTCAGCAGGTAACTTACATGGCGCCACATCTGTGTATCGTCCTATAAGTAAGTAAGTGAGTAAGCAAGAAGATTTCTAGTCGGCTCCTTTAATGTTCAGACACAAGGCGCCGCGGCCCAGCTAACCAAACATAAACGTTTTCAGTCATCGTTTAAACTGTCCGAAGGAGATGTCCGATTGCCGAAGCTGTTCAGGCAACATAAAGCGATATCTATACGTGTTACACTGCAGACAAAACAATGGCGAACAAAGCTAACACATCAAAGAACAGCTACTAAACAGGGCAAAACTTGCTCTCATCGCCGCTGGAGTTCAGCACCAACTCGTAGCAGTGAGATCAAGATGAACCACGTCAAGCTGTATAAAAATCCCCCAACCTTTCAGCTGCGGCTTTCTGCTGTCGTCCGTCCAGTATATATACAGCCCATTTCCCGGCGCTACATCACGATCAGACTGTGCTGACTGGCTGCTTTCGCCAGCTATCTGTCCAGCAAAACGACGCACCTGCCGCTGCCGCTTCCATACGTCAGACAGAGTACAGTGGAGAAATCCTACAGGTTGGATTTCCACGGACATGGACATTCATGGATATATCCATGTGTGGATATCAGACTTAGGCCGTACCATGTACATATCCACGGATACCTATACGTGATGTCAATATTTAATTAGTACCGAAAGTCATCATGGTCACCATCATCATCATCAGGTTATAGAGAATCATATGCGAGTCTGCAGTAAGTAAGTAAGTAAGTAAGTAAATGTCCATTTGAAGAGCGCAGTTACGTAAGACGTCTAATGCGCTAACGCTTCGAATGATTCAGTGTTTCACATCACTCAAGCGAGTCTGCACAGCGTGCGTCTCTACGTCGACATGACAATGCAGTCCCCGGGGACTGGCACATCATTGTCCCACGGGACTGTCCGGTGTCGGCAGCAATAATTACTTGAGGGACGCGGACCGGCGTCGCCCGCCGCGACGATGTCACGTGGTCGTCAGTCGTCGCACATGCGTAGTCAATCGGTTAATCAACGCTGCTCGGACGCCCGGCGCAAATCACAATATCAAACGTCGTACGGCCGGCCGGCACGCTCGTCCGTACGACGACTATATCGACGTCCATTCGTCGCGGCGAGTTCCTGCAGACGCCAAGCCACGCTCGATCAATAGCGGTGCCCGGCCGATCCACCCTGACCATCTCTCTTTCCGGTTAATATATGTGACTTGTATGCCCGACCGACCGATGGAGCATATCGTCAATGTAGTGTCTGCTATACCGACTGCTGTATTAGTTAGTGATATCGGATCGTCGATCGTCCTAGCACGGGCATCAGCTTATATTAGACACACTGATGGAATGCTCCCGGTGTAGCGGCTGTTGCTGCCAGATTACTGACAGATGGATGGTCTATGTGGGATGACTTGGATAGCCAAAAGTAGCACATCGGCAAGACGATGAAACGCGATATCAGCTTCCAAAGCGTCCACGACGCACTCTGTAACTATCAGTCTTGTGCAATATCACCATCGCCAGGACGACGACATCGTCATCAGCTGGTACTGTAATGTCCGTATTGCAAACTGAGCACAGCTGCCTTACACACTGACACACAGTCAAAGTCAATTCAGCCTACACAAGCAAAGTATCAGTGTGCATCAAAACCACAACTCAAATTTCTTCACAACTGTCTGGAAGCCTCTAGCATGGGAACAAAGCAGGCGGCTACTCTCGGGCCCTAGTCCTGTCCATGCTGTAAAAAATTGTTAAATTTCGATTGAGGTCACATCACTAAGAAACACTATCAGCTGAATGACTTTCAGCTGAGCTGGATATAGACCTGTTGTCAACAAACAGTAATCATTTCTGTCTTCAGAGACCGTCAGTATTTTAATTGTTTAAGAAACTGGATGAAAGACACTGACTAATTGTGTCTTGTTGTGACAGCTGTTAAGATAAAATAAGATATGTTGATTTTAACTGCATACAAAAGCCAGCTCAGTCTAATAAACGACATCAAAAATTAAAAAGCTAATGTCACAAAAACTAAAACAAAAAACTGATGAATGAATAACAGTTTTCTTGGTCTCTTCGAAATTTTATACAGCTAATTTTTGTCAAGTTCACCATTAAAAGGTTTTTAATCTTTAACAGCCCTAAAGATGTTTTGTTTCAGTGAAATTGTTTTATTTCAGTTTAGTTTCAGCGTGTTTACATGTGAAACAAAATGCTGCAACAAAACAAAAGTAGGCATGGCTTATCTGCCAATCAAATAACTTAGCTCAGGGAGGCGTGAAGTTATCACAACACTTGCGTCATATGTGACGTAATGTTGTGACAACAGTGCCGGTTCGCTCCCTCCCATAAAAATTCCCTTTCCTAAAAAATCTGCAGAAATTTTACCCCCAAAAATTCCCTGCACATTTCCCCATGAAAAAATTAATCCACCCATCCAGAAAATTATCCTCCTACTGCCAGCTGAGCATCACTGCTTGTGGGCGGTTTATAAACATCAATTACACACACGTGACGATGACATTATCATTTCATCTCAATGCGCAACTATCTAGGTTAGCTGTCTAGACTCTCTGGCACTGAAATGAAATACCAGTTCTGCATTAAGTAAAGCACTGATGTTGCACTGATTAATTTACTTCTCGCACTTGTAATTCAGCAGCAGACTGCTGACAGTACATTGTGCAAAAATACCGCTACCTGATTGGTGATGAGCAGCACATCGTCAGCATTAAAGCAAAGTTCGCCGGCAACTTCAGTCACAAAGTCATATAAGGCTTTTACCTGCACAAATAACAACCAGTCAGTGAATGACTGCTGTCACTAACATAACATAACATAACATCCTCGTTTATTGTAGTTAAGATAGAACGCTCAATGGATGGATATACAAGCTAAGCTATGTTTTAGCAGAAAGCAAACATTTGGAAAATAACCCATAATTTTGGTCTGGGGCATAGCCAGGGGCCTATATCTCATTATAATCACCATGTGATTCCAAAACCACACTAAAAGTGAGTTTGCCACACTTTGTTTTTCTTAATTATGTTTGAAGCCACCAATCAGAATTTCTGGCTGTGCCCAGAGTTTTGCTATACCAGTAAGGCTGATAGGAGTCTCTAAAATTACTGAAATTTTTCACCAAAAGATTATTTTGTAGTTTGTGTGTGCACCAAGCCTAGGTCCATGTGCTGAATCGCACCATGGGCAGCTGTGCTCATGGTGAAAGCCACTGCAATAGGCCTACAACCCTGGACATTCGCTGCACACCATCCTTACTGCAGTGCCGTGG
>Ga0049105_1001771_pt1 | contig 10052 bp, 7 predicted proteins | sample WorMetvaBAHAMAS1_FD_61260 | JGI IMG/M metagenome (GOLD analysis project Ga0049105, IMG submission 61260) | Worm MetaG Olavius vacuus BAHAMAS.1 | ecosystem: Host-associated > Annelida > Digestive system > Unclassified | place: Germany: Marburg | collected 2013-04-09 | reverse complement strand
GTGCGAAACGCTGGATGACAAAAAGGTCAGGTACAAAAGGTCCAGCACCTAAAAATTGTTATTATCAAATACACTCTTCAAGGACCGATGGTTGAAACACCAGGACTTTTCCAGTACTTTCAGGGACCTCGTCCGCTTTCAAGTACTTTCAACGGCCAAGAATTTTTAATACCAAATTCAAGGCTTTTTAAGGATCTCTCGAGCATCTTCCGAACCCGGCGAGCTATAAACCATCACCGCTCTTTGGACAAGGCAAAGTATCAAATTATACTGCTGATAACAGAGTGTAAACAATTTGCCCAGAGTCATTCCTGGTTGCATGTTTGATACACTAACCATGAGGGTTGTGACTTCAGAAATTTCTGGAAATTTTTCTAATCTTTCCGGAAATTACAGAAAATTGTTAAATATTTTTTTCACTTCATACGTTTTAACTATAATGATATGTTTCCAAGTCCAGCATTGCAAAGTGACACTGTAAAATAAATACATTCTTGAGAAACGACTCTACAGAGTCCAGATCTTCATGCTTTAACTTCATGCACTGTGTAAAGAAAAAATAACTCGTTTCTAGCATGGCTCCCAGAAATATCAGCGAACTGAATGAAGATTATAGATGTTACAACTTCCAGTTTTTTTTCTAATAATTCTGGAAATTTTCGGAAAATTTCCGTAAATATTAAATTTCTGGAAATTCCACAACCCTGCTAACCATTATGCTGTCACACCACAACAACTGACACTACAGTAAATCTACATCATCCAACAGGAAAACGGCCACCTGTGCCGTTACTGTCAGCAGAAAAGACATCACCTACCCATGCGCTTGACACGCATGGTGATCTTGTTGGACATGATGTTTAGTACGGATGCCAACTCTTCCTACACACATTCACCACAGTCAGATACAGTGTGTCTCAAAAAACGCACCAATGTTATAGAATGTTTGCAGCAAATTTAACAGACTTTCCAGCAGTAAAGGAATTGTTACAACCGGTTAAGATATGACGAAATTATTGTCACAATAGGGTGGCACATTTTTTCGAGACACAGTGCATAATATACCCACACACCACCACTACTACCTACAATGATTAAAATCTACAGCCATGACAAGGTACGATAAAAAGTTGTAAAATGATCCACACTACTCTGCAGGTGTGATTACTTGTGACAGCACAGCATATTTTAATAATTTAATGTTAATATTTTAATATTTTAATACCTTTCGTAGGCAGTTTTTGAGAGTAGTGCATATCATTTTACAGCTTTTTATCGTACCTAGTCACGGCTGTAGATTTTAATCACTGTAGGAAATAGCGGTGGTGTGTGGGTGTATATTATGCAACTATTTACACTCTGTATAATGCTACATCCTCCATCTACTCAACCACCATTTTCATCATCCATCACTGCTTCTCTCCTTCGCTCCCAGCTCAAAACTCATCTCTTCCATACATACTGACCACCACAGTTCTCCTACCTTGTCATCCACTCGACTGACTCCGTGGACTCCGATTTTTTCCTTTTCTCCGGATAATCTTTATTTGGTTACATGCTATCAACTAAGCTTTATTGCAGTTTAGGCTGTCAGGATAGCTTGCACGAACACAAATGTACTTAACTGCTAAATTAATAACAAGCCGTAGGGTGCACAATATAGACACCGATGCCCTGGCAGGGCTGACTGGCAGCACTGACCAAGTAGCTCTGGTCATCTGCATTTGCGTCTGTCAAAGTGCTACAAATCTTGCTGTTTTACTGTAATTTCAAAGGGCTGCCATGTGAAAACTAATGCCTAAATCAAAACTCGAAAAACTTGTTTTGTGTGCGTGCCCTCGGAGATGTTGAAGACAGAAAATTCAGAGTCGTCCCATGAAAGCATTGGTGGCCTTAGCATTTGAAGGGTAGTACTACAGCCTAGGATAGTCCTAACTGCCAAATTTCATCAAACTTCCCCTACAGGTTATGTGCTGCTGACAAATGTAGACGACAGAAGTATCGAGAACGACGGCTACCCCACAGGGGTAGTACTGGGCCGGCAGAGCCCCTCCTCCAAACAACGGAACTCCGAATATGGCTGTCGCCAATTTTGTTGTAATAACTAACGGAGAGGGGTGCGCGCTTAATGGAACAGCCGTTGCGGCAGTGTTTATCGACCAATAGCGTGCCACTGCTCTCTTTCCGCGAGTTGCAATTGATTGTAGATTGTCGCTAAAAATAGACTGGAACTTGCCGCCATCTATGAAGGGGACCTTATCGGTGGCTACACGATATGATTCGCCGTGAACAGGAGGTACGGCATCTGGATAGAATATTTATACAGATCTGTGGGCTGCCCTCTTCCGCCCTGACAAACCTTGCTGCTGGAGTTCAACTGCTGTTTACTGATCACACTCATCTCAAATGCAGATGCTCTTGAACTGACTCCATGTTATGGCATCGTAGAAATTAACACTTCATCATCATCATCATCATCACCACCACCACCACCATCACCAACATGATTACCAGCCAATAGTATCGTATGCAATACTAACCTGTACTACTGACATGTGTTGCTCTCCAGAGTAGACTACAATCTCTCCGTCCTCTCCAGTTGGCACAATTTGGACGCTGTGTGTTTCCATGTAGAAATGTTCCTGAGCACCGATCCTTGCCTCACGCTCTACCACATGGTCACATGTCTCGAACGCAGTCTTCGTGTCACCGCGGGTAATGCGGTTTGTGTACGGCGGGCATTGGTGGAACGAGTTTGCTGCTATAGCTTCCTGGCATACAACAATGCATTAAGTCTATATTATTACTGAGTTCGCGCATCGGTCGGTCGCGGCTCGGCACACTTGGAACTCACTATCATCCGACGTTAGATCCTGCTGTACTGTGGACACCTTCAAACGACACCTCAAGACCCATCTGTTCAGACAATCTTAACCTGATGCCACCAGCGTCTCTATCTGCGGACTTTATGGCGCTATACAACGGGAGCAGTATCTCTTCTGATAATTACCAATTTCTTCACAATGTTGTCTGTCATATGTAGGCATATTAATAAATAAAGTGTGCTCTGTTGCCACTTGAAAATGAAAAACAGAAACAGTGAAGAAGTGAAAGTGCACACGTGACTATTACCTTTTCCCTCGGGGTGGACTACATCCAGCGCTGAGGCCGTCCATCAACCGCGGACCAATGCGCAACCCCGACATAACCAAAGGTTAGCAAAATCGATTTCAAGTTGAAAGAATGCATAACCTCCACAGGATGAAATCCTAGTATGGAGTAACCAGCCATCATTGTGGCAAAATAAAGTGTAATTACCAAGGACAACACTATGTCCAGGTACGAAAATAAACTAGTAAATCTAACCACCATTATATGGAGTAACTTAACATACTGTGGTTAAGAAGTAGCTCAGCTATCGCAGAGAGACCGCGCTGCAGGGTGCGTTATAGCTTTGGCCAAAAGTGGAAGACTACAACTGGGAGACAATATTTTACGGACATTATAGGTCTATCTTCAACCACTGTGATATAATCAGCCTGAAAATCTATCGAATTCAGCTAAAAACGCAAAATAAGGGCTATTATGGCGTTCAAGGTCATTCAAGGTCATCGAGGTCGGTACCAATCGAAAGCCCATATGCGACTTCCTGGTACTGATTAATAGTAACTGACATCCTATCTCGTACCATTTCGGAGTTATTGCAGCTTATTGTTCAAATTTTGGACACTTTGCGTTGTGTTGGCCTGGGTGGCTGGTTACATACGGAAATAAGTGACAGGCACCGGCGGACATGGTCGCCCGTCTCAGTACTAACCGAGCCTGATGTAGATTAAGTTCGCTGATCGAAGCCAACATGCTAACCACTACGCCAGACCACCAGCCTGGGCGACAGATCATTCACACTGCTGTTGGTCCGCGAATGTGGAACACTTGTACATGCTGATGACATATTTGTTTGACGGCGGCTGTGGCGTGTATTTACGTTTTGTTTTTCAATATTGTATACAAATTTTCTTACTTACTAACTCATTTACAGCACACGTTAGACCATCAGCCAACACTAAAGTCACCTCAATGGTCGTGATGGCCGGTAACTCATCATATGTAATGCTGACAGCAGCCGCAGCCTGACGTGCTACATCACGAGACTCCGCCACAATCGCTCCAATAGTTTGTCCAACCCAGTGAACCTTCAAACGACAACCAGTAAGCTATAATGCAGGCGTAAATTTGGTAGCATATGAATATTCAATGGCTTAAATACAAAAATACGACAGTTATTTCTATTGCGCCCCCTACAGTCTAACCGATGGCACATTACAGAAGTCAGCTGACACGTGTTTCACAGCCGTAGGCAGACTGAAATAAAAATGTTTTGAGAGAGCGTTTGAAGCTGTCAATGGAACGGGTTGATGTTTTCAGTTTGGTCGGCAGCCGGTTCCAAGCTTTAAGTGCGGCGACTGAGAAGCCCTCTCGCCAAGCTTGCGATGTGTACGCGACACAATGCAGTCGCCGTTGGTGGCTGAGCGCTGAGGATACATAACTTACGGTACATAACTAAACACTACAGAATGCATGCATTTGCGGGCGGCCGGCCGGCCTTAGGTTAGAAGGCAATCTCATTTAATAGAAAACACTACGTCGAGTTCCACCAAGTGTCACAACACACAGTAAACACAGAGCAGTTAAAACGTAATGTCACGTAGTAATGTTTTGAGCTGCTAGCAACAGAACTACAGAGATAACATCGTTAAGCAGATCATTTCAAATTTGTGGTGCAGCAGCCCAAAACACCGTGCCACCAACGGGTGATGGCTTTACTGACCACCCGCAAAGCAGCATGGTTTATAATTCTGGTCGATTCTGTATGTATGTATGTATGTCTGTCAGACGATAACTTTCGAAAGACTTCACGTAGGTAAGTTCACATTTGCATATCCGGTGCATCTCCACCCTCTGGGCAATATGGGTCAAGTTCGTATAAAGGTCACTGGGTTAAGATCAAGGTCACAGAAATAAAAAAGGTCCACAACAGGTACACATGCAACAGATGCCTGCGTGTCACGACAAATCCACTTCCACACAGTGTAAAATTCGATCGACGATAACTTGGCGTCTATAACACGCAGAGCTGTGGAATGCGCGTGCAGCATAGGATTTTCACCTACGGCCGATCGAATGGCGTGACCACCATCTTTCTTATGTGACCGGAAGTAACTACCGGTAACTAAATCCACGCATTCGCGGGTGGTCATGCCTTAGATTAAAAGGCAATCTTGTTATTATTATTACAATTATCATTAAAAAATTTATCATCATACTGCAGGAGCGCTGTGTACATATCACTAAACGACCAATTCACTAAAAACATTAGTTTTATTGTCAAACCAGTAAAGTAAACCGACCTCAGCAGTTGCAAATATTTCTTCTTTTTCCGGTCCCTTCACGTTGGAGCCAGGTACACAGGTGTGGTCCAGGAAACCAACCACTCCAGGCATTGCCAGTGCTGCCGATGCATCAACGGAGACGAGCCGAGCATTTGCCTTTGAGCTCGTCACTAATGCCACGTACAGCTCATCTGCGGCATCAAATACACCCTTCCATGCAGCATGCGACATGCAATACTGTCACACAATGAACTGACATAATATGATATTCAAGAAAATTTAAAACCTATGGATGACTTTCTATTGACGGACAACTGCTACTGCTTGCATTCACTCACTTTCATATTCTGTCATACATATTTCACATTTTATATTGTGTATTAAGGTAAAAATAAGTTGACAGTTTAAAATGCCTTTTAAGAACGACATTTGTGAACTCGCACAACTAAAACAGCAAATATGACAAAAGATGATCACAGGCCCTCCGTTCTTCAACCCAAGAACTTCTCCAGCTGCCATTCTTATCTACTGACTTTGGTCAGTGTGCCTTCAGCTACAGCTCTTCTGCGACATGGAATTCAATTCCTACTTCCATTAAAAATTGTTCTTCCCTATACAGTTTCAAGCACCATCTCAAGTCTCACTTCATAGCCCAGCTCATTAACAACTAACATACTCCGTCCGACCACCTGGCTCGCATCTCTGATTTATGCTTAATGCTTGACTATGTGCGCGTTATAAATTTTCTTATTATTAAATTACTTGTGTGGCACATCGCCAAAATGTCACTGTGCAGACCACAAACGTCACAATTTGCTTGCCTGTATGACATAATGTTTTATATTTCTGTTTGCTGCCAACACAAAAAAACACATTTGTGGCTAGTGTGAATAAGTTACATAATAATAATTATTATTATTACTATTCGTCAGCGAATATTATACAAGCTGAGCACCACTGTTTACAAGTGTATTCATGGGGCATCTCCATCTTATCTGAAGAATTTATGTGTTCCAGTCGCTACCAATACTAGTCGTCGTTATCTTTGCTCAGCAACACATGGAGACCTGCAGGTGCCTAGGACAAGAACGGTGACCTATGGACCACAAAGCTTTGCTGTTTCTGGTCCTACTATCTGGAACACTCTGCCATCGATCCTACGTGTATCGACCACTACACTCGGACAGTTTCAGAGTGGACTAAAGACAATACTGTTTCATTTTGGCCTATGGGACATGACTAGGTGCTGTCGTGACTGTTTAGGCTGTTAGATTAGCGACCTATAAATTGTCTTACTTACTTACTTATTAATACTATTATTACAATCAACTACCATGTGCAGGTGGAATGTCGTCAATAAAGACAGCTTCTGCGGTGGAGCACTGTGCTGCCCAGCGATGATGTAGTGGTTGACCGACAGTGTCCGTGTCTGACACGGGCGGTGAAACTTCGAACACTTGACTGCCAGACCGTGTACTGTCCTTCCTTGCAGCCGCCACCTCCAGGTACAGCTTACCGGCTGCCGACAAACTCTCCAGACCCTGCATTCATTCATTCATATTCGTTTAACTGAAAAAGTTGGCAGAACGCAACTTAACATCAGAACACAACATAAAACAAGCATAAGATAGAGTGAAAATCGTTGCCAAGCTACGACAGTTTAGTAAGTAGGTACTGAGTGTTAATAGGTGTCTTTAAAAGCTAGTCTAGGTATGAAGTTACGGTGGTCCATGGCATAAGAGAAGGAAAGATTGTGCGGTCGCAGTCGGAGCTTGCAACAACAATCTGCGCCATTTCTTTTCAGGCAGCTGACAGCACTGGCACTGACTACCAAACTGACAGCTACTGAGAAAAAATACACAAAAAACAACAGTCGACACCATCCAAGTCTCACCTTTTCCATCTATTATCTGGTTAACAGGAATCCGGCTACAGTTAGGGATTGCAATCCCGGGATCCCGGGATTGGAAAAGAATTCCGGGATTGCAATCCATAGCTACAGTACACTAACAGTGCAAGCTACACAGCACTTTGTGTGGAAATTTTGTACGATGAAAAGATGCTGAGAAAAATTAAAAGAAAAACAGAATTACATGCACAAATCCACAAATTTCCAACATGCAAAAACCTACAAATCGTCATAAAATCACCATACTACAGAGACACTGGCAGACGGACGAAGAGAATAACAAGGTTCATGAGGCATTCATTACCAGTGTCTGACTGAGCTGCTGATAAACCTGAAGATAAAATCTGAAGAGAAATCCCTGAACCGCCGCCAGTTTCCAGCCGACGTGTTCTGAATTAATGACATTACTGTGCAGCTGTGGTAAAAGCTGCGGCAACAGAGCATCAAGAAGATGGTCATCCCAATTCCTACAACAGTCAATAACAGACAATCAAAACAAGGGCACCGCAGAGCACTGCTCACTTAGCTGCAGTAGATACAAATTACTAGCATACGTGTTAACAATTACAGTAAAACCACCATGTATCGAGGCCACTGCTGACTTTGTGTGTATTGCTATGTATTTTTGCTGGTTTGACCGAGTACCGGACCATACTCAATAACAGCTGAAATCGGCTTAAAGTTGGCCAATGTTTAAAAGGTTGTCGCAACAGCTCCAGGTGCGCTAATGCTGCTAAAGCTGCCCAACATAGGATGACTGACGTCACGAGATGCTGCAGATATCTTTAAAAAGAACACAAACACATTTAAATTCATACAACAGCGACATCTAACCTGCCGGCCAAAAGTTCCGTCAAGTCATACGCAGCAGCAATGGACGACAGAATTCCACCGACTGCAATGCGAGCAGAACTAATGACGCTGCTGTTGGCTTTGAACCGAACGTACATCGCTGCATTCACCTCACACTCGGACATCTCCTTCCTCGGCGCATGCTTGCAACTGCCAATGTACTCATTCTGCGTATTTTCGCACGTAAACAACTGTACGTTAACTACGCATTAAACAAGTGAAATGCAGAAATATGCCAACGTTTTAGCAACAATAAATAACACATCAGATCGACTGCTGGCATGATCCACGACTTTCTACAGAGAAACCTGACATTTCTGCGAAGCATTGACATCTGTCTTGACACTCAGTGGCATAAACAGCAGAAGGCTTGTTGATGGCATGTCAATCATGTGATGGTGTTCCGGGCCGACGGTGTCTTGTAACTGGGCTTGAAGAATTTTTTTTACACTTTTTTCTGCCTCCACAACATAATTGTGATTTACACGCAGGCCGCATTCTACTCCTTATGTTTTAACACATGGGCAATGACAACTTTTTTCGAGTTGCAATGACACTGTAATGCACCTATGGTCTTTTCAAAATAGGCACACTACTACTACTAAGTACTGATAGATTTGTAGAGCACAATCGATCACGTAAAACAGGAATAAAAATGCTTACAATAATGATGATGATGATGGAATGTTACACCCTGAACAGTCACTCATTCACTCTATTATACCTCATCAGTGAAAGGTATTTCAATGCCCGTGAGAACCTCGTCTGACCGTGAACAATTCCTCTCATCAACAAAGAAGTCTTTGATAGCCACCTGTCGGCATCCACCTCAAAACAACAAATCAGAAACCTACATTTAAAATACTGACAATTTCATCAAAAGAAACTTGTCGAAATGCGTCACTTTTTAATAAGAAACGAAAAGATTGCGTTTTCCACACAAAGGTTGCTGCACGGCATCAACTGCAATGTGGTGATACATAATTAGCAGCACCCCGAGTTTTCAACGGCATAACTTAGTTAATACGTAGTTTATATACACAAAAACTATCTAGCGGGATATAACACAGTAACAACATCAGATTGCAACAGGCATGTCAACTTCACAATGAATGATAACATAAGTAACATTGCAATGTAGGTAGTGTACAGCTTGTGTGTATGCATTTATTCATTGATGTATTGATCTGCCAAAGCTGCAAGTGTGTTCAATACTTACTTTACTTTACTTTACTAGTGTAGCAGTCAAAACAAACCTTCGGAGGTGAGGCTGACTTGACAGTGAGCTACAGCCATGAGAACGATATTGAAATCCAATGCTTGATTTTTCATTGACAAACTGCCGCCGATTGTCTACACACAGAAACCCGTTCACATGACCGCAGACATGTTGAAAGGAGCGAAGCAGATATTGCTTTAGTGTCGTTTGTCCGTGTGTCAGTGTGTTTGGCACAAAAACACTGAAAAACTACAGATCAGAAATAAATGTAATTTGTTAGGATGTGTTTGGTAAATTCTAGAAGTGACCTTGACCATTGACTCTAAGAGCTATTTCAGTATTTTGACCAGACACTCCCACCCCCGTGTGAGAGATCGACTCGCAACGCAGCAAATGCTGTGAGATAGACACTACAGCAAACAACAAAACAATTATCAGTTCTCAAGAAATAACACGCTCAGGCACACAGCATAAAACAGCAGACAGCCATCGAGTCGTCATGCTATCATTATAACAAAACCGACAATATTGTTGACAACCTCCTTTAAGCTTCACTTACAGCAGTCTGAATTTGTCATTTGCAATGAAAAATAATCAGGGCGGGTTGCAGGAACGCTCGGTTAACTGCGCGGTTAGCTAACCGAGGGTTAACTGTATCCGTGCGGTTAACTTGTGGTCGCGT
>Ga0049105_1001770_pt1 | contig 10057 bp, 7 predicted proteins | sample WorMetvaBAHAMAS1_FD_61260 | JGI IMG/M metagenome (GOLD analysis project Ga0049105, IMG submission 61260) | Worm MetaG Olavius vacuus BAHAMAS.1 | ecosystem: Host-associated > Annelida > Digestive system > Unclassified | place: Germany: Marburg | collected 2013-04-09 | reverse complement strand
TCCTAAAACGTTTTAGAATTGTTTCAGTGTTTTGTTTCTGTTTTATTTCACATGTAACCACGTCTGAAATAAAACTGAAACAAAACTGTTTTGTTTCAGTTTTATTTCAGTTTTATTTCACAGGTAACCACTGTTTAAGAGTTAAACCTGATGGCAGCTCACAGGGTTTGTTCTTTTCTCGGACAAAATTGAATTTTGTGTGCGGTGCAAGAGCTTTTGTTAGTTTTTCACAGTGTCGTGTAATATAATATATAATATGCTATTATATCGTATATATAATATAAGATATCTTGTATATAATATATAATATGCTATGTAAACACAGTGCTTGAGATTTAGATAACGTGTAACAGTACAAAAACTGGCTTTTAGGCCACCCGATGAACTTCTTTTCTTTTCTTTTCTTCTTTTATCGATACACCATGCTCAGCAGCCGCACAGTGGATGGCCATCAAATGTATTCCGGAGGTTTGGTCGTAGGTGAAGTTTCATTAATTGATCCAGATATCTTGCCCACCCTTCCTCTAATTTGCACAAGGGGTCAGTGTGAAATTTGGCATCATTTTTGACGTCACTCAACTTTGAGCCGCCCATGTTTGAAAATGCAGCAAGGTATCGGAACTCTGAAACAAACGTGCAATGCAGCGATGATCGCCCTATGTCCTCGCCTATTTTGTGAAGTGGGGTCAACACATCGCTGTACCAGTCCTAATTTCATTGCACTACATTATTTCTGCATCAGATGCATTGTTTAGTGTGATGGTGTTTTAGTGCTCCAGTGGAGGCAATAGAAATGACGACATTGTCAAATATGTCTGGTCGCTGGCCGCGTACTTCAAGCATGACACCTCCAGTCCTGTGCAGCTCACGCGCATCTGAGAGCAGTGGAAGTGGCCGGAGGGTAACTCTGACACCTGCAGATTCAATGGAGTACATTAGGAAAATGATCAAGGAAGATCGTTCTTCTTGTCTGCTTGATAAAAGTAGGTACAGGCTGTGATTAGCCAGTTACTTAGAACATGTTAACTGTAAAGTCTTTTTTGACTAGTGACAGTAAGTAAGCAAGCAAGCAAGAGAATGCATAGGCCATGTCTAAAAATAAAATAGTCTCTAAGAACAGAATGTAATTATCCATCATGTGAGTGGGATTGCGTACTGCTGGTCCATGGCACAACACATTTGAATCTGTAGGATGACTGTAGTACTATACTGTATAATGTATAATGTAAGTATCAGCGACAGTTGCATCTGGAAAGTGCTTTGGCAGGTATTGCATTAGTACGGCAGGATTTGTTGTTGTTTATAGTAGATAATACTGTTATGCATAGTTTGCTGTAAAGTCATGTGCGGAAGCATTACCGGAAAAATTTGCCAAGTACAGTGAGCTTATTTGTTGCTGTATGTTGCAGGGCATGATTCAAAGCCAAGCAGCTCGGAAAATCTACGGTTACGTCCGCCGTCAAGGACAAAGGAGTCATTAAATGTTCCGGTTGCAGAGGCATCGTGTTTTGTTTCAGTCAGCGATGTAACTACAGAACAGCACATGTCTGCAGTCAGTTCGTCAACGGTGGACAGACAGGTGCACGCGTCACATGCAGCGCATCGTGCAGTCGTAGAATCGACACCGAATGGTGCTGTACTAAGACCGACGCTGACGCTGTCACGCAAAGGCCACGGCCATCGACATCGGAGGGCGATGCGGCGGGCCAGTAGTGGTGTCAGTTGTGCCGTGCCACTGTCGTTGGTGGAAGTCGATCCACGCGAGCCGCAAGTCGTGCTTTCCGAATCCGCACTGCTGTCGACTCACTGTCAGTCGCGTTCTCGCCATCCAGCCGAAGCAGTAGCTATGCAGACACTGAATGCAAGCCATGCCACTGTCACATCACCTGCTCATTCTGATCTCTCGTCACTCAGTTCCTACAAAGAGACAAGTCCCGAGTCAGAAGCCGCCGCTCCTCCTAGTTCTTTGCATTTGTTAAAACTGAATGCGTCGTGCCCTTTCAAGATAAATCTCACTGAAGCACGCATACGGTCAGACAACCGACTGTCGTCCTTATCTCATAGCCGAGACTCTTTAGAAATGTATAAGAATCGGACACAGCGTAAACTTTCGGTCGACGGCATGGTGTTGAGCGAAAGTGCAATTGTGCATGCTGTTGCTGAGCCAGCTAGTTTGGCACCAAACTTGGCCGATATTGTCAGTGCTGACAGTGCAGACCGTGTGATACAAACACAGATTACAGGTGCAAGTCTGGAGAGTTCCGATAATGAGTGTTTGGCCACTGTCAGCGATGAAATTCGACCTGAAAATGGGGCCAGTAACATTTCAGCTGACAGAGTGTCTTTGTCTTCTGTTGTCCCAGAAGTGTCTGCAACAACAAGCTGTGATGATGTGACTGATCAAGCTTGTGGAGGCTGCAGTCCTTCAGAATGTAAGTCCGAATCAAGTAATACCCTGACACCTGCTACTGACGTTTCAGTGAACACTGTTCGAAAAAGAACGGGAAAGAATGGAAAAAGCAAATCTGCGACGTCATCCTCAAAAAAGCTGACGTCGTTGTTCTGTGGTGCTAGTACCAGTGCCGGCAGTGAAGTCGGCGATGATGTCCCTGATCCTGCTGTTGAGGTTGACCGAACAAACTCGGCAGCTCTTGATTGGCTGTTTAGCACAGACAGTGAAGACTCTCCATCATCTGGTAAGCAGCCCTGTTTATTGCATTACACCGAGTGGGTCGTAAAAAAACCAGATCGTTTTTTAAAATTTGTAACTCCTGTGTATGATGACACAGAAAGGTGATCCATGTATCAGAATGTTCAGTACATTATCTGGAGTAATATTGGTGTCTCACATTTTGTTAAATGTTCTAAATATTTAGTAAACTATACTGTACCAAAAATAAGGATTTACATTCGTGTGTCATTGCCACTTACTGTTCTTCAACCTACCGGATATCATTGAAGCACAGACTCCGCAGAGTATTCCATATATCAAAACGTTCATTACTTTCATTAAACATATTCTTTAGGTTGGTAAAACATTTATTATGAAAATTAAATCAAACACAACCAACGTTCATTACTTTGTTAGGAATAAGATTGGTATTTTGAATTCTGTCACAGTTAGATGTTATTTGCTCTTGTGCAGTAAAACTAAACTATGCTAACAGTAACGGTTCACCATTTGTATTTCACGTGTCTTACTGTATACAGGAGTTCATGGAAGCAAAAAACTTGCCACCAATTAGTGCAGACCTCAGTCTAGTTAATTTCTTACTCTGCAGAGATTTGCAACAAAACATTGTATTTTCAGGAGGTCCAAGACATTGATCATCTGAAGTGTGTTATGTTAAACTGCTGGAGCTGATAAGCGAAGGCATAAGAAAGGGGTGCCAGACCAGCTGATAGAAAGAGCAGCGATGGTGTTAGGGTGTGTGGTAGACGTATTGAATTCCTGTTTACCTACATATGTTCGTGATCTGCATCATTTGTGAATTTTGAGAAAATTTTGTACGATAATTGAACGTCATGCTTAAATTAGTTGGTATTTTCGGTGTAGTGTGGTTTCTCAGAACTTACTGTATACAAAGAATATTTAAATATGGCGATATTTAAAATATACCCGTCTTACTCCTGATCAAGAGCTGAAAATTTGTATATGTGGAACGCCTTCCTACATCATCATATTTAGGAGTTATAAACTTCTAAAAATGGTCTGATTCTTTGGTTTACTCTGTATATATGCTTGGGTTTCATATGTTTTTGCTTGGGTTGTGCAAGTTAACAATTTTTTATGTGGTGAATTGTTAATTTGTTATGTCTTACTTTAAGAAAAGGTAAAGGCATGATACTCACTTCGTACCTCATGTCATAGTGCTTACACCAAAATTGAGCTGCTGAACATATTCTACTGTCTTTGCCTGTTTATGTATTTGCATTACATTTGTACTGTTTATGGTGTAAATTGGCAACTGTCATGAAGACCGTTAACTCTTAAAGCCAGTGCTGCTTGCAGTGTGTAATAGTGCATTGCAGTCATTAATGTGTCATGTTGTTGTGATATGGTGGCTGTTGACTTACAGTAATGCATGAATGTGCAGTAGACGACGTTCGATCATGCACAGATGCAACAGACTCGTCAGGAACTCTGACAAATGACGACAGTTACGCGACTCCGTTACGACATCGCCACAGCAACGAGCGTGAACAAAGACGTTTGTCCATTGCCGAGCTGTTGCAATTAGCTGCCGCCAGTGATGGCAGAGAGACTGCCAAGAAATGCACTTCAGCATCCAGATGTTCGATGTGCAGCCAGGACCTGGTAAGGAAGAACAGCGAGGGAGGCATCCGGTCGAAAACTGACCTGCAACTCTCCGATGAAGAGCATCGGTTTTTGGAGTTGCAGAGAAGTCGTGGTGCCATTCCGAAGTGTCGTTCAGAACACCGTCCAAGGAGCCATTCAGGTAACTTCTCGACTTTTGCGTACTGGTTTACTTGATTTTTATCATAAACAAGATTGGTAGAGTGGCGAAAGTTGAGAGAAGGTCGCTAGTTAAGAACCATTGTGGCACAACATGTGAGCAGCCTGGGAACTCTGTGCTTGGTTGGAGATGCTGTACCTCTTAAGATGTATTAATTAAGCATTGGCAAGTTAGTCTGCTTTGTGCTTCATTGCTTAATCTGTGATGGCTGTTGGAGTTGGGAGTTGGACTAAGATGTAATCTGCTGACTTGTTTCGCTGTGCGATACTAAACATGAGTGTTGTAGTGCACAAAAGTCAAGGCTTTGCATACACTTATAAGATTCCCAACTTAGTAGTATGTTGGCTGCAGCATGTGTTTGTGTGTTGCTGTGGGGTTTTGGTAGGAGCTCATAGAAGAGCAAGCCGGCAGCTGTCTCTGGATGCTATTGAGAATCAGTTGCGATCGCTGCGAATGCTGCAAATTCTGAACAAGTCGAACCATGATATCCAATTGGAAGTAGACAAACTACAGTCTGAGCTACTTGCACGAGGTAGGTTGGCCTGCATTTCCTGTATATATGTGAATTTGCTAGTCATTTTGCTGATAATATGGTGTGATGACTGAAGACTGTTTCTGCAAACTTTTTTTGGAGTATAGATATTCTTAATGTGTGGTTAACCAACTGTAAATTGCTGTTCTGCAGATGTCAGAATTAACTAATTATTAATTATTATTGCTGTCTGATGAAGAACTGGATTGATTAGTTGTGTTTTGCCTTGACATCTGTTGAGTTGCTTATAATGCTTAATTTGTGTTGATTTGTCTGTCAGCAATTTGTCGACATCGCATTTATGACTTGTGTTAGACAGTCATTTCATCTCTGTATGTTCTGGTTGCTAATTGGGTGATGTACTGTTGTGATACTGCGTAAAGCAGCAGCATCAGAGCGAAACTCTCCGCGACGTTTGGTATCTGAACGTCCAGGAACGCCTCGGACCCGACACGATGTACAGTGCAGCAGGTCAAGGTCAGAAGGTAATTGGGATGTGCTCAGCATATATTGCGCTGTAATTTTAACATTCAATAACACATAACTGGCCAGACACTGAGGCTTACGTACTGTACTATTATATTACGAGCGCTTAGCTTTTTTAAATTTTGATACTATTGTTGTCAAGAGTGAAATAGTTGAGTAATATGTGCTGATGTTATTATTCAAACTTCGTGTCTACAGATTTGCTGTAGCCTGATTAAGAGTGTCATAGCAGCATAATTATTGGGATTATTTTTATATACTAATAACTCTTTTTAGTGAGTGAGTAGATACGGTGTCAGCAGTAGTCAGTCACAGCAGTGTTATGCCCATTTTGCTCCTCTAGATGCTGCATGCCATGTCTTGTTATGACGTTAAAAAGATGCAACAAGGTATATTATCCACATTGAAAAAGTCACACCAAGATGTCATGTCTCTCGTTTGGCAGTTGTCACATATGTAATTGTGTGTGATAATTAGTGCATGCTGACAACATAGCTACTATTTGTTGGATTGTCGTAGACTACCGAGATAGTCTGTTAAAAGCTCGACATTCTGGCTGCAAGTGGCTGCCGGGCGTTGAACCAAGCACAGTCGTACAGTTGGAGCCGCATGTGACAAGCAGCAGTCAAGAGTCATCGGCGTCCAATCCCAACGAGTCGCTTGCTTTGCTACCTGAACACTCGGAACTGGAGTCTGCTGCAGCTGAGTCCACCTCGTGGTGGAGGTCTGGATGTGTATTCCGTCATAGTTTCATACTGGTGTCTTTGTCTCGGTTGTTGACTTGACAGCACTGTGCTTGATGTACTACTGGATTATGTTAGTCATTACTAACTAACTATCGGTTACCGGGTGTAGTACTCAACAAGCAGAAATCTTGTGCAAAAACCGATGACACTGCAAAAAGTGTTCATGCTGAGATTGCTTTGATTTTGGTGTGTGTACAACAAATTGGTTGTTGGTGGACACACAAAAGGCAAGATTACCACGTCGTCACAATGAAAGTGCAGAGGCTTATATATGCATACGCACTCACAAGCGGCTGTACTTGTCAATATGCTTCAACAAACAGGTCATATGGCATAAAGCAACCAATGCACCATGACTAGTAATGCCTGTGTTAGGCTCATTATTAACTGAAGAACAGATAATCATACAGTAAGATGTTCATAATTGCTGGGAAAAAAGTTAGGTAATGCATTAAAACGTCGTGATGTTTATCTGTTACTCAACAGCATTTAGTAATGCTGCTCGGATGCGCTGCATTGTTGGTGCAGGTTGCGGCATTCGTCAGGGCCTCAAAGTGGTAGAAACTCGTGGTGTAGTTCGTCTCACTCAGAACGACCGAGAAAGAGCGCTGAAGGTGCCGCTGCTGATGATGTTCCACCAAATCGACATATAGCCAAGTCGCATGATGATACTACTGAAGGCGCCGTCCACTGCTTCCAAGATGAATTTGGTGTGCATACTTCAGTGTTATGTAGTAGATTTGCTTACATGCTTCAGATCATATTTTACTAATGTGCTGTGCATCGTTTATCATTTGCCTTTTCTCTTACTGGATATATTTGCAGTGTTGAAATGCTTGCGAGCAGTGTAATTTACTTAGAGAATATTAAAGTTTAATAGCTTGTTATTACATCTGTACATGGGAAGAATGGTAGAAATGACTTTATTACATTTTGACAACATTTATCACAACAGAACTGCTGCTTATACATGCTTGCAATATGGCATTGTTTGCATAGTTTTTGCAGACTACGGTAGACAAAAGATACGCCGATGCAGCTGTAGCATTCTGCCGACGGCCACGCTGTCTACCGAGATCAAACGTTGCCTTCTGATGGCTGCAGTGTTTTCAGTTCACACTGCAGACAGATACGGGGCATACAGTTATTTTATAAACTTTTAACTTTACTTATCGATTTATGGGGCAAGTTGTATGTTGCATTTATGCAGTGGAGAATGGTAGAATTGTTCATTTCAGGCAACTGGCTGACGTACACATTTGGTGAAAGCAGTGTTGCTGTGGTTGCTGCACCTGTTCAAGATAAAACTGATAAATTGAAGCGGTAAGCTGTAGTTCTAACTGTAGTTCTAACTCTGTAATCTTCTTATATTTTCATTCTTTGCTTTGTGCCCACCACATGTTCATATATTTATTATATTATTATCACCAATCACAGTCATTAAAATATTGCTTTCAGTCACAAATATGTGGTTTATCAGGTGACATTTCGACAAAAGTGAATAAATTGCCAAGAAAAACCTGACGTACATAAAGTGCATCGTGAAAGACGTTATCAGGCTTTTGGGCAGTTTGAGCACAATTATTGGGGGATATTTTTGGTCCCTGTCTTATGCACCTTGTTCACCTACTTACGATGTCAGAAGATGGATGATGTGGTTTAGGCGAGAACTGGTTATAATGGTTACCAGTATCGTAAACTATTCCAGAAATTTGCTAAGTGAGCAGTGTTACATCGAAAAACTACATATTTTTGCTAGAACTGTATGTGCAGAAACTGCATGATCGTCCATGTTTAATGCTGTGTACCAAAGCTGTGTACCTTAGTATATAAACAACAGTGGCAAGGCTGTTCACATTTGTGCAGTGTGATGTGCTGCATTGATAAAGTATTGTTAGTTAGGTGTGATTGTTCGCATGAATCGGAGTAGCAATTATATAGTTCAGGTATGGCCACTCTGCCAGTGTCACATGCAGAAGTGTCGTAGAATGATGTGAGCGTAGTAAACCATTATGATTTGGCACTTTAATTTTCGTCTCTCTAATATTAACATAGCTGTTGCTATCACACATCTTTTTGCATTCTGGTGCTAGGCTGCTAGTTGATAATAGATAATCGATATTGCATCGTGGCTACATAGCTGACAGTGTGTATTATGGTAAATTGCATTGGTACCATTATTGTGTCACTGGTATTGTTAACTAATTGCTGTGTGCCAATTTCAGTGACTCCAGTTCAGACTGTTCAATTTCCTCACTGTGGCCACCCAATTCCACCGGCACTAGGGACATTGCAAATGCAAGCTGTTGTCGTGGCAACTCGTCGCCATCGTCATCAAGCGCCGACAGCAGCAGCAGCAGTGACTCCATCACTAACGAAACGAGCATTGCCGGCAAGCGGCCTAAACGTTACTACTGGCTGCAGATTCTGCCAAATAAATGTGTAAAAGTGCAGCTGGATCGACTTGAACTGCTAGCAATGCTTGACAGGTATTCACCACATTCAGCATCATTTCTCCACGTGAAAAGTGCTGCTTCGTGCTTGATTTTTATGCTACTTGTTGAATGCCGTTCTGTGCTGCATGATGAATGCCGTATATCGAGCAGATAGTAAGTTCTGTGTGATGATGCTTGATGTGAATGAATGGAGCATTTCAGTCGTGTTAACTGCTGTGCATTTGCAAAATTTCAGTTATTGTCTTCTTGTTCGTTGTTATTCGTGCTGCAGGTTTCAGCGTATTTTCATAATCAGTTAATCATAGCCGATAACTGGTTATAGTCAGTTAATCAGAACAGTAAGAGAGCAGTAAAATCTACCAAAATTTGAGGCTAGTGAGTACCAGATGCATAGCCCCTGTACTCCATCACTCCGTCACTCTTGCCTATGCTGGTAACCAGAACTGTGACACTGTCTGATACTGTTAGGTGTCCTTGAAGTCTTTTGATTCTACGCCACCTTAATCATTTTCGTTGATAATAATAATAGTAATAATATGCTTATTTCTTACCTACTGTTATCTGTGTCACTTGTTTGTTTTATTCTTGATTGTGTTCTGTCTTGTTGTGTGAAGTATGTAAGCCTACAGATCTTGTACTCTTCAGGTAACATCAGTAAATAGACAATGCAGAACTCGCACAAAGTAATTTTCATCATTTATTCGATTGTTGTAGTAATCGATTATTTTGTTAATCGATCAGTTTATCGTTTGTTTAGTCATTGCTGCAGTAATTGTTGCTGTAATGTCCTCATAACTGACTATTGTTAGTATCACTGTATACAAATGCTATTATGTTGCTGCTGATGCCTGCACATGCTCTTCACATCAGTCTTCCAAATTTTTTCTTGCATAACCATTCTTCGTTGTCATTTCAGGAATACTTTGCCAGAGATGGTGATATCTATACTGCTGGCTGTCGGCGTGTGCCTGTTGGGCAGTATACTGTTAACCCATGGTTTCTTCCACGACTTTGCCATCTTCTGGTTGTGCTTTGTCATTGCTGGATGCCAGTATTCACTTCTTAAGGTATGTTCAGAGCTGCTAGATAACTGGCATGCACACCCGTTAAGTGCTTAGACTTCTCTTTTGTACTCTGAGAAGAGCCAGTCTCGGTGAGATGGTTTTATTTGTGTGATACTAGTATACTTAGCAGCCTTTGTTAATAGTATGTTTCAGATTTAACTTTTACTTTTGGACATAAAGCGGCTCTTACATGTGAAATAAAACTGAAATAAAACAAATTTGTTTCAGTTTTATTTCAGACGCTCTTACATGTGAAATAAAACTGAAATAAAACAAAATTTGTTTCAGGTTTGTT
>Ga0049105_1001769_pt1 | contig 10058 bp, 9 predicted proteins | sample WorMetvaBAHAMAS1_FD_61260 | JGI IMG/M metagenome (GOLD analysis project Ga0049105, IMG submission 61260) | Worm MetaG Olavius vacuus BAHAMAS.1 | ecosystem: Host-associated > Annelida > Digestive system > Unclassified | place: Germany: Marburg | collected 2013-04-09 | reverse complement strand
AAATAGGCTATGTCTTGGTCCAGTCAGTGCAAGTTAGGCCTGCTTTCGCCTACGCCGAGCACCGTCAGTGCGTCATGTTTATCTAGGTCAACTCAGGGCCTGCACCCATCACTGACAAGGTCACTGGGCTGACTCATGGAAAAGAGTGAACAGCTGTTTATTGCTTGTTGATATTGCGACATTCTGGTAGGAGGAGGATGTGGTGTGAGTGGTGGTATAGTGGAGTGTTTATAGCGGCCGAGAGGTGACGTTCACTGGAGTAATGTCTGGCATCCAAGGCATTGTGTTTATATCAGTATCTGTATCAGATTGGCCGATATTTTTCTGATATATCAAGAGTATCAGTCTATCAGTAGAAAACCCATATCAATCGTTCACTACCAGTTATGTAACTGTAGATGTTTTCAATTGAATAAAGGAATAGTAGAATGAACTGTCATAGTGAAGGTGGTCAGACTGTCTGTCGGTTGACTACCACTACAATTTGCGAGAATTATCCAAAGTTTAGAGCTGGTGTTTTTGCACAGGTGCTGGGACCAGAACAAGTGACATAATCTACTATGATGTTGTCGAAAAGAGCATGGGAATGTGCTTCCGGCGATTCAATGCAACTCACCAGATCGGATGCAGTTGTAAGCAAGATGATTCGTTTTCTTAGTTTGGCAGATGTTGGCATATGTGAGTGATTAGCTGTGTCGTTTATGAAAGTTCTGAATTTTAGTTTTTGCTTTAGATCACAGTTGTCAGTTTAGTCTTTGCGTTAATCTAGTCAGTGAATATATCTAAAGTTTTGTCATCAGCATTATGTAAACAGTTAATGAGTATTTGTTACTGCCCATTTTGTCATCAGAATATTAAAATCTTATTTAGATAAATAAAGTCAAAGTTCATTTTGGTATGGCTTGAGTGCAAATTGGCTATGTGTGTCAACAGTATATTTAGAACTAGGTTGCCCAATGAAATATTCATAACAAGGACAAAAACGGGTGAATGTTATCACTGTTGTTACCAGTCAGTGATTGATCATTAGTATATTCTTCAGGTTTTGTCTAGGCAATAAAATATCTCATTTTCATTGATGTGTGTATGTGCATAAAGGTGTGCAGTAGCTGTACTAGCACATTGGTAGCAGTTGCTGGAATTACATCAGTGTAAAATAGTTGCATATTTGCAATAGTGGAAGCACCATTGGTAATACACTAGGCAATGTTTGTTGACATAATACATGACATTTGCTTTTGCTGATTGTTTATGGTGTACTGAACAGCTGGCCGGGGTGGTAATGTTGGCATCGTGTTTCATGCAACTTCCAACAGCAGTCTCGATGAACTGATACAGAATGGCAGAGATCCACCATACATCGTTGTTATGAGTGCCACACTCTTTGAAGAGTATGTAATGTATTTATGAAGTAGTAATAATTATAATAATGACTAGTGATGGACTAGTATGGTCAAGCCACAAATGTTCCAGGACCTGTTCTGGAATGTCAGTAATTTGGACCTGGTCGAACCAAACCAAATCAGGGACCTCGACATATGCCTGCATTAGATTTCTATTTTGATGCTGGTGACTTTAACTTTTGCTAAGCGGAATCGCTGATTGTTTTCACTCAGCAGTTTCGCTAATCTGAGCACAATTACCAGTCAGTGGGAGTTCAGATTAAGTTTCATTTTTACTGAGCGAAAATAATCAGCAATTCCACTCGGCGAAAGTTAGTCACCCATTATTTAAAGTCAATAAAAGTGTAATTATGAGCTATAACATTCGCTTACTCCAAGTTACTGAACTCGATTAAAATACCCGGCTTGCATTCGGCGATTAGATAAAACATCTGTTTTACTGTTGCGATATGGCAACAGTGTGCCGGAAACATAAAAATTTGCCATTCTGATGCCAAAAAGTATGTCAGGTAAAAGCTGTTGTAATCCATATCCAAAGACAACTCTTATGTGCATTCTGAATTACAGTGACCCTTTCAAAATTTGCTGAGCGAAAGTTAAAGTGAATTCCGCTCAGCGATTTCTTAATCACTAGTGTTTTACATTAACTGCCTATCTAAATGCATTGTGGAGGCTAGTCGTTAATTAGTTTCACTCAGATTAACTTGGTAATCAGTGCTATATTCCACCGAGCGAAAATGATTAGCGAAATCTATTATCATATTTCAAAGCAATAATCAATTCCTGAGCAGTAATTTCAGCTTCACTTGAAAAAAATGCATTAATTAGCACTCAGCGGCTTGTTTCCACTGAGCAAAAATGATAATCGGTTCTGCTCTGCGAAAGTTAAAGTCATGCACTGACTGTTTTGACGATGTAAGGTATTCATCTGATGCTAGCAGTAACATCAATTACTTTCTTTTTTGTGGTTGGTGTGAAGTGTGGTTTATATGAAATAAACCAAATCAACAGAGCAAATGCTACACATGGACCGAACCGAAACAACATTGGACCGGAGAGGTCTGGGACCAGGACCTGTATCTGTACTGACGCTAATAATGACAGTACCAATATCAGTGTGAGAGAGACAAAAACTGTTTGAAGCTGGCATGCAATAGCAAAGTTACATATGAAATGTGTTATCTTGCGTGTGATGTTTTTGTATGAATGCAACATTAACAAATGATGTTCTGATTATCCCGAGTTTGAATCACGTTTCTGTCAAATAAGCCAGAAAATCTTAAGTTCTAGTTTACAAGAATGTGCTGTACTGTGATATGTAATGTGTATATTGCTGTGACGTAACATTTTCTTATAATGTAGGTCTGCACAGAGGTTGATGCACGCAACAGACAAAGTGAATGGAATTGTCGTATTGAACACGAATGATTCAAATATTCCAGATCACTATTCTCCAGACACCAGCTGTCCGGATGCTCATTTTGGTAGGAATCTCTTCAATTGATTTTCATTAACTTGAAATGCAAACTGATTGTCAGTTTTTGTTTTTATGCGGTTGAACTGCTAGCGGTTGTATTTAATGCTGTTATGCGACTGTCGGTGTTATGTTGCTGGTATTAATTTGGGAAAGTCTTCGGAATCGGTACAGTGCGCTATAACTGGCCCATGTCTGCGCATGCATCACAGGCCTTCAGCATAGCGCGCTGTACCGATTCGGAAGATTTGCCTTAATTTGTTTATTAATTTGGTATACATGCAGGTGCATATGGCAGGCAAGCTTGCCAGAAACAGTTGTGGAACCCTTATGGAAGTGGCCTGATGTTTGAAAATTATCCGTTTCCAGTGGTAACGTTAGTGAATAATGCCTCGGTCGCCGATTTTCTTATTCATCAGGTTTGCATCTGTTTTCTGTTGCATTGTGTTAATGAACATGACGTGATTATAATGCAGTCTGTGCAGATTTTATATATTTTGGTTGTTCATAATGCAAGTGTGTCCATCCTCCATTGCTGCATATTATGTATTGCTTGTTGATGATGACAAAATTCTTTTCTCATGCTTACAGTGGTTGCAGTATATGAAACAAAGAATTAGTACAGTTATCTGTAAACTCCGATCAACTGCTGGTAACTTACTGGTAATGTTGACCACCTGCTGATGAAAGCAATTAAGTAAATCGGCAGTTTTATATGCGGTGCCAGAATCATGAAAAATGCGACAACAGCGCCGGGTGTTAGACGTTGGATGTTCCTTCTGTTCATAGGCATGTGAGCTGTGGAACAGATAGGTTTTGAGTTGTCACTTGAAAGTGTGCAATGTCATCTCCGGTCTCCGTAGAGCGACCAGAAGACTGTGCCACAGAGACGATGAAAGCTGCATTCTTGTATAGATATATCTTCAACAGGCATCTTCATTCTCTGTCCGGCTATCATAACATTGGATATTTCTAACATTTTATCACTCTTTGTAAGATGCCTCTGCAGCATTCTCGTGATGGCGTCACTCTAGGCAGTATGTACAGTGTGTCCAGAAAAAAGAGACCAAAATATATTTTTTAATATCTTCTATAATACTCGGGCGATTTTTATGAAATTTGATACGCCGTTTCCGGAATAAATTTGCTTTAAAATGATGTAAACGTTTCCCACTTCATCTGAGTAATGTCTCTATACTACCTTGTGAAACTTGAAATGTTCATTGGACATGTGCTACCCTTGAGTTGTTACAGAAAGAAACTCCAGAATTTATCTAACCTCTACTGTGGTCTCCCAATTCGCCATATTGGAATCCAGTTGATTACAGCGTGTGAGGACTATTGCAAGAGAAAGTGTACGAAACATGCGTCACTGATCTGGATGAACTGAAACAGTGACTGAGAACAGAGTGGGCCAATTAGGCCTAAAGCTGGGATATGTTGCCATTGCAGAACCCATTCGTCAGTGGTATAGCTGATAGCTCCAGAGCAGTGGTGCGTGTTTTGTACACTTTCTCTTGCATCACTTCTCACATGATGTTATCAATCGGAGTCAAATCTGGCAAATGTGGAGGACACAGTTGAGGTGGGATAAATTGTGGAGTTTCTTTCCATAACAACTCAACGGTAGCTTGTGTGCAGTGAGCAAGTTTCACAAGGTAGTGTAGAGACATTATTCGGGTGAGGTGGGAAACATTTATGTCATTTTGAAGCAAAGTTATTCATTAAACAGTGTACCAAATTTTATAAGAATCACCCCAGTTTTATAGAAGACATTACAAAAATCATTTTGGTCTCTTTTTTTGGACACAGTGTATTTAATAACAATGACAGTAATACTGTGGTTAAAATGTTGGCAATGAACATGTGCATGATGTGCTTACTGAAACTGTTTGGCTAAAGCAGGTATATGAGATTAATTAAGTAATTATAATTACTTATGGCCAGTCGTTGATATAAACCAGTTGTGGTTCTACCACAAGATAACAAATGAAGTGCACAATGGTCATCTCTTTATGTTCCAGAAAACATTAATGCAAATGCAAGCAGACATACAGAAAGCATGAACTCCCGAACGTGTGCAGACGTGTACTGGGATCACGTAATGAAGTGCAGATACTTGACTGTTATTACATTACATTAGAATTATTTAGAGTGGCTTAAGTACAAGACTGTTAAACCACTACTATACACGGTGTACAGAACCAGAAACCAAAACAGTTAGGAAGGAAATGATCGGGAAAAGAGATAAGTTTTGAGGCTGTTCCAGAAAACAGTCTGCATTGGAGCTGAGGTGACATTGGTCAGCACACTGTTCCTCAAGTGGGCTTCCAGCCACCAGAAATACATAATCGCTGTGTACCTCGGATCATTAGCTGCGAGCATGATGACGACCGCAGACGGCGACAGTTGCCATCGGTGATGCGCTGGATGTAGTCGTAAAGATATCGTGGCGCCAAATGTTATGCACATTTGTGCACATTCTTTCCAGCTGTCAGTAGCAGTCTTTCTTCTTCTACTGTTGTGTTTCGTTGGTGCTGAAGACACTGATATAAATTGATAGTGTGTGTTGGTTGGTTTGTGGCAGTGCTATGAGCGCCATAATAAGCCAGATGACAATGGAGTGTTGCCCGGGTCACAGCGATGTGGAATGCTTCTTAAGGCTGTGATGGATGGTGCCAAGGACACACCAACGTGCATGCGCCGCAGCAGCATGATCATGAACCTCAGTCCACGTAACTTTCTTTGCACTAATGATTCTTTTTTCACACTAAAACCAGTTGCAGTGTATGAAACAGAGAATTAGTATTAACTGGCATTTTCTGTGAACACTCATTCACTGACTCCATATACTTCACAACAGATGAAATGCTGTATTATTTATTCAGTAACTGTACATGTCGGTGAAGGTTTGTTTGCTGTGAGTGATTTTTACTCAAATTTCAATGTGCTTCATCCAACATAACTGACGTGATAATAACTGTATTAAGCATTCTCTATGTTATTGCAAGTTGTTTAGCAACATATCTTCTATTTGCAAGTGTGGTCAGTAAAATTTCATATCTAGTTAATTCGGTAATCAATTTCCAGTCTTCAACTTGGTTAGACTTGCTAATATCATGTAAGTGTAATGCTGATGTTTAGAAATTGTGGCACTGATGCAGCTGTGTTGACTGCATTATTTAACTTCAATATTACTAGTTTTTTCCTTCTTCTTAGGCTTTAATTCCTCAAGGAACATAGGCTGCCGACATACCCTGCTACATCACACAATCTTGAGCCTTTTCTGCATTTCTCTCCAGGTCATTTCTTCTTCATCTTTCTTTGCTATATGCTGTTTTGTCTATACATGAGCATCATTTATTACTGTGTTTGTTTAATACATGAAATGGATATACAGAGTACAATCAGTAGCAATTTGCTTGTGGATGAAACTATTCTATTCACAAACCATGATGACCCAGATTAATAACATCATTTTGTACTTGTCGCAGAATTGCATTGTTTGTTTGTGCCTCGAGCTTACAACCTATAAGTAGACTCGACTCGAGGAAAAATGCCTTTTGACATTATGCAGAATGATGATTGAGGGACTTCTGGTGGAGCACTGGACCAGTTTTGGAAATATGCATTTTCTGATTCCATCATCGTAACACTGAGGTAGCTGCTCAAAAAAGTGCTCAGTGAGTGGAGACACTTGCAGAATGCCACCGCCGGTAACAAAAACTGGAGAATGATTGCGTGTAGAGTTGTGACTGTGACTGTGCATTCACTCTGTGTGTACATGTGACAATGTCTAGAGGGTTACTGTGATCCGCTCGGCAATGACAACATATTTGCTTCTGTTCGTCCTATACTGCGGAAGAACACCAGTCCCGTCATTGTCGTTGCTGCCCGGGTCAGTACAGTTAATTAATTATTTTAATTAATTAGTGTCTTACTACAGCAAAAGTAAGTTGATTACAAGAACTGTAGAGTTGTTGATATCTACATGTTCACTTGTGGTAATGATGACAGGTATGTGAATTCGTGGCATTGTTTCTTAAACATTAACTTTCTTTCGTCCACTTTTCAACCAAGCAGGTGTGTGGTGTGAGCGTGTCTGTAATGTCAGCATGTCAGGAATGTCTTTGATGTTTGGCTCAATGTAGATGTTTGTTACAATTTCAAAGCTTCATTATCCACAATGAATGTTTGTCTGTTAATATTACTACATCTCATAGTACTGTACAGCAGCACACTCATGTGAGCAGTTCTTACAGGTCCAGCAGATTGGGTTTGTCACATTGGGACCCTTACGCCATGCATAGAGCCGGTTGCCTAGAGTTGTATTATTGTAATATGGTGGAGTGGTCCTGGTGGGATTCAGGCCTTATCTGAAAGACCAATTGGCTTCCTTCAGTGCTTTGACACTGTTGGTTTGGTCATATGACCTGTAAAAATCGTCCCCGATATGACTTATAATGTGTTTGGTGGGACATTAAACCTTGCTCAATCAATCAATCATAGTACTGTAACATTTGGTTTACTTGGAATTTGCTGCAGTATGACTCTTTCTCGATGTTCGACGGCCAATATCCTGGTGCCGGCAGTGCAACTCTCAGCTTCCTCACACTGTTTGCAGTTGCTGAAGCGATTGGCAAAGTTAGACCGGAGCTGCTCAACACAACCAACAAACATATCTTCTTTATCATTTTTCATGGAGTAAGTTTATCATATTTAAACTGTTTTTATTGATGCCTAATTATTTTAGACTGTAGTAGCTGTGAATTCTGCTGTGTTGCATTTTGAAGACTGTACTGTTGATGATGATGGTGATGTGGTGGCAGTGGTAGTGGTCATGTTGATGATGATGATGATGATGATGATGATGATGATGATGATGATGATGATGATTGGGATGGTGGTAGTGATGATGAAGGCTTTTTCAATACATGTCACGAACTAGGAGCTAAGGAGTGTTTAATTATGACTCCAGTATGTGGCCTTGTTCTTATTATAGGGGAGCACACTACTAGTGTATTTTGTAACCGTTGCTGTTGCTGATCAAAATGATGGTGGTGCTGCTGCTGCTGATGTTGATATTGTTGCTGATGATGGTATGTTGGTGTGCTTACTATCAGGAGGCATTTGATTACATTGGTTCCAGTCGTATGGCGTACGACATGAGAAAACGAGTCATGAATTTTACGGTAGAAGACATTGAGATGTTTATTGAGATCGGTCAGGTTGGACTGCATTCCACAGAGAACAACAGTGACACATTGTGGCTACACACAGGACTCAATGAATCACAGCAGGTGATTGCTTTCATTCAGTGCTTTGCTTTTTGCTGCATGTCATATATGTGATAAAGGGCTCTGTGTGTTTTTGTTTCATGATTTTCTGTGTTACATACGGGTAGTTCTGTACTCAGGGCTGTCAACCTTCCCAATTGCTGTGAAAGCCTCCCGTATTGTGATTGTACGATTTGGCAATGAAGATGCCGATTTTCCGATTTTAGTCAGAATTGTTGGCGAAGTCGTATGTTATGTTAGGTTGCCCATGGCACATACATTACAGCTTTCTAATCAGGGTTCCCACGCATCCTTGAAAGTACTTGATTTTTTCTGCTAAATTCAAGGCCTTGAAAGTCCTTGAATTTCATTCTACAGGTCCTTGAAAGTCCTTGAATTCACCAAGTCAAGCTGCACGATATCAGCAACTTCATTAAACATGTGTGTTTTGTTTTTATTCACTAAAACTCCCGTAATCACAGAAATAGATATTAAATATTGCTGTAATACTGTTTGTGCTGCAAACATGCGTCGAGAATTGGTCCTTGAAAATGCAACTTCAGGGTCCTTGAAAAATCCTTGAATTTTAATACCAAAATATGGTGGGAACCCTGTCTAATGCATGTTAAATATTCTTTGTCAGTTGTCAATGACAATGTAAGATGGCAGTGATGAAATGCCGCCAAGAAAGCAAAAACATGTAAAGTACGAACAAAAATTTAAAAGTATTTAAGTTTGTACTATATACCCAAATATATGCAAAAAACGTTTATTTTTGCATCTTAAAATATAGTGAAAAGCTTTCTATTCTCAGCCAAAAAAGCTTGCTATTTCTCCTGATCTTGAACCTAATCTTCCTATTTTTTGGGTTCTCAAGGTTGGCAGCTGGGCATAATGCATACTCTATAAAATCATATGGGCTGGAGCTGAGCCGTTCTCTAGGCATCAGTTCACAAGTGATTCAGTCACAAACTTGCCTGTAAGCAGCCGTTACTTTCTGCCAGACCAGCAGTTACCATCTCTGCTGTAGAGCATCACTGCCATTTAGCCGTACCAAATTATGCTGCTTGGTGACAGAATCAGTGTGTGAACAACTTGCCTAGAAAGTCGACTGGCTGGGAGTCGCACCCACACAACCTCTTGATCACAAATGGTTTAAATGATGCCCTTGTCATAACAGCATTATGCCACATGTTACATACGAGTGTAAACGTGGTGGTACATATATTAACAGTTTTACAACATCAAGGATAAAGCTAATGAAGCTGTTCACATATGTTTATGTTTTGTAATTGGTTATCGACGTTTGTTTATGTGCACATCCTGTATTGCTAAGTCTCTGCTCTGCAACAGTAGTGATGGTGATAGGTGATCGGAATAAGAAATGCACTGATACTAACTGTTGTCGTGTTTTCCATTACTCATGAGTTTATTGTTCATGTGCAGGTATCAGATTTCAAACGTATGCTGAAAGCTGCTGGCTCCAGCCTACAGCTCAGCATGTCAGATGCTCCACGTCAGCAGCTGCCTCCCGCTTCACTTCAAACGTTCGTGAAGGAACGTGCCAACATTTCAGGACTGGTGATCACCAATCACCAGAAGGAATTTGCCAATCGGTGTGTTTTAGATTTTGATATCGTATGTTCCAGAATGTAAGCTGCGGATTTTTTCCCAGAAATTGAAGAGTGTGGCTTGTAGAGTGATGCTGTGTGCGTATTGCATTTCCAGTGATAGGCCTAGTTACACCTGTCATACACCTATGAAATCTGTCCAGATAAATACATGCAGTGGCATACACAGTACAAGCCAGTCTCTTACTTAGGGTTCGAAAATTACTGGTAATATTCCCAATGTTACCGTTACCGGTAATTACCGGTAAATTACCGGTAACATTACTGGTAATAT
>Ga0049105_1001768_pt1 | contig 10058 bp, 9 predicted proteins | sample WorMetvaBAHAMAS1_FD_61260 | JGI IMG/M metagenome (GOLD analysis project Ga0049105, IMG submission 61260) | Worm MetaG Olavius vacuus BAHAMAS.1 | ecosystem: Host-associated > Annelida > Digestive system > Unclassified | place: Germany: Marburg | collected 2013-04-09 | reverse complement strand
CACTCATCATTAGCGATGAAGTCAAGGCAATCTGACTTATGAAACTCGAAACTTGAAACGGTAAAAACGATAAGTACTTTTAGGAAAATCAACGCCATTTTGTTAAATATTAAGTTAAATTGACCAAAACTGGTAAGCATGTGTGGATATATACTGGCAATAAACTTGCAAAATTTCACGGAAATATACTTAGCCTAAGTGAAAATATTGCAAAAAGTTTTAGGGGGGCTACTTTTTTTTGACTCACACTGTACAACAGACTTGGGTGACTGCTAATTTCTCAATTCTCAACTTTTCTAAAAGTCTATAATTTCTTCTTTCTCGAGGCAAGGCTCTTGCATAGAGCAGTTGGTACAATGTGGGGTTTAACTCTTAAGAAATGTTTATTGGCTTTACACTGCCGTCAAAAGCCCATTATTACAGCGTCGCATGGAATGCAGATGCGGTTTAGCGATGAGAATTCTGTCTGTCCATCTGTCTGTCTTCTGTCAAACGCGTGCATTGTGACAAAACGGAAGAAAGATCATTTAGCCTAGTTTTCTGAGAAGAAGAATGGTTGGTGGGGGTGACCCCTTCTACCTGAAATTTAGAGTCAGCCAGCTCCCATTGGAGCGAAATCGCCGATTTTGAATCAATATTCGCTCGTAGCGCCTCAGCCGTAACACCTAGCGAAAAAAGTTCAATTAACATTAATAGGAAGTCCACTATATACGTCCTTTCCCATGAGCCTAAGATGAGCATTGTACATTGCCCCTCAAAAACGCTAAACGTCCGTTTTCCGTCTAAAATCGCACTTCACTTGAAGAAAGTCTGCTACAAGGTTTCTTTGCGTGAAAACTGTCAGTGACAAAGTTGTAAGGCATTCATTGGCCTAACTATCCGTGCAAAAATGATTGGTTGGGGCGACCTCTTCTACCTGAAATTTTGGGTCAAACTGACTGCGTTGGAGCGAAATGGCCGATTTTCAATCTATTTTCGCTCGTAGCGCCTCAGACGTAACACCTAGCGAAAAAAAGTTCAATTAACACTAATAGAAAGTCCACTACGCGCTTTCCAATGAGCCCAAGATGAACATCATACGTTGTTCCTAAGCCCTCAAAAGGGGGCTCAAAAATGCAAGGTGTACAAAATTTGAACAATAAACTGCGATAACTCCGAACTGGTACGAGATAGGATGTCAGTTACTATTAATCACTAATAGGAAATCGCATACAGGCTTTCGATTGATACCGATGACCTTGAATGACTTTGAACGGCGTACTAGCCCTTATTTTGCGTTTTTTTCGCCGAATTTGATAGCTTTGCAGGCCGATTATATCACAGTGGTTGAAGATAGACCTATAATGTCCGTAAAATATTGTCTCCCAGTTTCAGTCTTACACTTTTGGCCAAAACTAATGCACCCTGCAGCGTGGTCTCTCTGCGATAGCTGAGCATCTTGTTACTTATGCTGCAGTTGTATGGTGGCCTCGGGGCAGTCTCGTAATCTTCAGCGGTTGGCTTGCCTTTCTGTAACTGGTGCCATGCGCACCACGCCAACAACTGCTATGGAACTAATAATTATTGGGATAGTCCCATTCCCAATCAAGAGTGAAGCCATGGCTGCTTGCTATCGTCTTCGTCGTCATTTCGAGTGGTGCCGAACCAACTGTGGGTATTCTGTAATTAGATACAGTATTTCTCTCTCTCAATTGAGATCGGATAAAATTTTACCTCAGTTCTTTTTTGATAAAAAGTATGAGGTTTACATTCCTACCAGGAATCATTGGCAAGATAACAACGTTGTTCTCGATGATGATATCATATGTTTCATCGATCGCTTTAGAATTGAAAGTTACAGCCAGACGGGTACAGGTCTTTTTAATTACACCGACAGTGAGGAAGTTTCTTTCCCTCTGGGTAAATTTTAGCTCTGTGTTTCCAGTGATGGGCAGTAATTAACTACTTTTTAGTTAATTACGTAATTAAACTACACTGATGTTGTTAATGGAAGAATTTAACTATCCAAAAGTAATTGGCAATAGAGTGGTAGTTAATTTTTCAGGTAGTTAATTACCTTGTAGTTAAACTACTTAAAATTAGGCAAAGGTCATTTTGCTTACCTGTTATTTCTGAGATATAAGCTCAAGTGACATACATGATACAAGGCAATACAGTTAGACAGGTTGACAATGACAAGAAGTTACCTCTTCGTAGGTCGAAGCCTTAAGAGTTGCTTGACTATCAGAACACACAGCAATGGAGGCGGTCTGCCTACAGAGTAAGCCTTCCAGCTTTTCACACTGGAGAATGGAATAAAGCTCAGGCAGAACGCCTCCATTGCTGCCTGTTTTGATAGTCAAGCAGCTCTTAAGGCTTTGACCTCAGCAAAGGTAACTTCTGGATTAATAGCAGAAGTTATAGAAGCGCTCCAGTATCTGAGCAGTTTTAGCAGTGTCTGGCTGCTGTGGGCACCGGGACACTGGGGAATATCGAGCAACAAAAGAGCTGATTTTCTTGCCAACAAGTTGTACAGGCCCAGAACCTGCTTTAAGACTTAAATCTCACCACTGCAATAAAGCTAATTCATCAATAAAAACAATAGCTTATACTGAACGTCTTAAAGCATGTAAATTACCAACAATGCGTTATGGGCACATTAGAGAGGATATGATTGAAATGTACAAAATATTATCTGGAAAATACGAGACAGCTGTAACACCACGGTTTATTAGAGAGTATAGCTCTATAACTAGAGGAAATGATATTAGGTTACAGAAAGGTAGAACTAAATATGATCTGCACAAGTATTATTTTACTAACAGGGCACCTAATATTTGGAACAGTTTACCCAACAATGTTGTCTTGTCTGATACACCACGATATTATATATGATTTTAAAGCTGAAATTTAGGGAACCGGAAGTCGAAGTTGGTATTAGTTATAACGAGTGTTGGATATCAGTAATGTAGTTCCGAATATAAGATGTTCGCAAACTCTCTACGTCTACGTCTATGTCTGTACGTGACGCCATCAAGAAGTGGTCTGTTCGTCAACAATGGAAGTTATGGCAGGCACTTCCTGGTTGTCGCCAGTCCAGAGAAATGTTGCGTAAACCACCTAATGCTGGGCTGAGTAAATGTGCTTTGGCTCTGCCAAGGCAAAAACTACGGATCTTGGTTGGTCTTGTGGCCAGTCGTGCCGATCTTAATCGTCACCTGTACATAATGAAAGTCGGTGATGACGAGTTGTGTCTATTCTGCCAAGAGGAAGAAGAATCTTTGCTACATTTCTTAGCGAAATATGTTGCAACTATGAATATCCCAAGGGATAATTTTGGTCAACATTTGTTGGACTATAACGAACTTAGCAGAGTACATGTGTACGTTGGTTCTCTCTTATGAAGTTTATTAAAGCCTCTAAGAGATTCTAGGACATTGGCCATATCAAGGTTGTGCATTAGGCTTGACCAAGTGGCCTCAGTGCTGGGTGCAAGCCGGCCCCGAAGGTATGAGGTATGAGGCCATGGATAGATTCAGCTGTCTACTCGTCAGCTGCTGTACGCATGTATAATACATGTATACCGTGTTGTATAACATTGTGTCCGGACATATTGTGACAGCAACATCTTGTTCTAACAACTGGTATAAACACAACGACAACTGTTTCTACTTATCGACGAATGAGACTAATCAGCCGACTGCTCGTGATGAATGCAAGACAATGGGTGCAAATCTGACCAGCATCAGCGATCAAGCAGAGTATGATTTTGTGCGAAAGCGCATGTAAGAGACTTTTATATACTTCATATAAATGCCATTATGCACCCGTCAGGCAGGTCGAATTGTTACTTGGCATAAGAGTTGATCTGGCTCCTGGTCACATTGTGTTTAGTGTGAGCCAGAATCCGCCTACAGTTGGGATGCTATGCCCCTTCTCTATTTTTGTCCAAACGGACAGAGCCAAAACTACTGGAAATGTCCAAGTGATCAGTGCATGGTGAAAGTAGAATTAAAGAGGTGACGGAGCTACGTTGTGGCCTGACAGCTTTGCCAAGTGGGATTCGTGGGACAGATGGTGTTTAATTTACTTTCCAACTGACGGAAAGCTGTTAGTAAAATAAATATTTAAAAAATCAATTTACTAGAAAACGTGGCAATTGCAAATGCATTGCAACTTGAGGCCGCCCAACTTTACGCCAGTCCATGCCCATGCCAAGTTTGAAGTCGCTCAACCTATCTGCTGCAGTCTTATAGTGTTTTTACTGTTGATATGTTACTTTACGCTGTGACCTATGATCTATGGTACTATAGGCGGAGTCAGGGCGGAGTCTGTTTGAAGCGCTAAGACAATAAGGAAGCAAACAAAGTTATCGAAAAAAAGTTAAATTTCAGGGGGTAGGGCACAACTGACAGAGCTTTCTGATGGGGGGCGTGGAGCCGTGGACCCAACTTCACCATACTTGGTGAGGACACAGGGCGATAATCGCCGCATTGCACGTTTGTTTCAAAGTTCGATTGCTGCAGGGGTTGCACGGGTCTGCGGCAGCACCGCAAGGGTCAAAGGTCAAAGGTCACATCTGTCCATTATATGTCGCAGAACTCTCACAATCATACTACTGTCCTGATGAAACTCATTACCGAATTAGAACGCAATCGAGCAATCCCTGGGGGGGGGAGTTATTGCGATTTTAATATTTGACCTAATGACCTTGAACGCCGTGTAACGTGTTGCGCTCGGCTCTGGGATAATGTTCACCAAGTTTGACCTTCGACAACTTATCCGTGCCTGAATTATAGCGTTTTTTGATGCTGATACGTTGTGTCACGTTGTGATTTTGACCTTTGACCTTTTGACCTTGAACTTTTACAGCACCTCGGGTGTCCTGCATTTAGACTATGTACAAAATTTGAGCGAAATCGAATAATCCACGGCTGAGTTATTGACGATTTAGCACGTTTTCACATGCAATTTTAGGGGGTGGGGCACAACTGACAGAGCTTTCTCCGGAGCACGTGGACCAAACTTCACCAAACTTGGCCAGGACATAGGGCAATCATGGCAACATTGCACTTGTTTCAGTTCACGGCGTGACATAACTTGTGCAAAAATTCGCAAAATTATCAATAATTCAGCCGGGAATTGCTCGATTTTGCTCAAATTTCGTACAGACTTTGACCACGTGACACTTGATGTACAACGAACTTTCAAGGTCAACAGGTCAAAGGTTAAGGTCACAGCTTGACATAACGTATCAGCATCAAAAAACGCTTAATTCAGCAGGCACGGATAAGTGTCGATGGTTAAACTTGGTGAAAATTATCCAAGAGCCGAGTGCAACGTGTAATGCAATGTTCAAAGTCATAAGGTCAAACACTGAAATCGTAATAACTCGGCTGCGGATTGCTCAATTACATTCAAATTTGATATAGAGTTTCATCACGTCACAGACGATACGCTGCAAATATTTAAGGTCAAAGGTCAAGGTCACAGCGTAAAGTAATGTATCAGCAGCAGAAACGCTATAATACGGCAATGGATAGGTTCAGCGACTTCAAACTTGGCATGACGTCATAATTAACACAGAAAAGGATTGGCGTGGGCGGCTTCAAGTTGCAATGCATTCGCAATTGCCACGTTTTCTAATTGTTGTTAACGTGGCAGTACCTGTAGTTATGCACACTTTCAGTACTCAGTAGTCAGATAGTTTCGGTCATAAAATTGCACATTTTAATCACACAACAAATTGACGAGATCATTCAGCTTGGTTAAACTGGTCTGGCCTACACTTTCGTTGCCATGATACATTCATCTCAGTGTAATAATTATGAAATTTAAACGTCAACTAAATAGATGTAGTTTGAAGTGTAAGTAATTAGGCCTATATTGGTTCTTTACGTACCGGTGGTTGTGCACTGAGTAATGGTGGACTGTGACAGATCACAACAGCACTACAGTTATAATTGCCAGTTATTGTGCAGTGATGCTGACAGACGCAGAAGACACGATTTCTGGATCGGACTGTACAAACTCACAGCCACGCGAAATGGAACCACAAGGTGGTACGACGGCAACAATTCGCCGTTTAGAAAATGGCATGCGAAAGAACCCAATGAGGATGTGACATGCGTTCGTTTGACGGAGACGGGATTCAAAGACAGAAATTGCTCAATGAGCTTTTACTACATTTGCAAGAAACCTGCCGGTAACTTCTGTTACGCAGCCAAAGGGCGCCAACTGACCCAGTTACATAATGCAGTTGCTAAGGGCAAACGGCTTGATACTACGCTGGCGTTGACACAAGTTGGAGATTTGTTTGGAAGTTTCGTTGAATAGATTTAGTTATTGTCACCCTCCCCGGTTAGTCATGTTCTCCACCTAGCGACGCCAGCGCCTCTGACTCGATCCTCGAAATTGGCGCTATATAAATCATGTAATAATAATAATTAGAAGTATGCCAACTTGTTTTGCCTTTCGATGGAGACACAACACTGTGTCCGACATTTGCGCGACATTTTGTTTTCTCACTGAACTTCGTAAACAACTCGTGCACTTAACGCAATACCGTTGGCATAGGCATATAGCCTATCGTACATTTTTGGACAAACCTGCATGCACAGCCACTCTGTACCCACTGCATGCAGTTTACGGTCATAGCTAATCTCTGAAAATTGTCAAAGCGTTATTACTGTGCTGCATCTGTGCAGGACGGTCTTAGCCATGAGCGAAATGTCCGTCTGTCCGTCTGTCTGCCAAACGCGTGAATTGTGACAAAACAAAAGAAACCTACGCCGACATTCTTGTACCACATGAAAGATCATTCACCCTAGTTTTCTCACAAGAAGAATGCCTGGTGGGGACGGCCCCTTCTACCTGAAATTTTGGGTCAAACTGACCGTGTCAGAGCGAAAATGCCGATTTTCAGTCCATAATCGGTCGTAGCACCTCAGCCATAACACCTAGCCAAAAAGTTCAATTAACACTAAAAGGAAGTCTACCACATGTTTTCCAATGAACTAAGATGAACATCGTACGTTTCTCCTAAGCCCCGTGTAAAATTTCACGTCAGTCTGCCACTAAGTTTCTTTGTGTGAATACTGTCAGCATCAACAAAGTTGTGAGGCATTCATTGTCCTATCTGTACAAAAGTGGTTTGTGGGGGCGTCCCATAATACGTGAAAATTCGGCTGAAACTGACCTACCCCTTGAAAAACGCCGAAAACCATTTTAGTGCATTTAAAGCATCACAAAATGCTTCTCGTTGCACTGCTTGAGGTCATTTAACCTCCTGTTGGGATGTCTATTAAAAGGACAAGTAGCTCAGCTATCGCAGAGAGACCATGCTGCAGGATGGATCAGTTTTGGCCAAAACTGGAAGACGATATTATGCAGACAGTCTTTAATTACTGTGATGTAATTGGGTGAAATAATGCATAATAAGGGCTACGAGCGTGCTCGACTGACGTGTGCACTGTGCAATAAGGTTGCTTGTGAAACGTATCTACATTCTGAATGTTGGTGTCAAGCAAGAAATTTTAATTAAAACACAGTAAAACAAAATAGGCGACGCATTGTCGTGTTACATGCAACAGAGTTCCATTCATTACAAAAATACCAAAGTCATAGCAAAACTTCCTTGTACATAACATTGACAGTTTGAAAATTAGTTACAAAAAAGCGAATGTTTTGCGGACTTCCTCATCGCGACGCCGCCACGTACAGCTATCCGTGAGTAAAGACGTAGGCGCCTGCGGTATCCGTGGGATGAACAGCGATCTCTGCCTCGATGTACCGACGACGACTGACTTGCCGCACGACGTACCGCGTTCCATTGCAGTGACCTCGCACACGGTCGTGCCTTGCACCGGGTCCATGTCCAGAGTTGGCTGAGCGTGCCACACGCCGCCGTAGGTTAAATAGCGATAACGCGATAATCTGGCCGTATCAGATGTCACTAAAACAGCGAGAATGGTGCAGTAATAAAGAGTAAACAAACGTGACACGTCGCAGTCCGACGTCGTCGTTAATGCAAACTGGCAACAGGTGACTTCGACCAATCGCGCACCGGTGGAACACACAAAATGGGAATTATTAGATATAGATAACGCCGTTCAAGGTCATTCAAGGTCACCGATGTTGGTACCAATCGAAAGCCCGTATATGCGACTTTCTATTAGTGAATAGTGATTAATACTAACTGACATCCTATCTCGTACCGTTTCGTCACAGCGGTTGAAGATAGACCTAGAATGTCTGCAAAATATTGTTTCTCAGTTCCAGTCTTCCACTTTTGGCCAAAACTAAGCGCAGTCTCTCTGCGATTACTGAGTTACTTGTTGTGATTAACTAAGTCGTAAGCCATTTACGCCATTGTTAGCCTAATTGAATAATTACTACGCTCAGTGTGAGGCCAAACACCATGGTGAGGGTTGGCTTATGGTTAGGTTTACGGTGCCGAACTGACTCTAGCAAATTTGTCGATGCTTGTGATCAGTTTGTCAAAGTGAGCCTTATTCCAGTTTAGACGCACTAATAGTGTCTCTATTTCAGCCATGTGTTTGTGAAATCATGCAAAATGTGTTAATTATGTGTGATTCCGATCTCGATTTGGAAAATTAACTCAATGAAAAGAAATTCATCATGGGATATAATGGGAACTCAACAAGAAATTAATGTCTGAAAGTTAAAATATCAATCGATGTTTGTAGTCTAGAACACAAAGTCTCGGTCTCGAGACATGTTTTTAGTGCGTCTTCGTCTTGTCTCGATCTCGGGCTGCAACATCTCGGTTACGTCCCTTTATCAATCGAAGGCTTAAGTTACCACGTAAAACATGAATATTGATGTCGCAGAAGGTGTCAGATGACAGACATTGAGTCACTGTAAGCTAGATAACAGGATCAATGTCAAACCATCATCAGTATGTAATACATACCGGTACATTCTCGACAGAAAACTGAAGGAGTATTATCCACATCAGTAAGCAGATTCTAACAAGTAGCTCAGCTATCGCAGAGAGACTGCGCTGGAGGGTGCGTTATAGTTTTCGCCAAAAGTAGAAAACTGGAACTGGGAGACAATATTTTACGGACATTATAGGTCTATCTTCAGCCACTGTGGTATAATCGGCCTGAAAATCGGTTGAATTCGGTGAAAAAACGCAAAATAAGGGCTATTACGGCATTCAAGGTCATTCAAGGTCATCGAGGTCGGTGCAGATCGTAAGCCAGTATGCGATTTCCTATTAGTGATTAATAGTAACTGACATCCTATCTCGTACCGTTTCGGAGTTATCGCAGCTTATTGTTTAAATTTCGGGCACTTTGCGTTTTCGATCCACCCTTTGGGGTCTTAGGGATAACGTATACGATGTTCATCATGGGCTTATTGGAAAGCGCTTAGTGAATTTTCTATTAGTGTTAATTAAACTTTTTTCGCTAGGTGTTATGGCTGATGCGCAATGAGCGAACATAGATCGGAAGTCGGTGCTTTCGCACCAACACGGGGTGCTTTCGCACCAACACGGTCACTTTGACTCAAAATTTCAGGTAGATGGGGTCGCCCCCCACCAATCATTTTTGCACGGATAGTTAGGCCAATGAATGCCTTACAACTTTGCCGCTGACAGTTTTCACACAGAGAAACTTTGTAGCAGACTTTCTTCAAGCGAAGTTCGATTTTACACGGACGGAAATCTGCCGTTTTGCGTTTTTGAGACCCCCTTTGGTGGACTTAGGGGCAACGTACGACGATCATCTTAGGCTCATTGGAAAGCGCATAGTGGACTTCCAATTAGCGTTAATTGAACTTTTTTCGCTAGATGTTACGGCTGACAAGCTACGGGCGAATATCGGTTGAAAATCAGCGATTTCGCTCCAACGTGGGTCGGTTGACCCAAAATTTCATGTAGAAGAGGTCGCCCGCCACCAACCATTCTTCTTCTCAGAAAACTAGGCTAACTGATCTTTCGTATGGTATATAAATCTGGACAGATCTTTGTATCGTTTTGTCACAATTCACGCGTGTGACAGACGGACAGAATTCTCATCGCTAGACCGCGTCTGCATTCCATGCAGCGC
>Ga0049105_1001767_pt1 | contig 10058 bp, 5 predicted proteins | sample WorMetvaBAHAMAS1_FD_61260 | JGI IMG/M metagenome (GOLD analysis project Ga0049105, IMG submission 61260) | Worm MetaG Olavius vacuus BAHAMAS.1 | ecosystem: Host-associated > Annelida > Digestive system > Unclassified | place: Germany: Marburg | collected 2013-04-09 | reverse complement strand
CACTCGCGATTCTACACTGCAAGATGATTGTATTATATTACACATGCTGGTCACTCAGCCTGAGCTCCTGACCGTCATGCTTCAGCAGATGCACAGTCTCCACTCCGTGCAGCTGCGGCTTCGGTAGTGGTGTAAGCCTATATGGGAACTCGTAATACATGAAAAGAGCTATTTAAAACGAAATCTGGTATTCGCACTTCGCTTTACTTGGGCGTAAAATTTGCCGTAAATTACGGGTGTCCGTAATTTTTTATTTTACTACCGTAAATTACGACCCATAATTATGGATCCGTAATTACGACTTTGAACCCTAGTCCGATGTCTATAACAACTTACTCTCTCCACAGCTACAACTGTAGCGACTCCTAGCAGAGAGTTTTCAGTTTGAAGAAGGCAACAGTTGTTGCCATAATGTCACTAGTGTAGGTAAATATTTCGGTTGTTTAGTATTAATCGTTAATAGTTATAAAAATGTTTTCAGTTGCCATTTGAATTGTCCATAGTTGCCGGCTGCAGGACAGCTGTCCTGTCGAGAGTAGCACAGTAAATTGTTCTACTACTGCCTCCCTCTTTCCCCAGCTCATCCACCATGACAGACAGGCAGTCATGAACAGACCTCAGGTTTCATCATCAGATCATGTTTTGTTCTGATGGTTGTTGGAGTTGTAAGAACTTCACCTCCGTCGTCATCATCATCATCACTCTCGTCACTAGACTCCACCGTCTTCCTGTCTCTGAAACGCAGCATTCCAATGACTTGTATTCACCACAGTAAGACATGTTAAAGCTGTCCAAGTAGCTTATCAAGATTCTCTAATGTATAATAATAGCTTTGCCCAATTATCGTTATCATTTTGCCCTGGCATCATTACAGTGGTCATTGTAGTAATGTTTGTTATTTAGGCCACTCTAATAAAAATCTATGTTTACTTACTTACTTACTTACTATCCACAAGAGTTAGCTTCAATAAACACTACAAATAAAAAAACAAATTTAATGCAGAAAAACCTTCACCAATAGAAGAGCTGAAAGTCACAGTGACCAGATACAACACTCTGTCATAACCAAAAGATTCAGATTTGGACAACACACAAGGACAAAAGATGACAACAAATGACTATCTTATTATCAGTAAACGACTAACAAAAAATCAGATAAGGTAATCTGCAGAATAACATTACTGACATTGGCAGAACCTACTTCCGCAACTGTTCTTGTTTGATTCGTACAGCTTCCAACTCTTTCTCTTTTTCCCTTCGTCTATGTTCCTCCAACTCGGCTCCTTCCAGCCGTACTCTCCGCCTCACCTAATGCAGACACATATCCATCAACAACCATAGTTCAAAACATTCCACTCCACAGCATTATTTTTGCTTACCTAAAACTGAAGTATCCTATTTGTGATGAGCATTAGAGCCAGGGCTGATTCCAGCCTCTATATCAACAGCCTGTAGGTGACAAGTAGGCTGTCATTACTTACTGACAAGTTCACAGTTACCTTTTCAGCCATCAAACACCAGTGCACTTTAGCCAGTACCAAGCTACACTGCCTGATGACAGAGAAAGTGCAATAATAAGTTGCCGGAGTCATTAAATTAAAGAGCAACAGCCATAACCTCTCAATCATAACTATTGCACCATCATATCACATACATCACCACTTTGAATGTTTATTAACTGGTCTGCATGCAGTAGGTCCTGCTACCAGAATGACCTGGTTTGTTAAGGCAATGGCTGTTCACTGAGCCATAGCCAGCAATCCTGCTAATGTGGGATCATATCCTAGCTAAATGTGCAGCAAAGTAGAGGAGTTCCAAATGACAGATTCTGAGCTGTATAAAATCTTTTTCTTCATGCCTCTTGATTCCCTTATGATTTAACAATGCTATATATTTCAACAGTTACACTGCATGAGACGTGACATACATCAAGTGTAATGGAGCGCAGCAGAGGATTGTCTACTAGAATACGACTCAGTGTTCCCGGCTGAGTTCGGTTCGTGAGAATGATGCAGTTCTTGGAGTTGCTGCACCACTGCAGGAACAGCTCGCGTGAATAGCCGCACTGCATGTCAGGAACACTGGCTAACACCACCTGCAGTGCATCCAGACACCATACACTGTAACACTGTAATGTAATCTGTAATGCCAAAGACCACAACAGCAGTGATAAGAATTGCAACATTAACTGCAGAATAATATCAGACGATAAATGCTTGCTGTCGTGTCATTCCATACCTCCTGTAAATTCTCAAGTGAACAACGTAGTACAAATATTGAGTGACTGAGCAGAGTTTAATGTCCCACTCAACACATAACAGGCCACTCTGGAGACGAGTCTTTCATGGCAATCGACTGCACTGTCAATACAACCAAGCTCACAACAGCCAAGTGAACCAGTACTAGTAGTCTTAACTGGAGCACTTGATACAACTAAATACTGGCTCAGTGCAAAAATATACCTAAACACTGAAATGCACACAAATGAGGGCTGTGTAATGTGTTCTAACATTTTAAAAATACCATCAGAAATTGCAAAATACCTCTTAAACTGTAAAATGTACTTAAATACAAATAGTATAAAGACACCATTAAATAGCACAAAGCCCATGGGCTGTGACACTCAGCTGACCTAGTTTTTGGTTTGTGAGGGGTTCATCAAGGTCTGTGCATGCAGCATGACAAGTCTATGTTCAGCAGTTATGATTTGTGCTACCATGGTTAACATGCTGACACATACACACACACAGAGACAGAGTCAAACAGCTTTTGACTGGTAATACTACTAGCTCAGCCAGCTAAGCTAAAAACTTGTATGAGAAATACAATGCAGACCTTTGGTTCAGGCACTGAGTGCAGGTCTGCAAGACTGTGACAAAGTTGGACGTATTTAAACTGGAACGGATTTGTACGCTGCTCCTCGAATGCTCGCATAATTTTCTCACTCATCCACTCCACCTGACATCGACATAATCACCAATACTGTGTACTGCGGTACACGTGCTATACCTGAGTGGCTCAGAGGTGTGTTCATGACAAGGCACTATACAAATCAAGTATTCAACGTTTACCTTACCTTACCTCACAATGCTAGATCAGGGTTTTCGGTTGCGTGTAAGGCCGCATTATTCTTGAATGCTATTTTCAACCACAATATTCCACCATGCCAAGGCCATTAGAGTAGGTCTGCTGTGCATCCGCTAGGAAGAGGATATGCAATATAATTTAGGTCATTTTGAGGTTCTTCCAGCCAACTGTTTGGACAATATTAACCTGCTTACAGTATATTCAGACGTAAAAATGTTACACACAAACAGCTAAACTCAACTTATTATACACCGCAGTTTGTAAATCTCTACCATTGCAAGCCATGAACTGGAGTAAGTCTCTTCTAAACATCTCCTAGAGCTAAGAAGTAATATAAGCTACGGGTTGGGTAAAACCATGTTAAATTTAAATTCAAAAGATCCCCTGCTGTCTATAGTAGACCACCTGTCAACAGATTTTTACAGTAAAAAGTATACGGGTACTGAATGCAGACAATAGATTTCAGCCACTGTAACACATCTGTTCAATACAGATTAATCTCTCAATGAATTCATAGAATAATGGTTTTAGCTTTAATATACAGAAGTATTGTGCCTTCAAAAGCCAAGTATAGATTATATCATATATACAATGTAGTGCAAGATGTGTACACAACACACTTACAGTATAACAACATACCTGGGATTTGGCGAATTCGACAACATTATAAGCAACGTTATTCAGCAGTGCAAGAGAATATGCCATCAGGCCGGATTCCTGGTTTCGCCACATTTGATCCTGACACACACATTAGCACAGTCATCATAGCAGCAAGATGTAAGAAACTGAGTTATCTAAGATAGCATTTCCTTTTTTAAATTTTAGCACATCATGGTAACAGCACAAATCTAAAACTAACTAAATAATCAACACACAAAAAAGTAAGAAACCTGTGCAACTGTACAAAGTGAAATCATATGTGATAAAAATTGAAAAATCTAACCAAGAGCTGAACGAGTTCAAGAACGCGTCCTGCTGTGTCAGTCACGACAAGAACATTGCCATCATTTCTCATTGTCTGTAGTATGTTTGCTGGCATGCACAACACAAAACATTCATGAACAATCAACTTTGTCACATTACCATTACTGTATATATTACTACTGCTGTCTTATAAACGACACGAAATTTATGACATATTGTTAACAGTGTGCAGAACGTAACCTACTCATATGTAATTATAATCAATGATGCCAGGAAACCATGGTGAAATCACAAAGACCTTGCTAAATCAGAAACTCAGCTGTTGCAGAAAAACTGAGATTATATGCATTTAATATACCGAATTGTTGTCACATAATAAAAAGCCTTAATAAGTTGCAAAAAATGCAAAATTTTCAGTTCACCAAATTCACACTTTTCTTTTCATACTTTGAATGTATTATCAAACATCTGCAGACCGCACATCATGCTGGTCACTTCAGTATATACTAGTGCACCCACCCTCCCATCCACGTCGCTTGACCGTCGCCTCCTGATAAGTAAATATTGTACAATATAACGATATGAAACACCACGATATATTGATTAGCTTGTTGGGCTACGATATGAACCTTACTTGAATGTTGGTACACTTCAATAATACTCCATGTTACGGCCCCTCAGATTATTACTAATAACTACGTATTTACATTTCACCAATTTCAGAACTATTACCAATAGTTCAGCATATGCAACCTTGAAAAGCCCTTCAGTTCATCCACGTATATTCCATGCATGTTACAGACAAAAATGCAAATTAAATTCTATAATCAGTATTCTAGACACAAATCTGGCATTAGTAACACAGAGATTTCTGGAAAATATACCAATCTCCAACAAACAGCAAAAATTACAAATGTGTGCTGAACATCAGCAAGTAACCAATCATCCGTATTTAGCATGTGTGGAAATGTAAAAGATTAATCAGCATACTAAGCAGCTGTTCATCTCGCTGCATTCTGCGAGCTTGCACATAGTCAGCATTGAATGCATCGGTGATGAGCAGATGTGGACGACTAACAGCATCCAATAAACAGCCATTCAGATGCCTGCAAACAGGACATTGCAGCAGGTGACCATCAGCAACTTGCATGACTATATGACAACATTTCTACAGTGCAGTCACACTTCAGACTTCAATACTGCAATTATAAATCAATTTCAACTGCAATTTTATCAGTTACACTGTACTTTAAAAACAGATAAACTATACCTGTAACGAAATAACATCCAAATAGGTATATGTACATTTTTCGAAAAAATATGGGGCTATGAGACCAAGACATTGTGTATAATTAAATGCCAATCATCACTTAATGTGTAAGTTGCAATGATATGCGGAATTTTAATAAGCAGCAACCGCCCGATAATGGCAACATTGAATGAACAATCTTCAATAAGTTTGCTATCAGTTAATACAGGCCTTTATTGTTCCTGTGGCTAAACCACTCTCATGGCAACAAGCACAGTATTTTAACTAGATGGTCTTCAACAGAAAACCATTGACTGGCATGCTTCGCCACAAAGGTGCATTGAACAAGTAATTTTAAAACATATTTGGTCTCGTCATGACCTAGATCTTTTACCTTTTCACCTCAACATCTAATCAGTTCATCTTGTCCTCAACTGCATCTAAGCTGCACATTTGGTGAATTCCTACAAGTGGTTTGAAAGATACTGCATTCACAAACTTCTAGCTGTATGTGTATCATGCACAGATACACATACAGCCAAAAACACAACGCCTTCGGTGGCTAATCGCTATTAATACAGTAATATTTTCTACCAATAGTTGTTACAAATAAATGTACACTGTGGTCCCAAAAAACTGGACTGCTTTTATAAGTTTGTAGCTTTGTGAAACGATCCGGTTGTTCTGACCCACCCTGTACACACCAGTGACACCACTCATCCTACTTCAATAATTATATCTCTGCAAACTTTTAGACCTGACCTTCAGACAGCTGACATGCTAAATGCACAATGTTCACCTTTCTTTCTTGTGGTTAAAGTCGACAGCATACACAATCTCCTCTTCAGCTTCCTTCACTATCTTCCACATGGTCCCACCGATCATGTGACCAGCAGGCAATGGAGTGATCTGCAGCCCATGACCTTTCCCTAATACAAACGATTATCATTAATATACGCAAATTAAAATATAAATACCATTCTGAATTGATTAGTCTATTAGAGTAATACGATCACTATAATTAATAATTCAGAACAGGCATTAATATGCACCGAATGTTATGTCTGTAACTAAATGCAATGTACGCATATAGCACAGGCCTGCATTAATAGTGAATCCAAGTGCAACCTAGCTGGTAACATGTTCCACACATGAGGATCGGCTACAGCAACTACCCTGTCACCCAAGTTTGGGTCTATGGCACAACACGTCCAAACATATTAGATGATTGTAGTCGGAAACTGACATGAGGTACTAGCTCACATTCATCTGATAGATATGGCAGTGCCACGCAATGCAGTGTCTTAACACGAGTGTGGTAAGCTTGTGGCTACAATGCACTGAATTTACTCACTGTGTTCAAAACTGTACTTAAACAATGAAACTTAAATTAACTTAAATTACTTAAATTAACTGTTACTCTTAAACAATGCAAAAATACACCTTTAAGACTTAAAGTCTGAGAGTACTTCAATGTCTCAATCTTGTCAAATGCCATGTCAACGTCGTCCAGTGTAAACAACGTAAACTCCTCAGTGTTGTGACGAGACTGAACACAAAAAGCCACATTGTCTATCCACACCATACATACAATTATACATACCATATTATAAGTTTTAAAGCAGGCATGCTGTAAATTACATTACACCTTTGCATGCACAATTTTCAGAAAAATTATGGTGGTTGTATTCCCAATGATAGTGGACGATCATAATTCACAATCTATAATCACAACAGAAACAAAATGCTGTACAAAGAAAATTTCGATTAAAAACTACATTATGAGCATATATTCTGACATATATGTAGCCAACTCACTACTTACACTGTGCAAAATAAACAACAAGTGAGCGAGCAGTTTCTTAATGGCACATCAGCACATGTTAGGCCATTTAGTGCCTTACGATGGTGCGGAAGATTTGATGAAATAGTGCATATATGAAGATAAATGATGAAACAGACCTGATAAAGGTCATACAAAAACATCTGACCCATCTTGTACACTGGAATTGTGGCATATATTGGACAATTCAAACCAAGTTTGCCAACGAGGTAAGGCAAGGCGCCAATGTGAAGCGTATCAGGAAAAGACAGCAACAGTGCATCAATTTGATGTATGTGCCTGTAATATCAGCAAATTACGCCATACTAACTGAAATCTGTAATGCCTACAATTCTAATGTGTTACTAAATAGTCTTCAGCATCATAATCCTAGTATTTACAAACAAAATTTGCTACTGTGAAATCCCATTGCTCAAAACATTACAATTTAAAATTTTTTTGCTTTAAATGAAATATATCAGGTGATCACACTGGCACACAGGTCAACTATGTCCAACACTAACAGCTGCATAATTCATCCATAAAATTCATCAGATCGCACATGTATATAATACTCATACAATGCTATTATGCTATTATTATCAAACTACATTAATCAACTATTCATAAAAAAATTAAAAATTCAATAAAACTGAAAACATTCAATATAACTGGCTGACATCACATGCCAAATGACAATAACAATCCAAGTTTACGTCTGACATAAAGCAACGATTACAACATTGCCAAGTAATAAACAGTTGTTGGGCTATGATTAAAGAAGTGAAAATCTTATTCATTGTAAACAGCATTACAAACAAGCAGCTCATGGGTTCTGGAGCTCAGTTGGCAGCAAAGCTATGTAATGGCAGCATTGTTGTGACATCACCCTGGTTAACGCACACACAGACATCCAGACAGACAGCGTTTGACTGGTTGTACTATCAGTCCAGCCAGCTGACATAATAAAAATGTCCGAACATTATATCTCAACTTCAGTTTCCATAAAAGCTTACTTCTTAATGCTGTCAATGAAGCCAAATCGGAAGTCTTCATCCCAACCACAGTCAAGTAGAAACCGGAATTCATCCACCTGCAGCAGATAACAATGTGGACTTTCGTCTTCTGCTCCAGAAAATGCTGTAAACTTAATAATTGACGTCATGATAATGCCCAGATGTTCTTGTAATTAACACAGTGACTTGTTCAGGATCACTGTTAGTTTATATCCAGGTAATCTTCACCTTTCATTTGCCATCTAGCACAAAACACACAACGTAAACATTTTTTATTGAGCACAATGAAACTACTGCTTGTTGACCACCCGCAAAGCTTACACATTTGTTGGTAATTAGCATTTTTCGGTTGTCATCAGTCGGTATTTGTCCGTCTTGTCCTTGGTATTTGGAATTATGGACACTTTGCCTACTGGACAGATCGTCTACTGTGAACGCATGTCGCCATACATCCACGGGTATGCATCGACGTACAGTGCCATAAGCAGTGCGAACGGGGCTTGAGAGACGCAAGTATCACCTAACTTCAGTCGTGTAGTTTTAGGCGTAATTTGAAGCACACATACTTGCATTTACACAGCAAACATGGGAGCTTAGTGTCAGCTGCATCACTCGCGATTCTATGTAAGTAAGTAAGTAAAGTAAGTAAAAGTGAATTTATATAGCGCATTGTCAAAAAATGTCTAAAGCGCTATGCTGCAAATCTCTATGCTGCAAGATAATTGTATTATTGATCGCCTAACTGGACATTAGTATTAGGTCAGAAGAAAACTGTGTAAAATGTTGGCAGTACTTAATAAAATTTGCAAAAATAATACTTTTTAAACATTTTAGAAATTAGAACTGAAACAAGACTACTTAGAGGGAGAAGAAATTCTGTGCTACTGCTTATCTCTGCACAGGAGATGCAGGCACAAAAGTATTTACGTGCTTAAGTGATGTGAAATTTACACTCGAGTTTTGACGTCTTCAACAACTGTGGTGGATATGCCATGTGATAAGCTGGAACAAACTGTGCTCAGCGTCAGCCGGCAAGTGATTGCATATGTCTTGAGGGAATGTTGCAGCTTTCGAACAATACAAGAACCAGAGGCCATTCATTGAAGTTATGTGCCCAGCCAGCACGACTGGACATCAGGAAATTCAGTTTTGCAGTCAGAGTGATTAAACCATGGAATTATCTGCCAGAAGAGGTTGTAATGTCTTCAAGTGTGAAAATGTTTGAAGTACGATTGGACAAGTTTTGGAAAGATCAGCCAATGAAGTATGACTATAAAGAAGAGCTACGTCCCTAAACTGAAGATCTGGACAAAGAGGAGTAACTTCCTGCGTCCAGCATCTACGATGATGATGACGATGATGATGTTAACCCGGCCGGCCGTGTGGTTATTAGTAAATAGCTAATAAACGGCCGGCCGCGTGTATAGCATCGTTCAAATTATTTACATACAAGTTTAACATAAAAGTGTCATTCAGTACTGAAAATTTTCGAAATATGCTGAAAAATGAACAACTTCAATACAAACAGCGCCGCAAATATTTAATAAGTGAAGTTTGTAGTGTCAGAAGATTTAACAGCTTGCATTTTCAGTTTGCACCGTGTGCCACGGAAGTACATGTTACTGATTGAATTTTATGTTAAGCTAAACGTTCTATTTATAATGTGCAACTGCAAAGACTGCAATGTCGTAGTTGGAGCATACCGTAGTTGCAGAAACTTCTCCGGGAGAGCCGCAGAAAAGTACCTTTCTCTTTAAACTATTGGTACCGGTATTTATTAAATCATTATAGTTCCTTCACTAATTAAATATTCTATGTTTATTTTGATTTCATTTGTTTACCGAAGTTACCGAAAATTCTGAAATATTAATATCTTCAGCGTTAATTACAGATTTATGATGGAACTAGAGTGGAATTCCTCTCGGGTTAATTCTCACCAAGAAATCACTGAATTTGTAAG
>Ga0049105_1001766_pt1 | contig 10059 bp, 8 predicted proteins | sample WorMetvaBAHAMAS1_FD_61260 | JGI IMG/M metagenome (GOLD analysis project Ga0049105, IMG submission 61260) | Worm MetaG Olavius vacuus BAHAMAS.1 | ecosystem: Host-associated > Annelida > Digestive system > Unclassified | place: Germany: Marburg | collected 2013-04-09 | reverse complement strand
CAAATTTGCCTATGAACCGAAAAGGACTTAGAAAATCTCTAAGTAAACTTTGAGACAACCAATTCAAGGGCACTCAAACTAACAGAAAATGCAAATGTCGAGAACGCCTCAACTCCTACAAAGGTTATTGCCATGGCGTTTTTACAGCGCGTCCGCATTGCTAGCAATGCAGACCGCTGTAATAGCCAGACCAATTCTTCTCTCTCTCTGTCTGTCCGTCCGTCACGTTCTGGTGTTTTGTTTAGACGAATGAAGAGACGATCGTGCGATGTACAGCATCAGGTAGGACAATCATTCTAGTTTCTGGGGAGTTAACGTTAATCCGGATATTTCATTGGATCACCCCAAGCCATGGCGTTAAAGTGAGGTACTCCCCTGTCGCTAGCGAAAATTTGACCAATAATTAGCGATAACTTGGAAATGGTGCAAGATAGGAAGTAATGTGTTAATCAGTAATAGGAAGTCGCATATGGGCTTTCGATTGATACCAACATCGGTGATCTTAAATGATACTGAACGGCGTATGGCCGTGTATTTTGCGTTATTTCGCCGCTTTTGGGCCCACTGCATAAAAGTGGTTGAAAACACACCGATACATTCCGCGAGAGAAATGTAGCCCAAAGAATCTAGTTTTTAGCGGTATCACTTATGGCGATATTTGTGCAGGAAATCACCCGTGGGCGTTAAAGTGAAGCGATCTCCTGTCCCTAGCGAAAATTTGACGAATAATCAGCCATAACTTGGAAACGGTGCAAGATAGAAGGTAAGTTGGTATTAATCACTAATAGGAAGTCGTATATGAGCTTTCGATTGGTACCAAAATCGGAGACCTTGAACGACCTTGAACGACGTAATGGCCGTTATATTGTGTTATTTCACAGAATTTGGTAAACATATGCGTTCCAACACATAACCGCGTCGATATGTGGCGGAATTAATGCACGAGTCTATTGTATTTTGTAGTACGTGCACGATGTCGTCGTAAAGAAAGTTCACGTTCGCTATCTCATCTCCTGATGAGTTTCTTGTTTTTCTTATTATTATCGTCATCGTTTTTTGTATGTCTACAAAATGTGAACTCAACTGCGGGAAAGATTCTGGCGGTATAGTAGTATACGGGTGCGGTAAGCACTGAGCATTGACCAACAACGAAAAATCTGAGTCATTTATAAATTCACCATACTTGGTAAACAATATTACAGTATTGTACTGCATATGGATGATGCAGTAATTCTTTTCCTCCAAAAAAACTTGGCAAAGTACCGTAATATCTTACCAGGAGGTCTTTCCTAACGACCATAACATCACGCCAGAGTCAGTACTGGCCACGTTAAAGAGCTTCTAAGCTATTACTGATGCTACTGTTGTTGAGAGATCATCTTGCACCAGAAGTAGGCCCCGGCCGGTAGCATTTAAAGGCCCATAATACGAGCTATCAATGCTTTAAAAAGTTCATAATCCGAACTATCAATGAGATCAACAGTTAACACAATCTATGTGGCCGTATCGCTCGAGGCGCTTGAAAAAGGCATTGATTATATTTTTAAATTCAATACTTAAAAAGCCTCTCCGTGTAGTGATTATGATTAGTGCCACCATTGTTAACACAGAGAGGCAGCTTTTGACCAGCTGTATACTATTATCTCGGCCAGCTAAGCTAAAAAAAATTTTAAAAACGAATACCGTGCAATATATGGTGCTGCAGTCGCAGTCTTCTTGTAAGAAACAGTCACGCCAAGCTTCATTTTTCTCACACATTAGTATCATGATCCTTGGTCTAGAGTAGCACTTTTTAATCAACAGAAAAACTCCCCTTGATAGCATGTAACATGATTATTTCCTTTTTTTCTGCTCACCGTTTTTTAGTTTTATTAATTTATCAATTTAACATTCTTATATAGACCATTCGTCCTCGTTTTAATCTTACGTTGAATGTATATCGTATGGTGTCGTATCGTGGCCTCACACAGTTATGTAAAAGTCGACCATATAGAAAATCCAGTATGGGTTTAGATAGACTTCCGGAATTATTCTTGAATTAAGTTTGTTAATTGGAAGCATATTGCGTTATATATTATGCTGCCAAATAAAGCCTGTACAAATGTCCCGATTAAATCAACTTAAAACCAGTACAAATTTAATTTCGAAAGCTCATCTAATCTGTACTGTCGTTTTATTTCCGTTATAGAGAGGGCACAATTCGAAAATACGGTCGTAAAATGGAGACAGGAGCCGGCGTTATAGTCAATCATATCAAATTCAATGGGGAACGAAATTCAATAGACTGTGGCGATGCCATCTGCACGACGTTAATTTGCTGCGAGGACATGAAAGCGGTCATTGACAACGGCTCAAGCGATAAACCAGCCAAAGAAAGAGGCTAAGCGGAGGTGCTCAAGCGAATCTAACAAGGCCATTGAATCAGAAAGGAGACCGCGACTTGATGCTATTTTCTGCAACGGCGTTTGTACGGAGACAGAATCCATTTTCCCAGACTCTGGCGGCCCGCTAGGTTCGCCCCCACTTTTCACAAATTAACGTGAACGGGGGGTGCAGCGGTTACATAATCTAATGATATCAGATTAACGAAAATTGCAACAAAATTACGTGAATCTACGCTAATGCAATCGGCCGATATTCTGAAAATGTAGCTTGCAGATAGCTTAACTGTACTGCACTGCCCTGATGTCACGCAGTAAAATTCACGAAATTAAAGTTATATTTACTGTGGTTTTATATCGACCCCCACTTTCTGGGCGCTTGTCCATGCACTGTTACCCCTTATTTTCTGCTGAACAACAAGCTGCAGATACATTCCGCTGAATAGTGATGTGCGAGTTGGAGTTTTATATGGTGCCACTGCGACGTTCATGCAGCATTTTATAGTAATGACAAATTTGTCCAGCTTCGGTTATTATGTGGCAGGGGCAGCCTTCCCGAATAAATGTAGGCCTATGTAGTAATAAAATCATAACATGGAATGAGTGAAAAAATGCAGGACAGTAAATATCAGAAAAAATAACGGGGTTGGAAAAACTGGATAGGCCTACCACAAGTAGCATAGTGATGCAATCAAGGTTTGAACTTTCGTGGCAACTGTCGTGATAATTTATTTTCAGTTTAATCGTTAATTAGTCGATTACTATTCGATACATTCAAAACGTACTACCCAAGCTATATTTACGTAACGTTGCAAAGTTAACAAACCGCTACCATAGGCGATACACTACAGTAGACGTAATAGAGTTCAGGTCATGTGAAGTCAATGGATTAGTCACTTTAGCCAGTATCTTAAGCAAAGTAGCACTGTCACATTTTCAGGCAGCAAGGAGGACCTCAGTTTGTTAAATATGTATCCAGATAAACTAAACAAAAGTTCATGGCGAACTGAAGTTGCAAATTTTTGCACGCAGGTTTTTAATGGATTAAAATAAATTTAATAGATTAATTTTAATGGCTGATCAATTAATTAGTCGCTGAATTCTGCAGCCGTAGGTTCAATAAACTTACTTACTTACTTACTTACTTATTTTGCTATAGGTAAGTGTGCTTACAGCGTTCGGCGAACATTTGATGACGTCATTACACAGTGACGTCACGAAGATTCGGCGAAGATTCTACACGAAGATTCGAATGTTGGAAAACAACCATCGGTACATCACTCGTCACGACTCGCGAGTACGAACTCAAAAATACAGTATGACTACGAGAGCCTACGACTATACTTGTGCCGATCTTATCATGTGTCTATTTGTCATGAGACTTCCTTTACCGACGTCACCACGGTCGCCAGCGATGACATTGTCAGTCAGACATATTGCTACGGTCACGGCGCTGTTGATGAGGTGCAGCACGCTTTCAGTGAGCAAAGTTGTGGCCGGCAGGCGCCGCCGCCGCCGCCGCTATTGGTACTGTTGCTTGCAATTGCTCATGCGGAGAGCAGTCGAGAGCAGGTGCCCGTCGGGGCGGTGCGGCCTACACGTGCGAGCAGTTAGTGAAAACAGCCGACAGACCGGTACTCTACTGTCAGACGTAGTTTAAAGGGATCTGAAGTATAGCGACTGTCAAATTGTAAGTGGCCGTCTCGTCTAACTGCGCTGTATAGGGACGTCGTTGACGCTATAGATGCCTAACTAGGCGTAGAAAACGTTTGCCAGACTCGAGCAGCGGAAAACCGGGATGTCTCTAATCCGCTTACAACATCTATGGATTACGGCAGTTATCTCTCTGACAATCGGTGAGAATACATTCAATCATCATCAGTTTAATACGCACGAATGCAGTATGAACAATAAAATACATGACAGAGCACACACAATGATACAAAAAAGACGGATAACACAATAAACTAATTCTGACATTACGTCTATTCTTCTATTTCTTTTGGACTCGATACACCAGCAGGTTCGTTCTGGAGGAGGGGGCGTCCTGTTAGAACGAACATTGTTTTTGTCTGATAATTCGGGTTCGGGGACATCCGGCATCGCTCCCCCCCCCCAAAAAAAAATTAGAAAAATTCAACGTTGACAACTTTCAGTTCGTATAGTGACATAGTGTGTAGTGTACAGTACACGACATGTAATACGGAGGTTGTCGTGCCATAGTTTTTGCTATTTAAGTGCAAAACCGATTATATTCTGTGACTAAAGCGGTTAATACTGGCTGTCTTGGTATTCTCTTATGTGTCAACAAGTAGAATTTTGTCTGTTGGGTCTACAAGTCTTGCCTGCAGCCATCTTCGTTCCGAGGGTTGACCGCAATGAACTGTCCGACTCCATTCAGTCCTGTTGTCTGTTGCTCAGTATTTCAACTTCATTTAGGTCTAGTCCGCAATGCTGTTCAACCACATTATTTTTAGCATTCCTCTCTTCCTGGTTCTAACTGTTAAAGTCTTTTGAATTATGCTATTTTCCAAGTAGTTGTGCCCCAAATATATATCCTCCTGGCCTTTATGTTTCATACTGCAGAATGCAGATTCCATGACACACCGGCTTTTTTCGAGAATCAAGTGGTTTGAGCTGCTTGTATTGTGTACTGTATATGTATGCATATGTATATCATGGCCTACATGTGCATCGTATGACGTACATGTAGTAAACGACGATTATAGTTAATTGTCGAGCGGCAACTGTCAAAGCTGGCTCAACACTATAGTGTAGGCCTGGGCCTAATACGCTCTTTCCGTTCAGTAATAACGTTGATCTGTATCATAGGCATACAACACGTTCGTGTAGACTGTTGTGTATGGGCACATGATGATACTGTGACTAATGGTACATCTGACGCTCCACAGCGCCGGTCATGCAACCAGACAACTAGCTCAGACAGTCAGTCAAGAGAAGAACAACACTCGGAAATAGGTAGCTGTTGAATTACTCCTTTTCTCAGAGCTAATAAGAAGCTAAGCTACCTCAGAGACAGCGTGGGTCGGCGGTCATCACGCCGTTCAGGGTCATATCAAGGTCACCAATTTTGTTACCAGTCGAAAGCCATGCGACTTCCTAAAGTTCCTATCAGTGATTAATACTAACTTACATTCTGTCTCTCACTGTTTCCAAGTTATTGCACATTATTGGTCAAATTTGCGCTTTCGACAGGGGGGGGGGTGCCTCTCTTTCTTTGACACACTTTTGAGGCGAACCCCTAAACTAGGAACCACGATATTTGGCCTCAAGTAACTAGAAACATAACTCTTTCGTATGGTGCAAAATGTTTGTCGATACCTTGAACCGTTTAGACGTGGCTCACAGCTGTGACAGACAGACAGACAGACAGACAAACGGACGGACGGACAGGACGCTGTTAACAACAGCGCAGCCTATAGCGACCCGCGCTAAAATATACATCTTTATTTACCATAAATGATAGCAAATAAACATGAAAAACCCCAGAAAAAAATGGTTTAGACTGCCAACAGAGCGGCGATTCTCTCTAGCGGCGATTCTCTCTTTGCCTCCTGTGGAACCGTTTCTCTATTCTTCAATTGTTCAGCAAATTATCCGGCAATGGGATACCCATTAGCACCGGAGTGGACGGCGTGGTTTGTTAACTGTAAAGATCAGAGACAGCGTCGGAGACTGGTGACCTGGAGTGAAGTCAAGTGATAGAGGAAGACAGTTCCAGTCACAACTGGTAGGACTATGTGGGAAGAGAGTGACATCGGTATGGGTAGGTGTGGCGCGTGTCTATAATCGAATGAATATTTTTGTGTTGCAGACATATGTTGTTGTATAGACATTTTTGCTACAATTTGGCTCACACCTCTGGAAAAACTGGGCGGGTCTAATAGAAATCTTATCACAGATGTATAATTGCACGAAGATGTCCTCGTTGCATTCTGGAAGTCGTTCGTGTAGCGTCTGACAAGAGGATTTAGAAGACTCGAAACTTACTGTGTCTGTCGCAAATTCGCAGTCCATAGTGATTTTCTCCGAGGTGCGTTGGGCTTTCCCATCATTCACCCCGGACACCGCAGATACCATCTATAGTGTTGGCATGAACACAATGGAGAAACATTAACAGCCGCTTGCGTCGTCGGTGCACGCATACAGACAATTAATTGGAAATGAGATCACGGCGATTCGATGACGTTTTTCATCCCCGCCCCGTCCGCCGCGGACATCGCCTTATCGCCGAGTATGCGCTTGCACTAAATGTCGGTATAAACCGATGAAAACTGAACGTAATTGTGGTTTTCCACCGGCGGATCGGAGAAAGAAGCGAGGGAGCGCTCCCCCTTTTGAAATAATGAAAAGTATATTTTAACCTCCGCCAATAATGTCATCTTTTACCCATGGGCGCCCGCAGGGTTTTTTTCCAGGGGTGGGCAAATTAGGGGTCTGTGAACAAGAGTCCTCCAGCGGGGTCCAGGGATGGAGCCCGAGTTGGGGTCTGCTGGGCGGAGCCCCCAGAAGCCGACGACAGGTTGTGAAAATAATGCATAAATAATTCGTCCACTGAGCGTTTTGCTATAACTACTAATGCACAAAAACACTTTACAACATTTCGAGAAGGGGGGGGGGGCAAGTGCCCCCTCTTGCCCATGTCTGCGGGCGTCCATGGTTTTACCGGGTGGTTGTCTGTGTGACTCCGTTGTCTCTTTGTATAGCAACTTCACTTGAAAACTGCTGATCAGGTCTTTATGAAAATCTTACCGGAGATGACGTCTGTGGACGAGGAAGGACTGACTAAAAATGCTGGAAGTCATCGGCCTCGGAATCCGGATCTAGGAATTTTTCGAAGGATTTTTAAACATTGTGAGATGGGACGTCGTTTTCCACAATATGGCTCTCATGTATGTGGAAAACATGAACGGATCCTCATGAAAATTTTTATCGCACACGTATCTGTGGACAAGGAGGTCTCTCGTTACATTTTGGAAGTCATCCAGAATTCCGGATCGAAGTCCTCATGCGGATCTAGATAGGATTCGCTTTGGCGGAAATCGACTGCGCTGCCCGTGTGTTCTTATTAAATTCTGATTACACGAATAACGATACACAATTACGACTATATTTAATAAACGTGGATTTAGTCTCGGTCTTGAGCGTCTCGGTCTCTAGACGCTCTCTGAACTAGTTTAGCCTTCCCGGTGGCTGCTGCTCGAGCGTGGAATGCTCTTCCGCACCGTCTGTTCGTTCTGCATCATCGCTGCTGCAGTTCCGCCGCGACCTGAAGACGTCACTGTTCCCGTCATCGTACTCTTCACCATAGTGTCCAGCTGTGCGACAGACAGTAATTTTAATATTGTAAGGTGCCCCTGTAACGGACCTGTTCCTGAAGTGTCACCTTAAATTTCACGTTCACATTACGTTACATATGCAATTTATCGGTCTCATCTCGTTCCTGCGACTTCACGTCTCGTGGACCAAATATCTCTATTTGGCACAGGCTTGGAGAGAGTGACAAGTCTCCTGTAATGCGGGATCACTTGCAAATTTTTTCCTGATAGCCTAACACGAGAAAAACTTGCTTATTGCCACTTTTAGTACTAAGCCTTCCCTCAGAAACATTTAATCCCCGAACTCAGAGTAGAGTATAGTAGACCTATGCCTATATGGCCAACGCGTTGGTAATAGCACAAACGACTTCAAAGAGTGCGAATATCTGCACTAAAAGCCTTCGGGCGACATGCTAAATGAGGGGTTTAGGGCTACTGTTACCCAGTGATGTCATTTGCACGCTGCTACTTCCGAGTTCGCGCATGCGCAATGCATGTGTAGCCTACATGTTTCAGCTTTGATATGATCGTGTGTGGTCTAAAACGCAGTGTTGGGTTTTGTTACAGTTTCCTCGCGCCAAGAGGCGAAATCTGTTCAAAAAGTCTTCGCCCTGCCCACAAACCGAAAATGAACTTCCTACGTCAAGGTTTTTGCGGTGCCAGTTGTTTCGTACCCTAACCTTTTCGTAACTATAGGCCTTTCCTACCCGGCGTTCTTAAAGAAGGTTAGGGTTAGGTACCTCGAGTTAGGGTTAGGGTTAGTGTTAATGTTAGGATTATGTGTTAATGTTAGAGTTTCGGGTTAGAGCTAGGGTTAGGGTCAAGGTTAGGGCTAGGGCTAGAGACTCCTGGGGTACGAAACGCCTGGGTAAGAAAATGTTAGGTTACAAAATGTCTGGAAGCCGGCTTTTGAAGGTTATCGTATGACAGACAGACAGACAGACAAGACATACATACGGGTTGTAACAGTGCCAGGCCCTCTTATTAAGTCGGTCGAATTCGCTGCAAATGAAAGTACCAAAGCGTTGTTATTCCAGTGTTTTACACCATACCATAACTTAACCTGTCCAAATGCTGATATACACCGATACGATAGTTTAGACAAGTGCTCTATAATGGCAGCAATTTTGTTGATGGTGAGCTCTATATGGAATCGCCAAGCAATTAACTGATGCCAAACAATAGCGAGAAACGATGACGCTCGCGTGGTATCGTTCGTTTAATGGAAATCGAAATTACAGAGCTGCACTAACGATGCGAACCGTCCCATTGATGTTTCGGGATGTTGTCATTCAGATGGAGATTATATTGTCAGGCAATTTTCGCCAGTGCTTCTCTGCCTGCAGTTCTGTAATTTTAGGTGCATCGTGTGATCCGGTTAAGCCTATGGTCGAACGATCTAACTCTAAATATCTGTTAGAACGAAAACTATTCGTTCTAACGGGACTTCGAAAGAGCGAAACAGGCATTGCACCGGTTTCCCTAAGACAAGAGAAACCAAGGTGGACCGCGTACTACTGCCCGGCATCACACTGTCTTGACAGACGGCATGGGAAGACGTCTTGTCTCAAGGCATTTGACAGAGCTGAATGGCGGGAATGGACTGCACGATGTCACTGGATGGGCAAGATGCAGTTGACCGATGATGGAACGGTTGTAATAACCGTAAATATACTAACCAAAGACAAACCATAACTAAAAAGTTTCCCACACCTTTAACAAAACTGAAACTGAAAAGTCGCACCCAATAAGTAAGTAAGTAAGTAATCCTTTTATTTCCTGACAGACAAACGCCTTCAAGGAGCGAACAAAACGACACACAACAACATAGCAACAATGCTGTAAAACAAGTGAAAACATCAGTGTGTAACTGTAGTACAGCATTACCGGAAAGAAAAAATAAAATTTAAAAAAAGAAAAAAGAAATACGTGAAAAATGACTAATAATTAAATGGCGGTGCAAACATCAACACAGTCAATTAATATGTTCCATCAAAAATACATCGCAAAACACATGAATGTTTGTAGAGGTTATAGTGGCAGTAGGGGAGAGCAAAAGCGCAATGAGAAGTGCGGAGTTTCATTGGCATAAACGTCAGTGGGGGAGTAACTGGTGAATACGGTGGATGCTGTGTAACATACTTCTAAACAATCTGCATCATGAAGAAGTTCAGACGATATCTAAAATCTATAGTTAAACTATAGATTCTTGACTACAACGTTCGGCTTTACAAGCAAATTTGCACTCATTTGTCTTGCCTGTCGATGTATTACTATGTCGTGATGTATTGTGTTGCGATACTGAGCATCAGCGCATGTTAAATAAATATGCTAGTGAT
>Ga0049105_1001765_pt1 | contig 10060 bp, 6 predicted proteins | sample WorMetvaBAHAMAS1_FD_61260 | JGI IMG/M metagenome (GOLD analysis project Ga0049105, IMG submission 61260) | Worm MetaG Olavius vacuus BAHAMAS.1 | ecosystem: Host-associated > Annelida > Digestive system > Unclassified | place: Germany: Marburg | collected 2013-04-09 | reverse complement strand
TCGCTTGGGGTGATCCCCTGCCAATATCGCCACAAATGATATATCGTTAAAAACTACATTCTTCGGGCTACATTTCTGCTGCAGAAAGTATCCGTGTATCTTCAACCACTTTTACGCAATCCGCCCAGAAAGCTACTGAATTCGGTGAAATTATGCAGACAGACCGAGAGAAATGCGACAGCCTATTACGCCGTTCAAGGTCATCCAAGGTCACCGAGTTTGGTACCAATCGAAAGCTCATATGCGACTTCCTATTAGTGATTAATGGTAACTTACCTCCTATCTTTCCGTTTCCGTTTCCGAGATATAGCCTCGGAAAGGTCCAAAATCGCTATATTTGGCTACCCGTCTTGTGTTTAACTCGCCCGACGGAGGGGTTCGCCTGGGACGATCTCCGTAAAATTTTACCTGGATGTCGTCAGATGACCAACGTATTAAATGGCCTAGAAACGTTGCTGAAAATTTCAATCGCCTGAGTAGGGTGCACGAACGTTACGGACACACAGACGACAGACAGACAGACGGACGGACGGACGGACGACGACATAGTTCACTAAAAAATGAAAACACAGAGACGAAGGCTGTGAAATATATATCAAGCAAGACACATATGATACCGGTTTTTAGCGCGCAATGTTAGAGCGAGGTATTGCTGTCGCATTTCTGTCGGTCTGTCTGGCTGTCTGTCTGTCCGTCTGTCAAACGCGTGCTTTGTGACAAAACGAAATAATCGTCTGTCAGTGTATCAACACCATACGACAGAGCGATGTTTTTAGTTTCTTAGGAGCCAAATTTCGTGGTCCTCAGTTTAAACGTTCACCCCGAACGGACGTACAACGAAAGCGCAAACCGCATATTTTTGACAATCGAAAGCGCAAAAAAATAATTGCATGAAAACGCAGAAACATTTTGTTACGAAAGCGCATATTGGCACAAAATATAAAATGTCAAGTAAGGGGAAGGTGGGCTATAACGCAACCACTCGCTTTCCTAAACGACGGTTTGCGCTTTAACGTGCGCATTCATGACATAATTTTGTGCGTTTTCGACGTAGTGGCCGTTGTTTTGTGTTATTTTACCGAATTCGATATGCTTTGGGGGGTCAATTACGTCAACGTGGTTAAAGATAAACCCATACTGTCTGCAACAGAAATGTAGCCCAAAGAATCTAGTTCTTAAGAAAATACGAGTTATGGCGATATTCGCAGAGGTTACCGAGAACGAGTGCATTATTGTCTCTGGTGTCATATATTGTGGATCACAGTCTATATCGCAATAATGACAATGCAGTATGAAATTTTATAACAACGCCCATTAACTAACGTAGATGCATTGCACAGTCGCGGATTATGACAGATAAAATGTGACTGCACGTCATGATGTTGGCCTGTACATGCACGTGGCACGTGGCGGTATAGAAGTGGGCGTTACCGCAACGTCAGCGCATTCACATGTAATACGCCTCACGTAACGTAGCTACTTGCAGTTCGACATCAACTGCACTTCTGTTTACCAAAGTGACGCTGACAGTGCAGTGACAAGAATATTTTTTTCGGTAAAACATGGAGGGGCGGTAGAATAGCTCCTTCATCGGCGCCTGCTCCACCTATGATTCTTTCATGTTTGTATTCAGAAATGTCCTGCATAGATATATAAAATTAAACCTATCTACCACGTCGCCTCAAATGTGTTGTCATATTACCTTGAGATTTTTTAAGCTAAGACATGAAATAATACGATAAATATTGGAACTTAGGCCTACATGCAAGCTCTGATGGGTATAGCTCGAGTCTACTATTGAAACCGCAGTTTCCCGGAATAAACAACCTTGAGCAATAATAGATTTGTATTATTGTAATGAATGAATCACAACGCTAACGGCAAGGCCTGGCTGGCAGCGTGCGCGACCGTGGCACTGACAAAGCGCCCGTACAATAGCGGGAGTGGCACTGATAAACAATACAGGTGGCGACTCACCTGTTGGACGACGGCGGCGGCGGCGACAGCCAGCATCATCATCACGGCTAATCCAGGACGCGCAGTTTCTCCGATCATCGCTTCCAGGAGTCAGCGTCGCTCAGTGTCAGCGTGTGGCCGGCGCGGCGTGTCCGCTGCCGGTGACCGTATTGCATCGCTCGCGTCCGATGTAGTTGAGCGCGCCAAGCCAACGAGTGCGTCACAGCGTCAGATAACACTAGCAGGTGCGACCTGCGCGGCGCACGGAGACTGTTATTGTTGTCGCCGACCGACCGCCCGCTCGCCGGCAGCGGGCTCGGCACGTGCCGGCTTCCCTGGCCGATCGGACGGGATCGAGAGAGCTGCTGCGCACGATGACGAGCAGCAGGCGACGCGGCGCGGCGTGCACTGAGCACGCGCCACGCTGAAGCAACAAGACCACACAGGTAGCCACGCCCACCTTGGCCACGCTTGATTGGCAGCTCTACCTACAAACAAACATACGGTGTTGTTTTAGTGGTGTATGTACGTAAGTAACCTTTATTAGAAATGTGACAAACGCACATTCCCAATACACGAGTCAATGACAGTGATATAATAGTACAAAACAAAAAACACACACAGAATTACACAGAACTGTACGAAATACGCACAACAGTCTAGTAGTTGGAAGTCATGACTGCGGTATTGCAAATGATCACACGTTCGAGATGGGGATGTTGTTTGTTAATTATTGGTTAGTAACTAGTTATTCAGTTCAGATTAATGTCTTTGTTTGCAGTAGTTTTGGTTATAGGCTAGTAACTGTTGTGTGTCGTTAATAAGTTACAAGACATCAATCGACCAATGAATGAATGAATGAATCAGCGAAGTTTTCATTCCGTTGGTTCACAGTGTGGAACAGCGTGCGACAACAGCCTCTTACTGAATACATCTGGCCGACAGCTAAAAGCATATCTTTTCGAACAGTAATAATAAACAACATATGGCTCCACTGAGGTGTTTCTGCGATTCTTGCGCCGTTCATATATGTCATGACTTACTTACTTACTTAATGAACGAGCGTTTCGCTACTGCTATCGTTATCGTTAAGGACAGAAACACACGCACATGCAATTGCGATCGTTCTTAAGCTATACTCTCACATCTGTTACTCGCGTTCGTCATCGACCGACAGACAGTAAATTAGCGCACATGCAGCGACCTCGCAGTCTACAACGAGGTCTGTGCTTGCTCATCATCTGATTTACGTTAAGAGATGTAAAATCTACGCTACAACTGTACGTGACGTGTTTCGGCGTATCGCATCGCCACCAGGCCACACAGCTGTTTCAAGACCACAACAGGCCTTGTAACGCGATCGAACGTCGTCGCCAGCGTCCGCGTCTTCGAAGAAGGCTAACAACCAAAATCGATACAACAGGTGCCTGGATGGCGTGAAACGATTGGGCGTCGCGAACGGAAATAATACAAAACGACGACGACCTAACGTGACAGGGCATTAAGCGTATTAGGCCGTCGACTCCTTTATTATATTCTGCTGTGACGCCAACAAAACCGCAAAACCGAACTTCCGACGCCTTGACGTCACGCATTCGTGTACAAAAAAAGCGCCCGTTTTTTTCAGTTATCGATCAAAATGATGTGCTATAATCGATGAACGACAACAATGGCTTTAATACCCAGCACAGCAACTGTTGCGCTTTGCAATGAATCGGCGCCACAGTGCTGCAGTGATGTAATCCGATTTACTCACCTTCTAGACAAAACAGTCATGCAGTCAATCACGACGTAAAAACTCCATTCGCTAAATTAAAACGCCCCACCATAATCGTTTTATCCACGCGCGGTGAACAACTCAAAAGAAAATTTCGTCGGTAGCGGATTCAGCGGCTGCATTTGCTATCAATCATAAACAACGTGGACCACCTGGGACCTTTCACACCGTTCAACTATACGTTTCACTGCAAGAATTCGGCCAGATGTATTCACCATTGTCTGTTTGTGATCCATCACTGACATTGACTCAGTTCTGTGCGCTATTAAAGACTGTGTTATTCTGCAGAGCATACGAAACACTAGCATAGCGCCTACGTGACAGTTTATGCTGTAAGGACTGCTGCGCGAACACAAGTTCACTTACTTACTTACTTACTTATTTACTTACTAATCACGCTTGTAACAAGAATAAGTGCAGGCAGCGACATTTTGACGATAGGCCCAACACTATGTACGGCGGGTCAGTCAGTCACTAACACACTGACCCGTTTGTGTGTGACTATTCCGAGTTTGTGATCGATCTGACCATTAAACACCTGCAGCGAAACTCTCGTCTTGTAGCAACATGAAACTGCAGACGCTGAAATCCGGTACGCTAGTTCACTCACGGGTTGTTGTTATGACTCTGCACACTTACTGTTAAACACTGGGAAGGCAAAGGCAGGTATGGTTCATTCCGTTGCGGATGAACGCGGGGTGTGCAGGTAAAACTGTGAGATCCCTTGAGAACGCACGCCATATCTGAACGCCTTAGAGGTGTGTTCACGACAAGGCGCTATACAAATCCACGTTTACCTTTAACTTACCTTTATTAATGCATAAAAAGTTAAGCTGTGTACACACTTGTGGTTTTCAGGCAACACGATCTTACAAAATGTTTATCTTGGTTTTATTGTTTAACAATGACAGTAACTGATTGCAACGTTAGGCTTAACAGCGGTTTTCTGGACGACCAGTGATGTTTTAAATTATGTATTGGCTCAGCTTGAGGCACATGTTAATGGTTACTGTCCTACTGTGTATTTGTATGCTGCACGTCTCTGTAATTCTACTCCGTGTTCATATAGTAATTCTGTTGAGATTTTTTTTTACTGTTCTCGCGCTGCATATCGTTTGATACAAAAGAAAGTGATTAAATAAATAGAAATTAATCAGACAGGTTTCGGCGCGCGGTAGACTAAGCCGGTTAGCCGTCAGTCATTGAAAGCACTTTAAATATCTGCGTAACATATCGCGTGGTATCGTCGTATCTGAATCAAACAACTGGTCGACAATACAGGAAGCTCGTAAAGACAGATTCTGCGCTCGAGACAATGTCGAAGCCACTGCTTGAGGCTCTGATGTATCTCTGAGTCATTCATTGTCAATCTGCATACAGCAGACGGCGGCAGCAAATGCCCGGCGTAGGGGAGTTCATTCACAATCGCGTTGTAGCGTACGTTTTACGACAGTCGCTAAGCATGACTGGCTGACGGTCGAGGCGTGACGACACTGGCGCGAGCGGCCGGCACGTGGTCCCGGTCCCGCCCGGCGAAGTATCGAGCGTTTAGCGCCATTCATCGCTGGCGGAACATCTGCCGCTGTCCGCGTCACCGGTGATGTGTCTCGTGTAGATCTCGCCACGTGCCTCAGTGCGTTGAGACATGGCACTAGCGTCGTATAGATGCAATCTCTGACAAACATCCGACATCAAATAGATGTACTAGCGGGTACAAGTCGCCGGAAACGCGTTTCACGCCTCTACACACGTCGACTACGCAGTCGATATCCATTCATCAAACTTATTATCATATCACGTTTACATTTGTCACATGGCCGGCCACTTTTTACACGTTTCGAATTCTGCCCATACCGGTGGAGTTCCCAGACGCGTCATATTCTGTTGTCGTAAATTGTTGTACATATACGCTGTGGTCCACAAAAACGTGGCAGGCTACACTGTGTCTCAAAAAAAGTTCCCACTCTCCTGCAATTTGTTTACGTTTTCTTCAACATCTGCAACCATTTGAATTTTTCATTTCCCAACGTAGTGTAGCAACATGCATTGATTTTGTAGAAAATTTCAAAGCTTTGCAGCAGTTCAAAAATTGTGAAAATCGGTTAAGTTACAGAGAGTTTAAAGGTGGGAACTTTTTAAAGACACAGTATATACTTGAGTGTAACTCGGTCAAATATTGACCGATTTCATTAATATTTTTTGCAACCAGATATGAATATGACACAGGACACATTTGTCATTTTATTAGATTTTTGGCAGAGTTAAATAGGATTTATTTAGACTGTATACTTTGTATGTTGTTGTACGTTTTAAATGTTTTATTTTTGTGATATGATATGTGCAGAAATTTTGTGTAATAAATCGTAATAAACTGAAAAAAAATTTTGTCCAGGCAGGCTAGACTGTCGTGTCCACGGCTACATCCAAGTACATTATATTATCGCTTAGGCTAGGTGAATATCAAGACTGAGATCTACTTTAGTCTATAGGTTTTCTGTGATTTTTATTAGTAGTCCGGCAGACAAGTGCTCGCCTGCACTGGCTAAAAACGAAATTAATTGTAATTTAACGCACAAATGAACGACGTAGACATTTTCTCTCGCATTTACTTGTACTGCGTATAGGATGTGATTGTAAATAAATACAGAAACACAAATTTGTAGGCCTATATTCCGTATGATTTGTACTGTACGTTGTTACGTTGTATGGAACAGTCTGCCCGAGTCTGTCAGATCAGCTGAGACTCTTGCTAGTTTTAAGCGCAATCTGAAAACCTATCTGTTTAACATTTCGTTGTAACTGGCTTTTATCATTGTAATGCCTAGCCGTTCCGTTTTCGTTGTAGGCTGGGCACTGAGTTAACCATGTATTGTACTGTATTGTACCGCGTTGGCCTAATAAATAACGAGAGAAGGTTCGCTATTCGATTACAAACGACGTGGTAACGGTGATACTGTGCCCTGAGTTGAACCTATGCTGCACGTCTAACTGACAAATGCGGTGCCTTGATCACCTCTGTATGCACCGGCAGCTTCCCGCCACTTTTCACTCAGCCGGCCCTGTCGTCCGTAGCCTACCTGCCGTTGTCCTAATCTTTCTCTCGCCGCGCCGCGCCCTTCCCCACCACCTGCCTTGCCCATTTCCCGCTTACTGTCAACTGCTCCATCTCGCAGTCCATTCTTCTGAGCGGCGCCGAGCATTGTAAATAGATTTCGGCCTTCGGGGCCTGATCGCGCGCCGGCAGGTCGGTCTGTCGGAGAGCAGACAAATAGCGGCAGGTGTATATGTCGTCTGGCGGGGAGCATATTGGACCGACAGCACGACTGCCCAGCTGTCCAGCAGATGTACTCGCCACGGCACGGCGCCACTGTTGATGCATACCGTGCTCAGACGGAACGCGTAGGTCTATTAACGCAGGTGAATTGTTATATCAAGCGCGCGCAGGCGCACTGTTCGCAGGAAATACTGTCGCCGTCCACGTCACTGCGCGTGTTTGATGAATTATGAGCGCATTAATGACGTTAGTACTTCTGTCAGAAGCAATTCTACGGCAGCTAATCGGGTCGTAGTTCCAACAGTGCAAGGGAATCATGTCCCAGCCTATCCCCCTTGTCCCCACCCTGCCATATCTTCCCTCCCCTACCACCAAATTATGAAATCTGAAATTATGAAATTGAAACACGAAATGCCGGGGGAATTTATCGTGTTGGAATGTGATCCCAAATGCAGCAGAAAGCGTTTGGTGGTCGGTCTTCGTCTGAACCGCTGGAAGTGTTCACAACGCTCCCCCAGACTGCGTAGCAGAATTAAAAAGGAAATTAAACTCTGGTCTCCAACAGAGTCTGCAGTCCCAACAAAATGAAGCCTATTATGGGAATACATGTAAACGTAAATTTGTTGGCCTAGAACGGCCCTCTCCCCCTCAATTAATCCGCAAGTGCCTCGTCCTGCTTCCGCCAATTATTTCTGCAAGTACGTGAGAGCGACTTCGCAATTTGGGCACACTAACTTCCCACTTTTAAATGTACTACATAAAGTCCCCGTTACAACAAGAGCCTATTCACAGAGAGCTGTTGCTAAAGTGATAAATACTCCTTCTGTGAAGAAATGACGTGTTGAGGTCGTGGAAAGAAGAAAATGGTATGGACAGATAATCCGACTGCGCTAATATAATATTGAAAATAAATTATCTAAATATCGTATCCACCCTGGTGCAATGATGAGCCATGTCCCAAAAAAAGCTCAACGGCACGCAGTGCATGCATGTGCAGGACAATAATGTGACTCGTCAACGCACTGGCCGCTGTTGGATGACGTTGCAATGATCAATATCGCTGTCCGCGAATGATTGCATCGTCGATAGGTCGATAGCGTTTACAGTTCGTGACGGAAATGTCTTACACGGGGACTGGCTTGGACGTCTAGAATTTGACGAAACGGGGATCGTTGACTTTGTCGTTTCTCAGCGGTGGTTTTTGATTATCGTCTTCAGTAGAAGTTCATGGCGCGGCGTTCATTCACCCGAGTTGCCATGTCACCGTCAAAGTCAGTGTCAGTCCCAGTCATTGCACAGCAATCCAAGACGGGTGCCAGTTGTGGCGTAGCAGGGTACCCAGGGAGCCTAGGCCTCCAATTGCAGTTAAAGAAATATTTCTGAAAAAGACTCTACGTTGTTCATAATCAAAATACCTGGCAGTACTAACCTACCGTTACGCTCAATCCTACTGCTACATCTAAGCTCCCAATAAAACGTTTGGCCACGCGGTCCCGCATTGTGCCAATTCCCGCTTCATCGCGTCATCGTGGTCACTCTTGACAAGCGTCGGTGGACGACGTCGTCAATCGAGAACGTACCGGTGCCGTAAGGTGCGTCCGTCGCTCAGGTCTAGGACATTTCCCCTCAAACATGACCCTCTCACCGCTGTTACTTGAACGTAAAGAACTTGCTAACCATAGTCCTATGTGTTTTTAATGTTCTTTTTAGACAATTTTAAAAGTGATTGCGTACTTCGGACTATGTTTTTATCTATAAGCGATGATGTCAAAAGTGTTTGGCAGGCCTTTGAGAACTATGCCACTGTGTAATTGCTGTAATTGCTATTTACTGTGTATTTTATTCCACTGCATATAATCTGTCTCTGTCTTTCTGCCTTGTTGGCGAATAAACGTGTTCATAACCCTAACCGTAATTGATATTATTAGCAAATCTTTTTGCGTTTAACTAATGACAGCCTGGGGGAATGTCGGAGGGCGAACGACTCCGGGGGAGGAATGTCCGGTCCCCGTCGCTCAGTGGAGTTCCACCTTATATGGCTGATAGCCAAGATGAATGTAGTTTTCCTGGAACCTGCAGCGCTAGGTGGCATATTGATTACATTCTCTCGGCTAACAGGCACGCTCCCACGCTCAGCCATCACGTATAAACATTGTGCTCCAGAGTCAGACAGTCCAGTGTTCACGCGTAATTCTTCTTACGCAAAACGCAGATAAACAACCTAAGAAGAAGAACAAACAATGCGTAAATGATTGCCTTCGGTCGTGTTATGTACTGTTAAAACCTGGTGACGGTATCGCGGATTTGCAGTTCTTAATTCCTCGCCATCTAAGATTCCTGCAGTGGTTGAAACGTCAACAGGAATATATACATGTAGATCCAACCAAATGGTGGCATAACAATTTTATCCGCAACTTTGTAATTCATTTTTCCATTTACTGTTCGTGCTGTTCGCACGGAGCCTCTACATGTCAATGCGTTCGGTTCTCCAGAAAACCACTGCAGTCAATATGCAGGGAAACCACCAGCCAACTATATAGCAATCCGCGCCTGTAGCGAGCTACAGAGAAGCAAGTCAGAGGTCGCCAAGAGTATGCGCGCAGCGCAGCTCAAGAACGGCTGCAAGCGGCGAATTCTCCAGCTTGAAGCAGGAGACCTTTGCACCTAACCTGATGCGTCGTTCGGCACTCCCGAGAGACGATCAAACTGGAAACACACGGCAAAGCGCGCTGAAAAACGTGCTCAAAAACGGCGCTGCAATTTGCCATGCGTTCGTAAATCGTATGCAGTAGTTGCAACTTGCAAGCCAACTGCTGGTGCATCCGTAGACGCCAAAAAAATAAATCCAGAAATGATTCTACGGACACGCTGGAAATTGTGCCGCCGATATGAGCTACAAATAACAGCTACAAAGTAAAATAACATAATCTTTACATAAACAGCGAACAACAGCTGATGTTGGCATGTCTTTTTTTAGGCAAACCGACGTACGTCGAGGACCTTCTGTTTCGCTTCTGTTCTTTTCACATCAGACCTCTAATCTCCGAGATCGT
>Ga0049105_1001764_pt1 | contig 10060 bp, 5 predicted proteins | sample WorMetvaBAHAMAS1_FD_61260 | JGI IMG/M metagenome (GOLD analysis project Ga0049105, IMG submission 61260) | Worm MetaG Olavius vacuus BAHAMAS.1 | ecosystem: Host-associated > Annelida > Digestive system > Unclassified | place: Germany: Marburg | collected 2013-04-09 | reverse complement strand
CTGTTATTATTATTATTATTATTATTATTAACAAAGTACTGATTAAAGTGACGCTTAATAAAGTTATTGCAGGGGCACTTTACATAGTTATCTGTGGCTGTGACATCCTGTCACAGTTGCTCCGAGGCTGCTGAACATCTGAACAATAACCATGCGCTCTGCTCGTATCTGCCTCAGAGATGTTATCTAATATATAATCTCTCAGAGAACGGTCTCACAATAGGTCACTGATAACAAAGACTACCTGCCTCAATGAACATACGGATTTTATACAAAAATTGTTACTGATTGAATCCGTCATGTGTGTAGCTGTTGCAGCTCTTAGCTTAGTTATTTTACTTTTATGTTTTATTACTTTTATCGCTTTCTATTGTCCAGTTGCGTTTGTCAACTCCTAATAAAGTTTATGATGATGATGATGATGATGATGATGATCTTACACTTTGCTCACGGTCCTGTCGGAATTCTTGAATGGAGGAATGTACATTAGAAGCTGTTGTAGTGATTCACTAGATTTGAGTTTTGTGTGGTGAGATATATTGGCTAAGTGTTGCTGTGTAGTTCTTTGTCTACAGTCCTTGTGCAGTATCTTCATAGTTCATGTTCTCAGTCTATGTACAAGTGCTGGTCTGTGCTGAGTGCAGGAAGGTCGTAAGGTGACAAGTTTCAGTGGTTTCAAAGGCAAAGGTTTCAGGTTTGATGAGACGGAGGCGCAGCTCGCTGACGAACGTAAGAAGTTACAGAAGGCAGCGCTTGGTCTGCATGACTCGGATGAGGAGGACAGTGTGCTTGATGTGAGTTGCGTTGATATTTCACCTTCACATAACACCATGCCTTATTCAGCTCCATTGGCTACCTGTCAGCCATAGAATAATGTACAAACTGTGTGTTTTGATGCATAGCATCCACACTGGTAGAAGTCCGCGTTACTTGTCAGACATCGTACAGCCTGCGGCCAGCAGAACCACACGGTCTGGCCTACGCTCAGCAGAATCCACCGATTACATTACACCTCAACTTAATACAAAGTTCGGCAAACGCTCGTTCTCACATGCTGGTCCCGCGTCGTGGAACTCTCTTCCCGCAAACCTACATGCAATATTTCAGACTGCAGTTTTAAATCAAAACTTAAAACCTACCTTTTTCAATCAGCCTTCAACATTCAGTAATCTTTTGTCATTTTTTTTCGGTTTTATTTTATGTGCACGATTTACTGTGTAAGCTTGTTGTTGTTAGATTTTAGGCCATTGTTATGCACCTATGTTCTTGTTTTACTTAGTAATAGGCGCATTATAAATTTCTGATTGATGACAATGATGATGATGTGTCGATTTACATACAGTACATACAGCAGTTGAATGTGTGTGGGTCATATAATAATGTGTGCGAAGATTTAATGTGCATTGGAAAGCTCACCAAAGCCAACTTTGTCTAACACATGATATCAGAAATAAAAAGGTAAAATGAGAAAACAAAAACAAAAAACGATCAGCTGAATACGTCCACGAGTCTGCCTGTAGGCTCAGGCTGCTATCGTCTACACCCACCGTCATCGTTTATTACTCTCATAATAGTGTATTAATCATTTGAATAGCAATAATGTCAGTAGATAGCAACGGAGTTGAGTTGAGTAAGGTTTAACGTCCCACCAAACACATTATAGCTCATATCGGGAACAGGTTTTTGCACGTCAGAATGACCCAACCAACAGTGTCAAAGCACTGAAGTTCACGCATCAGTTTTTTCCAGTCGCGGCTCCGCACACTTGGAACTCACTACCATCCGACGTTAGATCCTGCCGTACGGTGGACACCTTCAAACGACACCTCAAGACCCATCTGTTCAGACAGTCTTAACCTGATGCCACCAGCGCCTCTGTATCTTCGGACTTTATGGCGCTATACAAATGCTGTTATTACTATTATTATTATCATTATTAAGACAGCAACTAAACAACATGTAGCTGCTGCTGCTGATGATGATGATGATGATGATGATGATGTGTGTAGATTGATCAGAAGATTGAGGAGATGTTTGCAAGTCGTAAGCGTGTGAGCGAGGTGACTAAACCGGTCGGCTTTGTGTCTGGCTCAACTAACCCAGTGATAGCACCAGGACTGCAGCAGCAGGCGCCCTCTGCTGACAACCTTCAGAAGCTGGAGATTGCCAAGAGACTTGCGTCACAGATCAACGCAGCTAAGAACCTCGGTGGGGAACAGGACAATACGCAGCAGGTCGCTGCCGCTATATTACGTGGGGACATGTCTACACCGCAGATCTCGGTATGTATTCTATGTTATGAAATCGTACGCCAAGTGCGTGCTGAATTTATAGAGCTGTAATGTCGGCAAGATCTAGGCCTAATGAGAGACAGAGAGTCATTTTGTTCAAAAATAGCTTGAACAAGGCTCTGTATAGGGTCCCAGCTATAATAAGCAGCACATGAACATGAACAGCACAGCTTGGTCAAGAGATCACGCAACCAGTTCGGTGACCGCTGTTTTGCCACCGGTGGAACACTCTGCCTGAACAGCTTTGGCAACCGGACATCACCTTCTGACAGTTAAACGATCATTCAAAACGTTTGTTTGGTTAGTTGGGCCGCAGTGCCCTGTGTCTGAACGTTAAGGACGCTGACTAGAAATATTCTTACTTACTTACATGGTCTGTCATGCTCAGATGCCATCTGGGCAAAGTGTCCAGACGAAAACGTTTGTGTGGCAAATGTCCAGGGTTTGTTAGCTAAATCCTTGCTCCGTCGTTAGCATACAAGTTCGTGTGGGAGACGTGTGGGTAGATGTTGTGATTGGTTGTGTGGTAAAATTCATGTGGGAGAGTGGTGGTGTGAGGTTGTGGGAAGTTGCGAAGTTCAATAAGTTGCGAGGTGCAGTTTTCTACTTCCTCACAACCTGATAAAACCCATGTGTTTATACGTGTGTGTGCCTGTCTGCCTGTACGTGTGTGTGCCTGTCTGCCTGTGTGTGTCAGTATATAAGTCAGTCTGTCTGTGTGTCTGTCAGTCTGTCTGTGTGTCAGTCTGTCTGTGTGTCAGTCTGTCTGTCTGTGTGTCAGTCTCTCTGTGTGTCTGTCAGTCTGTCTGTCTGTCAGTCTGTCTGTGTGTCTGTCAGTCTGTCTGTCTGTCAGTCTGTCTGTGTGTGTCTGTCAGTCTGTCTGTCTGTGTGTCTGTATGTAGTCCAAGACAATAGCGGAGCAGATGGCAGAGAAGATCAACGCAAAGCTCGGTTATCGTCCGGTACAACCAGTCGAGGAGGAGAAGGAGGTCGAGGCTCCACCGGCCGAGACGTTCAAACGTTACGAGGAGGAACTCGAGATTAATGACTTTCCACAGACTGCTCGCTGGAAAGTCACTTCAAAGGCACGTTGATATCTCATTTGTAATAATAGTAGTAACAATGATGATGATGATGATGATGATGGTGAGAGTTGACTCGAATGACTGACGACCCTATGGACTTGTCCTTGAAAGACATAAAAAATTGGCAAAATCCGTTGTTGTCCGCATTAGTTAGTTACCTACGACTACTACTTGATTGGCTGCACAATCCACAACTTGATATATGATTGGTCGCTAGCCAGTACACATTTCGTTGACAGCCAGTATGCATTTCGATGCTCGTTTGGGTGCGTTTTTTTATTGAACCAGATGTTTTGAAAACAATGTACCGTTTGACAAACCACTCCGACTTATCTGATCAATCTGCTCTGGAAATTAGGGTTAGGAATTTAGGTTAGACTCAAGAATTGCACTATTTTAGCATTTTTCACAGAGAATAAGGAAAGTGAGCACCTTATATTCCGCGAATTTCATGGACGGTAACATATTTTGTTAACAGTGCCCATGCATAAATTAGGCAACTAGTTAATTTGGCGTCACCCCCTCCCCTACTGCAGATGTCCGCAACAGTTGGAATGGAATTTGTATTATCCGTTTATTAAGATTGGGCTGACAGCATGATGTGTTTTGACAGCGGTTGACTGCTAGGCCATACAGTTAAAACTACATGGACAGACAGCATCTGTATCTAGTCAGACTGACCCAACACATTATTTGTGGATGACCCATAGTGTGAACTGGTGTAGTGCGGTGTGTGTTCACCAGGAGGCACTCGGTCAGATCTGCGAGTACTCGGAGGCTGGTATTGCCGTGCGTGGCACGTATTACCCGCCGAATAAAGAGCCCAAGGAGGGAGATCGCAAGCTGTACCTCGGCATTGAGGCCACCAATGAACTGGCAATACAGAAGGCCAAGACAGAAATTATTAGACTTATCAAGGAGGAGCTACAACGACTGGTGTGTACTGTTTTATTGTTAGTAGTAGTAGTATCAGTAATAGTAGTAGTTGCAGCAGCAGTAGTAGTGTTAGTAGAAGTTGTGGTGGTGGTAGTAGTAGTAGATAATTTCTAAAAGTTCCATGAAAGGTGCTGAGATTTCTACAGGTCACAATTGAAGAGCAATCTTTACCAAACTTTAAACACAGGTAGCTGAGGGTAGGTACTAGTTCGGGCAAGAACTGATTACATTTTGCAATTCATCTGCATCCAGGACGTTTTAAAAGGATTCTTGAGCATTGCAAGATATCACATTTTGCAGCAGTTTTTCTCATATCTCGGGTAAAACTGAGCACATCTTACGTGAAAATTTTACCACGGATGTATATTTGGACAAGGACATCATCGATAAATTTTGGAACTCGCCGCATCCAGGCTACAGATCTGGACTGCAGACATGGAACACATTCATACTTCTGTTTTAATTGTCCGATTGACTCAGATCCTGTTATGAACATAGCACATCCTGCTCCACTATATAACCTTTGACCTTGATATAAATTTCAGCTAGTCCGTGATCTATCATCGGTTTCTTGTAGGGATGTGACGGAGCTATTTGCGAAAATAATTGTAGAGTTGGACCAAAGCAAAAATTCTGAATCTGCCACAGTCAGATTTTAAGTATCCCTAATTATTATTATTTTATTATTATCATTAAGTTACAAGTGTGTGTTAATAGTAACAATGAAATGTTAATATCTTAGGCGCCGTAACATGGAGTCCAATTCAAAGGTGTTGTGGTTGTTGTTGCAGCAACACACCTATCAACCAATCAACAAAGGCCGTTACAAGGTCCTCTGAGCCTGTGACGTCACTCACAGTGGCCTGGGGAATAAATGGCGAGCGCCGAGTGCTGCTGACAGTCAGATACGACGGCTGACTGACGTGTGTTGTCCCCGAGTGATTGGACTGTAGCTGTTGACTATGTACACTACTGGCACTTCACACTGAGAAGTGCAGGGTACCATCTTATTGCCCGTCTCCTCCATCTTCCCTGTGTACACTGCTGGCACTTCATGCTGAGAAGTGCAGGGTACCATCTTATTGCCCGTCTCCTCCATCTTCCCTGTGTACACTACTGGCACTTCACATTGAGAAGTGCAGGGTACCATCTTATTGCCCGTCTCCTCCATCTTCCCTGTGTACACTACTGGCACTTCACATTGAGAAGTGCAGGGTACCATCTTATTGCCCGTCTCCGTCTTCTCTGTCCGCTATGTTAATATAGGAGGAGTGCTATAAGCTCGTCAAGTAGGGTCTGAGGTGGAGCCCAGCTGAAATTGAAGTTAGTGTATGTTGGCCACTAGCATCTAGTCATGACGGTTCTTTTGCAAGAAACTGTCTAAATTTGGTGATATAGTGATAAAAGTGCAGGGTCTCTGGGAGAAGTATTAGCTAGGCTTATAGCTTCTCTAGTGGCTGTAGTTAAGTGAGGGGTGCCCTGCCCCCAAAAGTGGGGTTGTGACGGCGTCAGTATGTCATGCATACAGCTAGAAGTTGCTGATATCATTAATGTCCATGTAGTAGTTGCACTGCATGTGTGGTCCTTGCGAATATTGAGTGACAGCTGGACACAGTGATTATCGTAGAAACTGCTATATACTATGATATGATTAGATCCAGATCTAATATGTGTAGTAATTATCAGTCTGCACGATGGCGACTCGCCTTGTCAATGGAGCACCACGATTTTTAGACCCTCAGGGATCGAAAACCCAAGAACCAATTGACATCAAACTTGATAAGGGTGTTATGTTGGGGACCTCACCCCAAATGCGAACATTGGTATTTCTGCCCTTATGGGGATGGGGCTATATATGCATGAAACTGTCATCCCTTTATGGCTGAAAAGATGTGAAAGGGCCCAAAAGATGTTTTTGCATCCATTTTGGAGTGCAAACACAATTTTACGTTTTCCCGTTTTCACAAAAAAATGCAAAACTCCCTATGCCCACAGTGTAAAATTTCAATCGTGCCAATAACTCTGGTTCTATAGCAGACAGAGCCGTGAAGTGTGCAAGGGGTTCTCGGCCATGGTGGATTGAATGGTCTGTAAGTGACAACGCCTACCGATTCGGCATAACACTTCACTGCTAACTAACTGAATTTGTAATTAAAGTTGGTCCACATATCACAAGACGAGCTGCTGTGTTGATCATTTGTAGTACATCCTGTGTTATAACACAGCAGCTCGTCTTGTAAGGGCACATCATGGGCTCAGTCATTTTTGCTGTTTTAAAGGTGTGACTTTTGTCGCGCCTTTACACTGTTATAAACGAAACAGTTCTTTTACATCAATTTTTTTCTGATCGTGCATGGGAACCAATTTGTGTCCGTGCCAGCTGATGGGCTGATTGTAATTCTGTGGTTCACATTCCTATAGAGAACGTGTATTGATAAACTTGACGCCAAGTGAGTGTTGTATTTCTTGCGTATATTCAACTACAACAACAATGCTTGTTAACACTGACAATGACATCGTCACATAACCACATACACCAGGAGTTACAAAAACGTAGCCTCACGGAACACCGACAAAACACACACAGGATAACAAAATGACAGTGTGGCCACTCTCTGGAATAAAATACAATGGTTAGTTTAGTGCCCAGCCTACAACGAAAACAGAACAGCTGGGCATTACTATTCCAGAATCCATCAAATTTACAGATTTCTCCAGGTAGCTTCAGCTGCTGCTATGGACCTGATAGCATCACTGACATAAATACTGATTGGCATGAACAATTGGACCTCGCACAAGAACACATTTTCACTGACCACTTTCAAACTGCAATCTTTATAAGATTCCAGGGGGTGGCCACCTTAAAGTAAGGCCTCTGTTCAGCTGATTGGTGCTGTTTAATGGCACTTTCAATGTCACAGCTAGGAGTGGATCTACAATCCCGATACACAGCATCAATGGTCTGCCACAATGTCTAGCTCATAGCTAAAGCACATTGCTGAAATTGCAAGGTTTCGTCATAATCATGATTTTGCCTGTTTACACCCAAAATGGAATGGATGGATAAATGTAAGCAATTTGAATGAATAGATGATTTATTATTCAAATGTAACAAAGTCGCAAAACAGATACCACGAGTGTAACTAAAAGAAATGTGTACTACCCTGTTAGTGTTCATTTACAACAGTATAAACTCGAGCAGCATTTAAACCATCTTCAACTCTGTAGATCCACCCCGATCTGATGTCTACAGAATAAAGACGACGACAGACTTGCAACTAAGACTGCAACAACATCAAATGCAGAAAAAAGCTGTCCTAAGAGCAGATTGCTTGGGCCTACCAGTGACAAAACAATTGGTCATTACTGACATCTGTGTACACTTCAGTGTACCTTGCACACCCGAGTGTACACTTCAGTGAACTGATATTATACATTTTAATACCACGCACACACACACATACATACAATTCACTGTAGAATGCAATAGTAGTTGATAGATGTGACACACTGGCAGATAATTCCTGTCAATCTCGTTCTCACTGCTCATGACATTATGACACTGACACTAACTCCGCCTCTCAACAACGGAATTAACTCGCAAACTTGTCACTAAAAATATAAATGATTATTAGCAAATTTTGATTACACAATTTTCCAACAAATCCATACAAGATGCATGCATACATGGTTTCTTATCAACTGAAACCGTGGAACATGTACACAACAAACTAAGGCATTCATTGACTCGGTCCAACTACATAAAGGTAAAACTAGATCATGATTTTCAACAACAGACCGTCAATCTGGATAACTCTGCCAGAAAAAATGCTGTCTATTCCCTTGACCTGTGAGCCATGAGCTTGAAAATGTGATTATATCATTTGGACCTGATAATGAGAACCGAGTAATTAGTTTCGTTAAATTACATCCATGATTGGCGAGAGAGAAAATGCCTTCCAAAGTGCCGATTTCACCGTATGTGGTTGTGGTCTATCTGATCTCATAATTTGACCTTCTGACCTCAAAGTCTAACCAGTTCACGACAGCACAGAAGGTGTAAGTTTGGTGAAGTTCGACTTGTGTTAGTAACTGTCTAGTATATTATCACAAACATATACACGGACATGTACAGCCAGAGAACAGATTGCCTTCTGCACCACTGTAACGGTGGCAGAGACATTTCTTGAGTTTAAGTAGCTGTAGCAGCAAGGGAGGGCAGGAAGGGGAGAATGCCCAGGGGCCCGATTTTCAAAACTTCGTAAGATTTTTCCTAAGTTCTTCCTAAGATTTTCATAAGTCTTTTAAAAGTCAGCGAGATACGACTTCCTAAGATCTTCTTAGGAAAATGGTAAGTCATTTTTCGAAAGCATTCTTAGGAGATCGTCACTCTGGTTGTCAGTTATTTTTAGCTCAAAATATTCGACCAATAACAGCCTCTGACATTTCCCGAATGACATCACTTGCTGCGAATTTTACGTTTTCGCAGGATACCTGTAATGTCGTCGTAAGTTTTCCACAAGTTTTGCATAAGTCTGTCCTAAGTTTTTCATAAGATTTTTGTACGATTTTTTGATAATCGCATGCTCATCCTAAGTTTTTCGTAAGTCAGACTTTTTCATAAGTTTTTCGTAAGTTCATCATAAGATTTTTCAAAAATCGGGGCCCCAGGACGGCGAGACACATCATGTTACAACATGTCATGTATACAACCAATGTGTCAAGACAAAGACACATGACAGAGACAAAGACAAGTGTGCATAGCAACGGAAATATCGTACGTCCCTAGACATCATCGATGTTCAGAGTCGTGATGCCATGTCAACCTGATGACAATGACATTGTCGACCCGCCAGGGACCCCATTGGGTCCCAGGCTGGCAGCACTTTGGGCTGCTGACTCAGAATCTCTAACATTTCAGCAGGAATGAACTTCTTGTCAACGGCGACCTCTAACACGTACTCCGAGAACCAATCATCGGTCATCGACAGGTAACCTAGCAACGCACAACAGGTAACCTAGCAACAGAGTAACAGTCACACGACCAATTCATACAAACTCTTAACACAGAACACACTGCTTGATGTAGTGTGGAGCATTCTAGCTGAAAGAAACCATTGCATTTGATAACAGGAACATAGATTCATTCATGGACACAGCAATATACTGCACGTTGCAGGTCAACCCTTTTTCTACATGGCGTTTGCATGTTGCGTGAATGTACACAGTGAACCATAAAAAACGTGATTTTATTTTTGAATATAACTTTAGCTAATCTTAACCGATTTTTATAGTTTTTATATCATTTTAATCGTGAAGAAATTCTACATGCGACTGTAGTAAAATTTACCACATCACCTTAATTGTGTGCACAACTAACTTCGTAAATGTAAATAAAACACTTTTCAGTTCAAAATGCTATTATTCTTTGTTCATTTACGTTCACAGCAAAAGAGAACAGAAAGTCATCTCCATTTATGAAATTTACAGTGTTTCCATTTTGACATTGTTATTTTGAGAGTAGCAATCATAAGTAATGTTCAAAATGTCTGCCTTCAGCGTCGACACAAACCGACAGACAACGCCTACACTCGTCGATGGCGTGGTTCCAGTGGCGTAGCTAAGGGGGGGCAGACCGCCCCGGGTGACAGGAGGCGAGGGGTGACAAAATGGCACCCCAACAATTTTTTTCAGCAGCTACGAAACCGTGGAAAAGTCGTCTGTGTGCATCACAGCCGCCGACCATTG
>Ga0049105_1001763_pt1 | contig 10061 bp, 4 predicted proteins | sample WorMetvaBAHAMAS1_FD_61260 | JGI IMG/M metagenome (GOLD analysis project Ga0049105, IMG submission 61260) | Worm MetaG Olavius vacuus BAHAMAS.1 | ecosystem: Host-associated > Annelida > Digestive system > Unclassified | place: Germany: Marburg | collected 2013-04-09 | reverse complement strand
TTTAGTAATTGTCACCAGTGCTGTCATTTTGTTACTGTGGCATTTTTGCCGCCACGCCTGTTAGCGTTCTTTCGAACCTTGGCAATGGTATGTTTGTTGTTTCAATAAACCAGACGTAAGGCCCATACAGATGAAACGAAAAAATGAACAAGAAGACAGAAAAATATTACACAGTGCACCAAAACATTGGAATATACCGACACCGAATAAGTAACGAAATTAGTAGCGTTAAGATTAACCAACAGTCTAAGTGAGAGATAGGCTGTTCACAATAATGCTACAGAAAGCTTATTACTGAAGTGGTACGACCAAAGTTTGTAATGACAAGCAGTCGTGTTAGAAGTCTACCTGATGCTGTCTTAATTGTCACTGTCACTGTCCTAATTAATGTCAATGTCATCATCGCTATCAAAATCTATCAGCGGCTCACTGCCTTCTTCTGCTTCCTCCGTTACGTCGTCGACCGACATTTCCAGCTCCATGTCATTGTCGTCAGCCGCAGCAGACTCGCACTAGCTACCGGTAACCTACCCCGGCTTGCAACCGGGGCCGGGCTTCTATCCGAAGTTTTACGGTAATACCACAGAAATCGTTGCGTTACACCAGCTAACTAATATTTAACAAAAACGGAAGTGTCGAGCGGTATGGCGGTGTTTCGGTGATTCTAGTGCTCGCTCTTGTGCGTGCGTGACATTAACTACAGCCGTGTCAACGTACTTTAAGTGTGCGCCAGCCGACTCAACGCAACTGGAACATTACAGTTACAACCTTTACTTCTGTGGAACAACTTTTAACTACTTCCTTTCAAGACACACATTTACATACATATACACAGAGCGGAACAAAATAATAATATTTAACACTGATAATAATAATAATAATGCTGATAATGCAATGAACAGCTCGGCCTATATACTATAGTACAGCTAGGTAAGACAATAGAAAACGCGGCCTTCTTTTCTACAACAGACGACGTACAAAACCCAATTCACTCACTCTAGAACTAATTCAAAATACTGATGCAAACTGACAATACAATCTAAAGAAAAAACATCATTTTCTAACAACGTTTCCTACTCTTTAGGTAGCGACAAAATTACAACCATCGACTTGCAGACAGGATTCAATTTCACTCATTCGAACCGGAAGTTAGCCAGAGTTAAGGCCGAATAAGTGAAATTACTCAGAGTGGAAATGGCAAACAGCAACTGGGAGACTGCGTTAATGGGCAAACATAGGCCTACATCTAACATTTGATCACAAAAAGAATAACCGAGTACTAGGGTGAATCTAACATTGTGGCAACTGGCCTTCGCTGTCCGGGGTCTTGCTAGATCGCAAGTAACTCATTCAGAGCGCAAAGTAAAATTTTAAAATCATCTGGCAGACGTTCATTTCAACGCCCCAATAGTAGATCTACATGGCGGCATCGGTGGCCAGTACCCGTCTACTGAAAACCTGGCTCCCGGCACCGCCGCCCCTCCCACGTCATGCTTGGTGAAATAACGCAAATAATGCGTTATTTGCGCATTTCTTTCCTCCTTGATTCGGCATAACCGCACTGTAGCACGCGCCTCTGTACTATGGCGCGATATAAATTGATTGATTGATTGATTAATGTTATTACATTTTGTATTAGTAACCCGATATTTTGTTAATGAGATTCATACAACCAGTGGATCACAGCCGGCCCCCACAAGCAACGGCTGCCACCCCAGTGCCCCCCAACCCCAACCAACATAGTCTAGAACCACTACTGGATGTCTCTTACAAGCAGTATGGCGAAACACGCGGTAATTTTATGCTGCCATGTTAACGAATGTCGTACGTACAATCACCGGCTGCCATTTCCATTCTGCGCAAACTTCACTTCTTATCAACGTAATATGCATGTACAGCTGTTATGGTTCGTTAGCATACAATGTCGGAAGGTTAACAATAACTCATGAACACACACACATTGCATAGACGTTAAATGATGACCGTGGAATACGTTCGTGGAATTACAAATAAACCTGTGCTTTGACAAGTGAGATGGTACTAATAATATGAAAACACAAAATAACACATTTGTATTGTTGCAACTTCAGACATGGTGGCAGCGAAGGTCAGGTCTTGTCAATACTGTCTGTTATTCGCAGCTGCGTTAAAAAGGCGAGTCTTAAGCCCAGATTTAAAGAATACTGTCAGTGAAGGGCTTTCAAGTGCTGTCCCAGGAAGTGATTTCGAGACAGCAGGTAATGCAAATTCAAACCACCGCACAAAATAACTAGAGCTCGCATGCGATTAATTTTTTTTAATCGTGTGTTAATATTTTTAATCTCACGCTGACACGTCATTGACGCACATTTTGTCTGTGTAATCAGTATATCTTTCAGGTAGGTGTCAACCAACAACTGTATGGCCGAGCACGTTGGTGATGAAAACGGGGTTTGCATGCTGGTACTGCTGTGTAGTTTCACCAAGGTGAGTTTTAGACAGTTTACGTTTATTTGTCAGTTACTATAAACTCCGCCATCAAAAAATGCAGTATGACATAGTATCAACTGCAGTATGCAGTTCAACTACTTAAACTAATTGACTACTAATTCACTTGAACTAATTTCAGTGATTAAAGGACGTTTTGTTGCAACATTGCACAGACTTATATATTCTATGCTAGATGCCGTACCTCCTATTCACGCTGAATCATCTCATGTAGCGACCGATAAGGTCCCCTCCATCCGCCATCTTGGCGGCCAGCTCCGGTCTATTTTTAGCGACAATCTACAACCAATCGCAACTCGCGGAAAGAAAGCACGTGGCACGCTATTGGTCGATATCGGCTGTTCCAGTAAGCGCGCACACCTCTCCGTTAGTTATTACCATGGTTATTACAACGAAATTAGCGGCGGCCATATTGGTAGTTGCTGTTGTTCGTTGGAGGCTCTGCCGGCCCAGTACTGCCCCTGTGCAACATTGTGCTGCTGATTTATATCGCTGCTTTTTATGGCACTGAGTTAAAATTTTTAACAGTGTTAATTTTTTTATTCGCAATTAACCCTTAACATGTTAACGCGTTTGTTAACACCTTAATTTGCAAGCTCTAGAAATAACGCTTTCAAATAGTAGACCAAACAGCATAACAATCAACATGCACTCTGCATTATGATAAGAGTAACACATGTAACCTGTTTATGTGCAGGCATCTAAAAGTTTTCATCTTAGTTACAACACATATTTCCACAGTTTACGCAGCACGTGCAGATAAGCAACAAACCATACTGACACATTACATCACTTATCAGTACTACTGTGACTATAGAAATTCAGCACAACAAGCAAAGTTGACCTCTTCTTATGAGCAAGAACAACAGAACTGTGACCTGTGAATCTTACAACGATCAGATGCCGAAATAATCCAAGTCTGTGTCAGTCAATTAAAACTATTCAAAACCGGACAAAAAAAGTTAACGGTATAATGTATGGTTTAAAATTCTAATTTAAGCAGCCATCGTGTTACAGTCACTTAACATCTATTCAATAATGTGTTGTATTGCTTCCTGTGAGCCAATACAGCTGGATGAGCACCAAGATGGGCACCCAACTCTATAAACACTGCTCAAGCAATCACCGACAGTTTCCTTCGACACCTTCGCAGGACCACTGGCCGTTCCATGAATGTTACTCAAAATCGCAAATTACTGGTAACTACCACATGTCATTAAGCAGCCCTTAAAACTCCACCTCTACGCATATTACCAGTAATTTTGTTTCTCTGAAAATGGAGCTTACAAAATTAGTGATGTGACAAAGCTGGTGAAAATTCAACTTTCAAAATTCGACGAATGTGAATGCAAATAGAGGCATTTATTTTATCAGTTGGAACGTAATGCACTGGTTTAGGTCGATTTAAATAATTATAACAATATGTTATTTCCTAAAGTCAATAAAATCAGGGTTCATATTAGTACAGTGTAACACATCACAGAGATCAGAGCAAAGATTATGTTGTACATTCAATAACTGTAGTTTGTGTGATAGGTTAAATTTGAGAAAAAACAAGTTTGTCTGCGCTCTCTGGCTCTCTATGTGAACACCATATGAAATCAGTCGTAGAAGAAGGATTTTTCCACAAATTTGCATTCGAAAACAAGGCTCGTCAAATTTTGAATCTGTTGAAAACGTTTGAAGTTCGAACGGTGTCGTATTAGACTTTGAACTTCGTCACATCCCTATAGAAAATCCACATACAGTCACAAGTATTTTGCACATTTAACTGTCGAACACTCAATTTCACCAACATGATCGACACTCTTCTAGAACTATTTTTCTGGTGACGAATGAATACAACAGGATAATTTCGATGTAAGTGGTACCTAACTTTCGAGTGATCTTCACGCAACTGGCTGTTAGTCAGAGAAACCAGGAAAGTGTCCTTTTAAACAGTCGTGTCTATCTGTGTGTATACAAGCACGCAATACCACAGTACAGTACCAAGTGCTTCAGATGTTAAGCATACTCACAGACTTCTCATCACGTATCATATTTCAGCTAAGCAAGATCAACGACAAGAACCTCTGCCTTGTAAAGAACGACAAAACACCGGAATGTTCACAACCAAAAGGCAGGGCATAAACCAGAAAACAGATCGTAATATAGTACGCCATGCTGAATAACAGAATAGGCCTATAGGCCAACCTACAGTACAACTGATGGCTAGCAGTCGTAGCGGCTGCCAAATAAAAAACCTACAAGTTACGAGCTAGGTACGACAAATATAGATTGACGGGTGATCGCAAAACTGGCAGACTGCCCCACTCACAAAAATATGTAAGTACGCATTAGACTGCATCTACATATGCCAAACTCGGTTGCAACTGCAAGTTAGTTCTGCGGCTAACATAACGTAACGACAACAACGCAACAGCGGCGGTTAGCCACACGCGGAAAAGCAGCAGCAGCGAACTTTTACATCGGCAGAAATGTGTTTCACACACCGAAATAATCTAGCACACAACTATCGTCTGTCGAATGGCCGTCGCAGGCCGAAGACACTAAAGCGCGAGTAAGAACACACTCAAAAGTTCGTACTACGATGAGAAAAATGCACAAAAACCACGAAATACGGTTTTTCTCTACACTATACACGAATAAAATGATCAGAGGCCGATTCAGTGAATGTGCGTAATGCAACAAATGTCCCAGATCAACGGAAAACGTATCTATTCACAAATCTAGTCTACCAACATGCACACTGAACAGTTGGGTCTGCCAAACCTATTACCAGCCGGCATGTAGAATCAGTTAGTTCCATCAGAGTACAGTAAAATGAATCTGTACTTTGAATTCGAAATGTTTTCCACGATGAGCAAATCGACAGACAAATTGTATAACTGTACTGTGCCAATATTGTAGTCAACATAACAGATATGACAATACAAATGAAAACGATGTTAAGTCCTACAACTAAGCAACACAGTGGACTATGTAAGTGAACAATGTAAGTTACTTCAAAAACGTTTACAACTATTTCTATTTTCTAACAAACAAGGAGTTCTACGAGGAGCTGATGCGGGATTACATATGTGCCACATTATGCTGTTCGTTCAACACTTTTAGACTCCGATTATAACTGCACAAGTTACAAAGATACGAGTTGTGACGACAACTCATCAAACAAAATTGCTTCGGTGATTCCACAGTTTCACACGCACACAAACAACAGATATATTACAACCGAACGAAACATAGTTTATTAACAGATCCGAGGTAAAACAATGGTTATACACGTTGGAGCACGGTGGCTTCAGTGACAACAAATAAAATGCACAATGTTAACAAGCAGCATGTTAGTAATGTGCCGTACGAGGACCACACACGTTACTCCAGTCGACAACACTTGTTTTTAAACACTACAGTCATTGTAATGAGAATGCAGAACTGCAACAGCACAAACCAGTCCAACAACCAACATAGCGACATTGGTGCACCGCATCGCATTTACTTTATTTCACACAGGATCATCTGAGAATATGGTCTTACTCTATCATCAGCTGCCATGAACAACGCTTGTGTTTTGTCACTGCACTTTGCCGCATTACGTTTTTTTGCTGAAAAGTGAACTTCACTTTTCAATCTCAGTATCAACACCCACGTCAGAAAATGTGAAAATGTACAGTTATTATGAATGAGAATAATTATTATGAATGAGAAATAAAAGAATTAAAACAATTGAAACAAGACATGATCCAACATGCAGACTAGCCCATAGACAGAAGACCAGTAGCTGTAACAGCAAACTAGTCACATGCCGACGCATATATGTATTGTGCCCCTTGTTCATTTTCATTATTCTCACATTCGAACACAGGTCTCAAACTTTCAACTGAGCATGTTGGACCAATAAAAATCAATTAAAATACACACACAACAAGTTTTTAACAAAACTCACACTCTTATTCAAATCAACTTAATTACAGAAATCTTTCTGTTTATGATTTAAATAAGGAAACGGTTTGAAATCTGAACTCAAGTTTATGACGGCATGCTGCGATCATCTTGAATGAATTCTTCAACGAACAACTAAACGTTTTTCTAATATTAATCAAATCAATTCAACAAGTTGGTTCAGATGTGCAATTCAGCTCTTTCAAACTGTTCAATTAAATAACCCAATTTGTTTACAGAAGCCAAAGTTCCGTTCTTAAACCAGCACTGACGCAAACTAACAGTAATGATATGATTTGCAGCCAAGAGACACAAATCGCCACTTGTCGCTTCCAGTTTGTCAAACAACGCGATGCCTTCCACTTGTAACGAGTAAGCACAAACAATATCACACGCAACAGACAGCGAATAACAAGCAAACAACATATTGCTCTCTCAACAGAAAGCGGTACACGAGTCGGAAGATCGGAGTCAGTTCAACGTCACGACTGTCTGCAGACGGGATGCAGCCAGCCGAAGTGAACTACTAGCTGTGCACTCAGCAGACCGGTGTAAATCTACTGGCTCTGACAGATAGATAACGGTGACAATAACCACTGTGAAGAAAACAACGGAACCAGATAACACCAACCAACACAGCGTCACTACAGAAACCAGGGATGTCCGTTCAATTTTAAACAAACACGGTTTACCACGCATATATGCAATTTAGTATATATAAGTGGCGGCATGACCTTGAGGACAAGGCCAAGCTCTTGAGGCACCTCGAGGCATTTCACTGTAGTCATAATCTTGAACAAGTAGTCTCTGATTCTGAAACCTCAGCCCAATCCATGATAACTATAAAGGCCTCAAGCTGGCCACATACAGTCGGGCCATTAATGTGCGATCTGTCCACGGACAAATATGTGTACTTAGAATACACACACACATACAGCACAGCCCGAAATATGTTAAGTCTGCTGACACGCAACACAGTGACAGTGAATATCTAAGACAACGTTAAACAAGTATGCCAGTCTCGTAAACACTGTCATCACCTTTGAGTGGCATGAATGGCACTGCTCTAGTTTCTAATTTCATTTATAAATTCTGTTTGCATTTTTTGCATCTACCAAATGACAAACAGTGTTTGAACAATGTTTATTATTATTAATTATTATCATCGTTGTCGTTAACAAATGTACCCGTAGCTGCACAAGATCGGGCCCAGTGGCAGCAACAAACTAGCGACAGACGGCAGAAACAAGCAAGCAATTGACAGAAGAATGCAAAATGAAAATTACAACGGCGGTGCACTGGCTCACACTACGACATCACATTCATTATTACATTATGTGCATACTGAGCATCAGACAACGTTCGGTACCGAGCCGACGACACGTGCATCGGCCACGACGTGCCGTAAAATGTCCGTTAAGCTAATCTCAATCAAAGTTCTCCCGTCGCTTCGGTTCAGTTCGTTTGAGACAACGATCTGCCATGTACTAGCTTATCCCCACTGAGCATCTAACATCCAAACAAAAGAACAGCCGTACGCAGTGGATTAAACGTAGTCAGCACTGGCAAAAAAAGATGGATCCACGTGCCATGGCCACTGCAGACTGATGACTCAATCGAAACAATACTCTGAACATCGAGGCTTGTGGCTTCTGTCAGGCCAAACCGAAAAGCAAGAGCCAAACAATAGGGACAGAATGTCAAGCTGGAAATACCTCCAATGCAGCTGACGCGTGGTGAAGCAGGATCATTTATATCTAGAGTAGTGAGAAGGTAGACAGTGGAAAAACATGATGTATGCTGCCGGACTGCAGCAATGCTGAACCACGATGTCGACAAGGGGGATCGGTTGAACTCAGAGAAAAAAGCCGAGCAACGAACCACCAAGCACGACGACGAGGATAGTGATGCAAATCAATATCATGATTTTTTTCTACAATATCAGAGTAACACAATCACGGCTCAGTAGAAAGCTTCTGCATTCATTCTTGGACAGACGGAATCACACAGGGTCTGATACATAATAATTCAACACGAGCGATTAACGTGTCCAAAATGACAGTGACCACTCAGCCACAACACAAAACAGTCAAGGGAAGCTGCGCTGGAAGAGGTGAGTCATGAAATTACAAGTATATGTATCAGGGGCCCCGAACTTGATTGTACATTCCCCCACATCTAATTTTGCACTTTAACCACTGATCTAATCAAAATGCACTATTTTAAAATACAAAAACTTTGGCACAACAAAAATGCACTATGTGTGGAAAAAAGTGGTCGCCTACAACAATGTCGATAATTGCGTTAAACTAATACTGCCATTAACTAAATTTAATGTCCAACATTTTTTTGTAAAATTTAATAAACGAAATTTGCTATAGAAATGTTCATGTTCAACATACTTACTTACTTACTTACTTACTGGACGGCTACCTGCTACTGATGTCATCAACACATGTTGTCATGGAAACAATAAACAAACGACAGTATTTTACCAGTGATGTTACCAAAGACAAAGTTTTAATTAAAGTTTTGCGAGGAGGGCTATGGAGTGAAGAAGATCGTCATCAAGTTTCCAAACAGAAACTGGTCTCAGTCATCTTTGAATAAGTTGCTGAAAAAGATCGATCAAAGCCGTTATGTTGGAAAATTTATATTTCAGTGACGTATTTTAAATTTTATTTGTTTTAAAGTTTGCATGTCACTAAAGTTTCAGAGAAACAGATTTTTTAAAAATTACAGCAGTTTATTTGGGGGTTCACTCGGTATCCACAGTCCACACACACTGTAGAATCAAGACACTGGAAATAAACTGTCTAAACAAACAACAACATAGACTATATTACGTGTATGTTAAGCACAGTGTGTAAGCAACACACACGACATACCTTTCTAGCAGCACTCTGGTATTTCATTGCCTTCTTGGTGTCGGCTGCAGCTGTTTCCACGTAGTCCACCGCCTTCTCCACGTTATGTTCTATCCTGTCAATCATCTCGCCCTACAGCAGACAAATACAGTCACGACTTGGTGTAAAACGCATGTGACGACACGAGACAAGATGTATCGGAGAAAACAAATACAGCACACACAACATAAACAACAGAAAAGCTGTAGTTTCATTTAATCCATCCACCAGCATGACAGACAAATGACAGAATTCTATCTACATTTACTTGGTTTACACCTGTCACCATTGTTATCTGATGAAAATGGCAAGTTTTTGCAACTCTTGATCAACAGCCACGGGAAGGTCCATAAACACTTAGAAACCACTTTCTTCGAAAGTTCATCAGTGGTTGGTTATGTGCAAATTCATGACACAACTTTTCTTTGCAACTTTTGACCATTACTGATAAAACTTTTTACTTCAATTTTCAGCATATTTTCGCGACGTAACCAGAATTTCCACTCTGCTATAAAAATGGAGAAAGTTGCGATTATTTCGCAGAAAAGCTGTGCCAAAAAGTTGCATTTATTTTAATTACCAAAACGCAAGTAATAAAAGCAAAAGCTGCGATCAGTGATTCGAATAAGAAATCTTGTCAAGTCAGTAATCAATCACTGTGTCACTGTCAAACTTATGGTTAGGCTAACATAGCAGACTTATTCACGTACATTAAGTGCACATTAA
>Ga0049105_1001762_pt1 | contig 10062 bp, 6 predicted proteins | sample WorMetvaBAHAMAS1_FD_61260 | JGI IMG/M metagenome (GOLD analysis project Ga0049105, IMG submission 61260) | Worm MetaG Olavius vacuus BAHAMAS.1 | ecosystem: Host-associated > Annelida > Digestive system > Unclassified | place: Germany: Marburg | collected 2013-04-09 | reverse complement strand
CCGATGTCGGCAGTTGACATGATATCGGCATTTGACAGGTGTGTTTTCTGGTAGATAGCGGCAGTTGACACGGTACGCAAGAGCACACACACACACGCACACACACACACACACACAAAGTAGGCTACTTACCACAAAGTCCGCCGGAACACATCAACTCCAACAGCCAGGCTAATATCAGAATCCGTTGAAGCAACGTCATCCTGCCATCACACGTAAACATAATACTGTGAACACAATATTAACGACAGAACTCTAACATTAGACCGCCCGACGTATCGGAAGGCCTTAATCATTGCTGCTGTACTTTTCTGCCGGACCTTAATGCATGAAGACCGCACAGAGGCCGCCCGTCACCTGTATACCGCAGGTTGGCCATATAGAATCTACTTTAGAATCTACTTGATCTTTACTTGGAGACATCTTACCTGTCAATCCTCTAATTTTACAGGGGTGAAAAGTACAAAATTTGGCCTTTGAACCGCTCTCGTTTCGAAACGAAATAAGATACCTGAAACCTAGAGTCCAGCTATTATACGACGTATGGATGATTGCCCTATGTCCTCGTCAAATTTGGTGAAGTTCGGTACATACCCATTTAAGCTAGCCTTAGTCAGTATTTGGGACCCCCTAAAACAACGAAAAAAATGCTTACTGTTCAATAACTCAGCCGCACATTTGCCGATTGTCTTGAAATTTGGCAGGCTGGTGCACCGGAAGAGCTCGTATCCACCGTTGATCAAAAAATTATTTCGTCAAATGACTAGCAAGACGCATTGCCTATTCACTCCTTCCCGAACTAAGGCATACCAAAGCACTACATTCTCTCAGAAACCGCGGGCACAACTAGTTGCCACAAATTGAATTTGATCGGTTCAAGAACTCTTTCTTAAATATGCCTAGATGTCTTTTTCCTACATTTACCTAAACCAGTTTCTCATGGTCATTAACAGTGTCATGTGTTATTGTAATTTTTCTTTTCTCTGGTATTTCATTGTTTGCTTTTGCATATATGTTTACTCTTTATTGTAATGTGTGCGCTTGACATGCTCTTAATAAAGGCAACTTACTTACTTGCTTACTTACTTACTTACTGTAAGACCCCGAAGACACGGGCGCGGGAAGTGTTATTGGTGGAGCCACCTGGCAGTCTGGGAATGTGAATCACTCAGCGGGTCGAGGGACAGAACCCATAGTGGGGGCCTAAAGGACAAAGTCCCAAGAAGCTAAAGGTTTAACAAAATTGCATTTTTGTGCACTCGTGATGCCTGTTTAAAACAAAATTAGGCCTAATAATTTGTTGTCTTACATTTTTAAGCGAATCCTGGAAACTATGCGACATTTTTCGTCACTACGTGATCCGTATAACCATTTACTGGCTAAAAGTTGGTGGTGCATTGACTCCTCCGGTGCTGTGGCTCCCACGCCCCTGCCGGGATACTGTGGAATTTTAAAAATCCACATCCGGTCAAATTTAAGACGGCTGACAGCGTTCAAACTGCAAAAGTAACCTCCGTTTCGACCATACTCGCACTACCGCAGCTATCCGTTCTTGACTTATAACGTTTTACTGCTGATACATTATGTCACGCTGTGACCTTGACCTTTGACCCTTGACCTTAAAGGTTTGTACTAAACTTACATCAGGTTTCACTTGTTCAAACTCACCTAATTTGAGCGAAGACGAACAAACCGCGGCTGAGTTATTGATGATTTAGCAAGTTTGTACCCACAGTTTTTCGTCGGTTTTTTGCGGCTTATTCAATACTCAGAGGGACATGCACCAAGCTTAACCAAATTTGTGGATAACATAGAACATTCATCGAGGCGTAAGGCCGCTGTTTTAGATTTCAGTCATTCGCACACATCGCTCCGTTTTGAGACGAGAGTGAGCGAGTTCAAACTTGGTGAAAATTATCTCAGAGCGGATCGAGCGCAACAATGTTACACACCTGCACACACACACACATGTTCAAGGTCATTAGGTCAAAAAATCGCTATAATTCAGCCGCCGATGGTTCGATTTTGCTACAGAGTTTGATCACGTCACATCCGATACACTACAAACGTTTCAAGGTTAAAGGGTCAAAGCAGAGCTGAAAAAACTAGTTTTTTAATAAAAAGTTTTAGGTTTTTAGGTTTAGGTTTTGGGGTTTTTTTAGGTTTTACTGTACGAACACCGGACACAAAATTAATGACCCAGAAATTGACGAAGAATAGCTCATATATGATACACTATTCTTCCTGTCACATTATTTATAGCCATGTGCAGACTGTCTATAGCTATGAACACAAATTAAACTGAAAAGCAAGAATTTTCTGCTGTAACAGTGAGTCCAACTGTAAAAACCTGAAATTACGACTTTTGAGTTTTTTAAGGTTTTTTTTGTAACAGAACCTTAAAAACCTAGGTTTTTACTACCCCTGGGTCAAAGGTCAAGGTCGCAACCTGCCATAAAGTATCAGCATTAAAAAGGCAGTTAGGTTGTCCGACTTCAAACTTGGTAGTGTCTTCATTATAGCGGAGAATGATTGGTGCGGCGTCGAGCGGCCTCAAGTTGCAATGCATTGCAATTGCCACATTTTCTAGTTATTACTGGAAAGAAACTGGCACCAGACATGTAACAATACGCGATAAATTCAATATTTGTCCGTTTATCGCCAAATCGACCGGCGGTTAAGGGCAGCGTTGAGCCGTCGTCAAGGGCACTGGGTGTTTATGAAACCATTTCTGCCCATAAATGCCAGTTGCCAGTGACGACGGTGATTTTACGACCATTACTCGAATATTGGATGTACTCCTGGTCACGCACTGCAGGCACATCGCCCAGAACTTCTGCCAACTTGATGGCACACGATCAGTAATGAACAATCACTGATCGCTAGTGATTTGCAGGAACCGGGTACCCGGTTGCAATTATCCGGGTACCCGAACATAGTTTAAATACTGCGTTACATCTGTGCAGGGCGGCTTAGCCATCAGCGGCCCATTCTCCTCCAATAGGAAACATCTGAGCTATGATGGTTGTCTATGATGATGGTTGTCTGGAGGTAAGAAGAGAGATTATCGGAACTGTTCTGTGTTGTATTGTGTACTGAAGTTGTGCAAAGTCAGAGCACACCCATGAGCAGTTCTTACAGTTCTCTGAATTGGGTTTTGTCTCACTGGGCCCATTTCACTGTGCGTAGGTTCATTGTATTTATGTGTAATATTTATGATTGTGTTTTTGTCAACTGCATAATGTGTTATATTTCCGTAACAAGGTGATGTGGACCTGATGGGACTGAACCTAATCCTTATAAGCCCTATCTTCCTTTAGTGCTTTGACGCTGTTGACTGGGTCATTTGGCCCGTAAAAACTTGCCCCGATATCAAAGTATATATGGCCAGTGAAGTGTGTTTGATGGGACGTTAAACCTTACTAAACTTCAACTTAGCCATCGGCTAATCGAGCGACTAGGTTTGTAAGTCACAAATGCTGCAGAATACTCTCTGAATCTGATTAACAGACGGAAATACCGGGCAAAATGTGGGGTAATTTGTAGAATTATGGCGGAAAGACGAGTATATATTACCCGGATTTGGAACCGGATATTAAATTTTGGAACTGGGTCCCGGTACAAATCACCACTGATCACTTCTTTGCGTAATAAAAGTAAAAAAATGCAAAATTGTACGATTTCCGTTTATTTCTATACATAATTTTGTATCCGCGCAAATTTAAGTAAGTAGGTAAGTAAATAACTACAATGCGCTGAAGTCACAAAGCATATGACATAGTACAATCGGAAGTCATTTAAGATATTTGTGTATTAAAAACTTGTAACACTTTTTTAATATTTCGGAGCAACTTTGGGGGGGGGATTGCCGGGCTCATTACCCTTGTCACAAGTTGCTCCAAAATTTTCTAACGGTGTCTACATTGTTTAAGGCTAAAATAGCTTAAACGACTTCTAATGGGATTGCATTATTAAACTGCACCAAAATCACAAAACATATGAAATGGTGAATATGAAGTTATTTAAGCCATCTAAACGTTTAAAACTTAGGACATCTTTGGAATTTTTCGAGTGCCGCGGTCCCTTCGATCGCTGGCATTCCCTGCCACAGATTGCTCCATAATTTTCCAAATCTGTCTAAATTTTAAGGCTCAAATGGCTTAAATGATTTTAGATTTCACTATTTCATATCTAAATTTCAACAAAATCGAGAAAACCATCGATTGATGGTCTTCTCGATTTTGTTAAAAATTTAGATATGATCAGATCTAAATTTTTTTTAAATATATCGGTTAGTACATTTCGTTGTGTAGACCTAGGCACTATGTCGATGTTGATACGATATCGAAATCGACACGATAACGATTAAACCGTTTCTACATGAGCGAACATGGTGTGTCGTCGCGAGGCAACGGTGAGACGAGATGCTCGACGAATAATAATAATGATAATAATAACAGAATTTGTATAGCATAATTGCGCCATAGAGTCCGAAAATACAGAGGCGCTGGTGGCATCAGGTTAAGACTGTCTGAACAGATGGGTCTTGAGGTGTCGTTTGAAGGTGTCCACAGTACGGCAGGATCTAATGTCGGATGGTAGTGAGTTGCAAGTGTGCGGAGCAGCGACCGAAAAAGACCGACGAGGACGAACTGGAAGAGCTGTCTGGATCAGGTCATTCAAATATGCTCGCATTGAGGAGGACATCGTCTTGAACGTCAGTGCCGCCATCTTGTATGTCACTCGATGCTTGACTGGCAGTCAGTGGAGCGACCTGAGAAGCTGCATCATTTCGATCACAACTGAAGTATAAACGTAATTCTCGCAGGTGCTATCATCGCCACGTCTCATCTCTTAGCCAGATGGAGGTGGTAGTTATCATTAGCAAGACGTGGTTGCATCGACAAATTTGGCCAGTGAGTCCACTGTGTGGTCCATAGTCCGTGGCTGACCACGGGAGCATTCTGAACATGCGTTTCACCGTTTGTGCAAATTAACAGAACACTGACTTTGTCCTATATAATCGGTTGAACATGGAGCACTACAACTGCCAAGGAGACCACAGCGTTCCAATGAAGGTATCGACACAACTTATATAGGCTAACAAGAAACCAAAGGTTTCGAATGCGCTGCCGCCGGCCATCACGTTGCCGTCGCTGGGGGTATTCAAGCGCGCACTGAAGACGGAACTGTTCCGCAGATCATACGGCAACGCAAACTATCGGCCACAGCAGCATTGACATTACAGCTGCAGTGTAATACGTGACACTGAAGTTTTGTTCAAGACTTGCGTCGCGATGAAATTCGTAGACCGCGCTGTTTCTAATAGCGGTTCTGTGTGTCCGTCCTTCCGTCCTTCACACTATAGCTTATGAGCTACTCCTAAACGGTTCAGTATATCGAAACGCATTTCGCACAGTACGATACAGCGATGTTTCTGGTTTCCTGAGGCCAAGTTTCGTGGTGGTGAGTCTGAACGAGTGTGCTAAAAAAGATACCCGTCCTGTCGAAAGAGCAAATTTGACCAATAGGCCTTAATCTACAACAACTTGGAAACGGTGCCAGATAGGATGTAAGTTGGTATTAATCACTAATCGGAAGTCGCACATGAGGTTTCGATTGGTAATTGCCGTTATTTTGCGTCATTCTACTAAATTCGGCAACTTTGGTGCCAACAACATTACGTCAAAATGGCTGAAGATCGACCGCACTGTTTAAGACAAAATACAAAATGTAGTGCGACTTCCTATTAATTATTATTACTAACTTACATCCTATCTCACACCGTGTCGAAGTTATTGCATGCAGATTATTGGTCTAATTTGCACTTTCGACAGGGGGTACACACTTGTTCGGAGCGAACCCCTAAACTCAGGACAACGAAATTTGGCTTCAGAAAACTAATATCGCTCAATCGAGTGACGCAAAAACCATTTCGATATCTAAAGCCGTTTAGACATGGATCGTCGACGTGATACCCCACATTTGGGAGTTTGTCGACTATGTTCCAGATCCAGGATCACGAGTGTGACGGAGAGAGACGAACGGGAGCTAACAGCCCGCGCTAGTAAGAACTAAGAAGCTCAGTTATGCCGCAGAGATAGTGAGGGCCGACGGTCATTCAAGGTCATTCAGGGTCACTGATTTGTGTATACCAATCGAAAGCCAGTATATATGACTTGCTATTAATGAACAATACTAACTTACGTTTATCTCGCATCGTTTGCCAGATATCGTGCAGTAGCCTATTGATCAAATTATCGCTCTTGACAGGGGACGTGTGCCTCTCTCTAACGAATTCGTTCTCAGAAACCGTTGCCAATATCGCCTTAAGTAATTACTAAAAACTAAATTCTTTGGACTACATTTTTTTTGCCGCAGACAGTATATTCGTCTATCTTCACTAGCTCAATTCCACGTAACGGTAATTGGCCTCAAAGCTGCCGAATTTTAACGCAAAGTAACGGCCATTGCGCCGTTTAAGGTCACCGAATTTGGTACCAATCGAAAGCCCATAGCGACTTACTAACTTACATCCTATCTTGCACCGTTTCCAAGTTATTGCAGATTATTGGTCAAATTTTCGCTTTCGACAAGGGGGTAAACCAACGACTACCAAACTTAGCCTCAAGAAACAAGAAACATCGTTTCGTGTGGTGCAAAATGCGTTTCGATATACTGAACAGTACACTTAGTGTGACGGAGAGACAGGCGGTCCGACGGACGGACGGACGGACGGTGTTACTAATTAATAGCGCAGTCTAATGACCCGCACTAAAAAGGCATTAATTTTCGATAAGGTTGCGTGTGCAGTTTATAGGCCCAGTGCTCGAATTAACGGGAGGGACGGCGGGTTCCCCCACTGCGGTTGTCAGTCCCCGCCACTGTTCGTGTTCCTGGCGTCTCCGAGGGGACAGTTTTTACAGCGCTGCATGCCGCGGTCTAGCGATGAGAATTCTGTCCGTCCGTCGGTCAAACGTGTGAATTATGATGATAAAACGGAAGAGAGATCTGTCCATACCATACGAAAGATCATTTAGCCTAGTTTTCTGAGAAGAAGAATGGTTGGTGGAGGCGACCCCTTCTACCTGAAATTGTGGGTCAACCGGCCCCCGTTGGAGCGAAATCACCGATTTTGAACCGATATTCGCTCGTAGCGCCAAGCCGTAACACCTAGCGAAAAAAGTTCAATTAACGCTAATAGTAAGTCCACTACGCGCTTTCTAATGAGCCTAAGATAATCATCGTACGTTGCTCTTAAATCCCCCCCCAAAGGCAAAAACGCAAAAGGGTCGTTTTTCTTCTAAAATCGTACTTCGCTTAAAGAAAGTCTGCTACAAAGTTTCTTTGTGTGAAAACTGTCAGCGGCAAAGTTGTAAGGCATTCATTGGCCTAACTATATGTGCAAAAATTATTGGTGGGAGCGACCCCTTCTACCTGAAATTTTGGGTCAAAGTGACCGCGTTGGAGCAAAATCGCAGATTTTCTATATATTTTCGCTCGTAGCGCCTCAGCCGTAACAGCGAGCGAAAAGGTTCAATTAACACTAATAGGAAGTCCACTACACGCTTTCCAATGAGCCCAAGATGAACATCGTACGTTGTCCCGACCCCCCGCCCCCCTCCCAAAGGAGGCTCAAAAACGCAAAGTATCCAAAATAAGTCATTTTATGCTAGCTATCTATTTCTATATTCTGTAATCTAATATTGTCTCCCAGTTCCAGTCTTCCACTTTTGGCCATAACTAACGCACTCTGCAGCGCGGTCTCTCTGCGATAGCTGAGCTAGGTGTTGCACACGTATTTTCATTTTTTCCCTTTAACATCTTCATGACGTTGAACGGCCTATGCCAGGTGCTGTGTGCAGTAAAGAAACTACTCACTCGCTCACTGTAGGCCTAACCTATATTGGTAGAAATATTCATTAGCTCTGAGTACGCTTACTCAGTATTCCTTGTGAACTTGTGGAAATTGTGGTCAGCCATATAACATGCGGTTGCTGTCCATATTCTGAAATTGTCTTTTATTACATTCCTAATACAGACTCTCTGGACAAGAAACATATGCTCAGTGCTGAGCGTGTTCATCAGTCAGCACTTAACAGTAAACTCCAGAAACGTTGAAAATAAAGATAATATGCACCATAGACGTAATTTTAGGGAAACGGAGAGGACTGGACCCCCACTTTTTGGAGTGGGGACGGACCCCACTTTCTTCTGAGTCATGCACCAAGTCACAAATTTTGCCTTCAAAACGAAGCGAATAACGCAAAATTGGCTTACAAACTGTGTAATTTACTCAAACGCCAAATAAACTGAATTCAGTTTGTTGCACACATTAGTTAGCTCAGCTATCGCAGAGAGACCGCGCTGCAGAGTGCGTTAGTTTTGGCCAAAAGTGGAAGACGATATTCTGCAGACATTATAGGTCTATCTTCAACTTTCACGTAATCGGCCTGCAAAGCTATAGAATTCGGTGAAATAACGCAAAATATGGGCTATTACGCAGTTAAAGGTCATTCCAGGTCACCGATGTCGGTACCAATCGAAAGTATGTATGAGACTTCCTGTTATAGTGATTGATAATAATTAACTGGCACCCTATGTCGTACCGTTTCGAAGTTATCGCAGATTATTGTTCAAATTTTGGAGAAAAAACTGCAATTTTGCGTTTCTGAGCCACCCTTTGCGGGGCTTAGAGGCAACGTACAGTGTTTGAAAAACTCGTACTGGACTTCCTATTGATGTTAATTGAACTTTTTTCGCTAGGTGTTACCGTCACTGTGTTGCGGCTGAAATGCTACGAGCAAATATTGATTGAAAATCGGCGTTTTTGAAGGGGGTTGATCAGTTTCGGCCAAATTTTCGCGAAGAAGGGAAACATCCCCACGAACATATTTTTGCACGGATAGATAGGCCAGTGAATGCCATACAGCACACAAAGAAACTTTGCAGCGGACTTTCTTCAAGTGAAGTGCACTTTTTGACGGAAAAAGACCATTTTGCGTTTTTGAGACCCCTTGGGGGCTGACGGGCAACGTATGCTGTTCATCTTAGGCTCATTGAAAAGCGCGTTGTGGACTTTCCATTGGTGGTAACTGAACTTTCTTCGCTAGGTGTTAAGGCTGAGGCGCTACAAGCGAATATAGATTGAAACCATCGTTTTTGCTCGAACCGGGTCAGTTTGGCACAAATTTTCAGGCACACGGGGGCCGCCCCCACCAACTGTTCTTGGTGCTTGCAAATTAGGATAAACGTTCTTTCATATGGTATAAAATATCAGCCGAAGTTTCTTTCGTTTTGTCACAATTCCACCTTTGACAGACAGACAGACAGACAGACATTTCGCTCATGACTAAGACCGCCCGAACCTCACCTCCACTGGGGAGGCGGATACCCCCTCCCAGACCCTATCTCACTCGGCGTCTACGGCGCCTCGACTCCGCGCCTTCGGCGCGGCCTGGACGCCTTCGGCGCCTTGGTGTCGTCCCCGCGTTCTTAACACCGGAGTTAACATCAGACACCAGAGTTAACACCTAATTATGTTAATTAGTATTCATGACCAGCGCATTCAGTTCACTACTTTACAGTTCACGTATCAGGAGAAGTGTTGACCGGCAGACAACTTGACATTGGCTGTTGTAAATCGTAGATATAAGACCAGAGACATAATGGTCGTAAAATGGTGCACTGCTTGTAAAATTGCCATTTTGTTTCATGGTACACACCGATCGTCGCAACCAATCAAATAAAACGATATGTTTAGAAATGTTCTTTCGATAAGAAAAACGCCGCAGAACTGCTGATTAGACTATTTTTGCGATTAAATTTCGTTTTAGTCATGAATAATATAATTAACATAATTAGGTGTTAACACCGGGGATAACACCGCAGTTAACACCGAACTTAATCCATTTTTTCAAGTGACCCAATGTAAGTTCGTGACGTTGCCTAATAGCATGTTTCTATGACTCTCACCCGACGAATGTGACGACTGCGACACGTTGACGGGACGATGTAGGCCTTCCCTGATGCAGCAGTCTTCACGAAACTCCCGCCGGCTAG
>Ga0049105_1001761_pt1 | contig 10067 bp, 7 predicted proteins | sample WorMetvaBAHAMAS1_FD_61260 | JGI IMG/M metagenome (GOLD analysis project Ga0049105, IMG submission 61260) | Worm MetaG Olavius vacuus BAHAMAS.1 | ecosystem: Host-associated > Annelida > Digestive system > Unclassified | place: Germany: Marburg | collected 2013-04-09 | reverse complement strand
TCATCAAATGAACCGGGTGAACTCTCGCAATGACTATGTCATGATGACAGCACCATAAACATTGTCGTGGTTATTATTATTATTATTATTATTATTATTATTATTATTATTATTATTATTATTAAGGCATAGTGTATGAAAGAAGATACCGCAGTAGATAGAACAAGAAACTCTAACAGTAGCGCCCACGACATCTTGGACCAAAGATGCATCTTCTTTCTAGTAACTCTTGTAGCATGTGATCTGTTTTCAGCCGCCCGACGTAGTCGGAAGGCAGGTATGGTTTATTCTGTTAGAGGATGAACGAGGGGTGTGCAGGTAAAACTGTTGAGATCCCTTGAGAATGCGTGCCATATCTGAGCGCCTTAGAGGTGTGTTCACGACAAGGCGTTTGGCACGTAAAAGCAGTGGCAGTGGCGTTTCGCCCATCCCTCCCCTAACGGACAAAAAGTGCGAGATTTGGCCTCAATTTTTGACCCACAGTCGCGTATGAGTCGCTCGAGTTTCGAAACAGAACATAATATTGAAAATCAAAAAAGTCAATGTGAGCTCCGATGGCTAACCTTCGTCCTTCCCAAATTCGGTTTAGGCTTACTTCAGTCCACTCAACTCGGAGAACAAAATCGCTCCCGGAGAAATTTGTTGAATCGCCATAGACATTAACTCATCTTCGCATTGCAAAATTTTGTTGAAATTCGGAACGCTGGTGCACTACGGTCCCAGAGGCCGGAATATAGTTAAGTCCACTTCCTGTCAAATCTAGTATGTGGACGGCAGTCACCCAAATTGGAAATGATTAAATAGCTAAAGCTCAGCTGTGGATTGTCTGATTTTGCTGAGATTTGGTATGCTGGTGCACTTTTGGTCCGTGCTTCAGTCCACTTCAGGTAAAATACAAAATTGCGGACGGCGCCCAAATTAGAAATTAGGATATTTTTGGCATTTTGGGGGCCTTTTGGTAGAAACATTCTAGACCTATAACTAAATTGCAGTCGGTAATTGCTGCGTACGATGCCGTTGATTGGACAGAAATAGTCACGTGTGAACTACGCCCTACACTACACGCCATAACTTGATAGGCTGAAGGTTTAAACGTTTCATCAACGAATAACTATGGCAGCTACTTAGTGGCAGCTGACAGTCAACGTCGCACAAGAACACTAAGTCTAACATTTTGTTTCAATTATGTCGCAGGAATAGAAACTGTTCTACAAGAGTGGCCTAGTCCACGCAGTGCAGCGATGTCGTCGGAAGAGACAGTCGCTGAGAGTTCGTCAGCGGACACAGCGTCCGCCGTGGTCCTGTCTCTACTCACAGCTGTCGCTATAGCGGGCAACCTGGCCGTACTCGTGGCAATTGTTCGTAGTCCCTTGCTGCGCATACAACTCACTAACTTCTTCGTCATCAACCTGTGTATCGTCGACCTGGTTGCTGCAACTGTTGTCATGCCAGTGTCGCTGGCCGGCGTCAACGATTGGTCTTCTTCATCGACCAATGTCACAACGTCAGAGGACACCACCGACTCCAGCCGTTCTACGGCTTGTACTGCTTTCCGCCTGCTGTCGACTTTCGTCGTCATTGCTTCCGTGCTGTCCGTCGCGCTCGCCAACGTTGAACGCTACGTCAGCATCCGTTATCCGATGCAGCACGCCGCACAGCTGACCGTCGGTCGAACAATGATGGCGATCGTCAGTGTCTGGGTGGCTGCATTCGCGGTGGCAGCAACGCCGGTGGTCGCTGAGTGGGACGTCCTAGACACTGGGGCTCAGTGCTGTGGTGGGATAGCTAGTTCAACGCCGACAGCAGCAGTGGTGTTTGTCATCGTCGTTCTGGCCTTGCTGTTCGTCGCACCGACGTTCATAATGGCGGCGATGTGCTGCTCTATATACGGAGTGGCTCGACGAGCAGGTAGACAGGTAGCACCTGGCGTCGACGACCTACATGGCGCTGGTGCTCGACCGCAGCCAAGGCGACTTCCGCGTCGGTCGCTGTCGACCGTCAGTGCCGCCAGCTGCACTGCCGTCCACTCAGTGAACTGTCCGACATCGAACAACACCCAGCGACACAGTGATGTACCCAAGTCAGCGACGGGCATTCGTGAACGCAATAAAGACACCCAAGTACATCCTACGACCTCACCCTTGGCCGTCGTCAGAGACGCACCTGAGTGCATTATACGCATCACGTGTCACGAAGAGGATGCGTCAACAGCTGCTGCTACTGATCAACACGACAGACAGACACCTACTCGGGTGGCGGAAGCTCAGCTATCGGCGGGAGCGGTCGCTGACCGACGCTGGAAAGCCGCCGCTACGCTCCTGTTTATCCTGCTGACGTTCGTGCCGCTCTGGTCGCCGTACTTCGCCTACAATCTGTATCGCGTAGTTGAACGCAACCAGCAGGCACCCGACTGCAGCTCGGCGGCGTCAGCTGGCAACGTCGAGAATGCAGTTGTCTGGATTGGGTTTGCCACGTTCGCCAGTAATGCAATCGTCTACGGCTGGATGAACCGAGCCATTCGCGACGCACTTCGCGAGACGGTGGACGCTCGACTGAGCCACTGTCCGCTGGCGGCGCGAGGCAGAGCCAGGCTCAGTCAGGTACTCGGAGCCGGAGATGCCGAAGACTTCTTTCAGTTCCTTGAGAGAACCTCGAACTTCGACAGAGGGCAGGTGTCAGCGGCATCGGTTGAACTCACAGCAGCCGTGCGAGACCAAACGCGACCATAACACGAGATCTGTAAAGTTGTCTGATCATTGTTACGCCCGTGAAATCTTAATCAGTTTTCAACGACTTTTGCCACACCAGTAACATCGCCTATTGAATACTGTGGCCTGTAATACCACTCAACAGTGCTGTGCTAAAAATAACAATGGCCTTATTAATTTTGCCTATCACGTAAACAAGCTACTGCTGGCAGGTGTAACTTATTACCATGCACATAATTGTTGATGTTTGAAATAACATGACCAAACTGTCTGGAAAAATTGCAGTGTACATATATGTACATGTAGTTTTAAATTTTTAGTCTATTCCAAGCCACCTGGGCCCACAGGGCTGATCTCCGATTCCGTAACGGTACCGTAGGCACCACTAAAGTGACACTGCAAGACTACAGAGTGCATTGCGTGGGGTGCCCAGCTCTCAGTGGTACTGGTTTGTGTACCTTGAGGGATGGCCAGATTGAGTTAACCTGGGTGGTTGATTAAATACCAAGATGGTGTGAATACAACTCGAATCCCTGAACAGTCACCCATATTAACTGTGCCTGACTTGTAGCAACAATACTGATTGACCGCCACCAAGGGAAAATATGTAGTTAACATAAGCAAATATAAAATGTAAATAATGCCTCCAAGCTTATGCCAATTTTATAAGAAAGTGTACACTTGTTTAATGACCACTCAGATCAGAAAAAAACACTTCTAATTTTTTTTTAAATTTATTTCCAAGATGCAGCTTCAGACACTAACACTGATCAATGCACCATGAACAAATTCTGTACAATGACAACTTCACACGTCTATAACGTGAGCTTACTCTTGCCATGTCAGACGTTCAACTGAATTTATATACAAGCACAAACCTAAACAAAACACTACAACAGACAATACATTCGACACGCAACACTGGCCACAGTTCGGCACAATGCATTTCATTAATGCAGCCGAGAATACACATCACACTGCATTAAAATGTAATAAAACTGTTCAAATGCAGCAAATGTAACAAACTGGAAATCCTAAAATGATGACTTAACACTAAAGTGATTACACAAACAAACTACCTTTACATAACAGCTGCCATTATTAACCACGCTCTACCACCGCTATTAACTCGCCACTAGAGAACGCAAAAAAAGATTCTGCTTTATTGCAACTACATGTGTATTGTACAAGTTACTCGTTAATTAACAGATCATCTTGTAACTACTATTGACAGTGACGACAGGCTTAACGTCCCACTCAATACATTATAGGTCATTTCGGGGACGATTTTACAGGTCATATGACCAAACCAACAGTGTCAAAGCACTGAAGGAAACCAGTTGGTCTTGCAGATAAGCCTGAATTCCACCAGGGCCACTCCACCATGTTACAGTAATACAACTCTAGGCAACCGCCTCTACGCATGGCGTAAGGGTCCCAATGTGACAAACCTAATCTGCTGCAGTGACGACTGGCAAAGTAATTCTTTCAATTTGGCCACGACTGACAAACAACTGTACAGAAGGAGGCCAAATGTAAAGTTACAGTAAGTGAGCGTGAGCAACATGCCACTCGAACACATAATAGGCAACAGATTACTCTGGTACTGGCAACCAAACTCAAAAGTTCCAGTAAAGAGAGTGAACAGACAACATCTCGTAACAATAATAATAGGATATGCTACAACTCAGACATGCTGTATTCCTACTGCACTGATACACTTCATTTACATAATGCTACAGGCAAAGCAGACAAGCACTTGTTACAATAAATAACACAACACAGGCTAAATACACAGTTGGTCACTTGCTGCACTATAGTGTACGCTATCCCAGCAATGGAATCTTAAGATTAACAGACACCCATTGTTTGTTTACTGTGCCTGCTTTCTATACCTACCACAGGTCAGGCTGGGCCCTCTAGTCTTCCTAGGGAAAGCTCTGGAATGCCACACCAGCACCACTAAACCACTCAAGATAAATGAAATTTCGTTAACAGTGATTAATATTTGTCATCACATGATGTACACATCTCAGATAACCACAGCTCTGTGCAGCTTGTACGCATTTCAGAATTCTCACAGACTGTCATCAAAATTGCAGCCTCATAAATTCACGCTTGCAATGCAACAAAATTTACCAACTAGTTTACTAAACCACTTGACTTTCCAACGATATAAAGCTCAGTTGCCACAGCAATAAAACACCATAAAAATATAAACTCAACACACACACAGACACTAGTTACATTACAACAACCTGCACCGACCTAGCATCACACTGCACATGCACTGACGGTCCACACGTCCACCAAACCTGTACAAATATGTTGCAAAAATCAACAGAAACTGCAATGTTGTAACATATCAGCTATAATCACAGCTCCACAGAAAATCACATCAATTACAAGATCTCATCTATGAATTCATGCATGCACTAAATGTGTATGAACAAAACAACAAAATTACATGAAAACATATCTTTAAGCCTGTTTGCTACTGACAATGGTTAGCAATGGCAGCACTCAAAACTGAGGCCAACATCCTCTACTCTGACTTCAGTACTGGCCAACCAACATATATTTATCTCTATGCAGAACAAGACGGTAACTGCTACTAAAGCACAGTTAACTTTGGATTCAATATTTACACAGGAAATGCAAATAATAAACCGACAGGAACGGTAATAGTAATTATCATAGAGCAGTGTTGTTGACCTTGTTTGGTTTCTGCATCCCTTTAATTGACTCATGAAACCCTCACATCGTGGCTCGACTGTGTCTACTAGCGACATAACAGCCGCACGTTGAGCGACTCGCAATGCTCATTGCAGTTAGCTGCTAATTGTTTAATATCAAGAACTGCTTAACTGTCCAAAACTGCATATTATTTTAACTAGAAACAAACACAATTCTCCCCGTTAACTTAAAGAAATGGCCAAGTTATGAGACCCTTTTCACAGCTTTATCTCTTTCGTGAGATAACAATTGGCAAATATTACAGAAGCTTGCCTCTTTATTTTTATAGCTAATTTGGCATGTGTATTATTATTATTATTAATGACAATAAAAACAAAGAAAACAATACCAGCAACAAACTTAACGTCTTCGACAGCAAACTGTCGACCAGTATGCCTTCGTGGGAAAGGTGCATTTTTGAACTAGTAATTTATGACTGCACTTGGTATTTGATCGGAAAACATAATCAGTTCATTTTTGTCCTCAAGTGCACATGTAAATTTGGTGAAATTCTCACAAGCAATTTGTAAGATACCGTGTTCACAAGTTTTAGTCTACGATCAGACACATGCACACATATGGATAGCCTCAAAACAGAATGCCTTCAATGGGTAATCGCCAGCAAAGGCATAAAACCACAGAACTTATTCTCATACGTGGATGAATTGGACACAAATGTCCTTCAGCATACCTAGTAAATTCCGACGTTCCTAAAGCATAACAAGTGCAATCTCAGTGTAATAGTCATTACGCTTGTCGGCAATAGTTAACAACTGTGAAGGTTTAGACAGACATGCTCAGTGAATTTGTTGTTGAACATAACTGTTAATGGGAAAGTGGCATCACACAGCCACCGCCATTATCATGGCCGGGCTGCCTGTTATAATAATGAGCCATACAAATACTGATTGGTCTCCTCTAATAATATTCATTAACAGAAGTACTTGACAATAACAGCCTTTAAATTTGCTGTACTGGACATCTGTGATGTGATCATCTTGCCGACCTTTTACCGCTCGTGCATACACTCATTAGTTCGACATAATCTCATTGCAGATTAAGCTATCCCAACAGACTTGCCAGAAAACCTTTGGGGAATGCTGAAGCAGATGCTCTGCCTGACTGTAAACAGTGTCAAAGCAGCACTTGAAAGCCATTCAGCACCAAACATAACAAACACAATCATTAACTGGACGTCCTTGATCATGGCCAGACCACCTGTATTGTGAATTTTCACAGATCACAAACACATCATACACACACACATCTAGCGACACAGACTGCTATTGCAGCATCTGCCTTATTCAACGACAACCAAATTTCACACCTTCTGAATGTTTTACTTAGAGATGTACAACTCACCGATACCATGTCACTCTGCACACAAACTGAAAACGGTACCTCGTCATGACACAGCAGTAGAAAATCACTCTCAATACAAAATACACATAACAATTTGCACACAAAATTTTGGCATCTGGACATTGTTTACAAAAACACGATTTCATGCCACTACATAAATGTGAATATCATTACCAGCAGGTTCTGGTCATATGTACTGAAGCAAAACATGCTACAATCATCTGAATTTTTTTATTATGAAGATAAAGGTAAAGGTAAACGTGGATTTGTATAGCGCCTTACGTGAACACACCTCTAACACGCTCAGGTATGGCACACATTCTCCAGAAATCTCAGTTTTACCTGCACAATCTGCGTTCATCCACTAATGGAATGAACCATACCTGCCTTTGCCTTCCCAGCCGAAGCTGGTACTCACTTACCGACCCCGGAGGGATGGAAGGCTCAGTTGGCCTTGGGTGGCTGGTTGGTAACACACCGAAATAAGTGTCCGGCACCGGGAATTGAACCCGGACACGGTCGCCCATCTCAGTACTAACCGGGCCCGACGTAGATTAACTTCGTTGATCGAAGCCAATGCGCTAACCACTAAGCCAGACCACCAGGCAAGACAAGGAACAAGTGTTACATTTCACCTAGGATATACTGACACAGTAACGATGATTCTATACAGTGAAAATATATATATATGCAAACAAAAAAGTGGCTATGAGCATTCGGTTCCTAATATACACAGAATGAACTATGGTTTTCTGCAGCAAACATTAACATTCTCCACAGTGCAGCCATCTGCCATAGAACTGATCACATGCAGACAGGATTTACTGAACTATCACCAACTGATTCAGGAATGCTATCTGAGCTATGCTGTCAATGCAGTTTAGTGCTGGAATACTACTTTTCTTGCATAAGAGTTTTAGAATTCAGCACAAACAAAAGTTTGTGTTCGGTAAGCGCTGCAAAAAATGAAAACAGAGGTGGTCTTTCACCATGTTAAGTCTAATGCAAACTGAGCCAATTTCCATCACATTCCACAGCATGCAGACGACTGCTTGGCACTGCGGAAGTCTGCAGTAGTTTGAACAAGCCACGAAATCACCTGTATGCCGACTCAGCAAGGACTCATCTGAAAAATACTGCAGCGTAGTGAGTAGAATTCTACAGGCCACCACAGTAAACTGCGAGCCGTAATACAAACTATAAAAGTCTAAAAATTTGAAAATGTACAATTCCTCTTTAGTAGGAAGGACAGACCACATGCTTGACAGTACTTCCACCAGTCTACTGTTGACATATACTGTCAACCAACTATGCTCCTAGCATTCATCATGCATCGTCACGATATAAATAGTCTATTCCATAACATATAAAATTCCTATGAAATCTAGTTAATGTCCATTGCCACATGCGACACCAACATCGACTCAGACATGCGAGTATCGTGCCACAGGTCACTGCATGACCGATCAGAACTAACAAATTGCCTACGGTCATCAACATCGACATCGGCGGTATCGATAGTCTGTACGGGGTCATTATCAGGTGGTCCATCAGCTGTGGTCATATTAACTCGGTCAGTTTTGTGTGTCACATCGTCTAGGCATGTGTTTGCATTGTCTGTCTCAGTGAACGACATGTCCAACTCGTCTGTTTTACTGTCGTTGCTCTCAGGCGATGACTCCAACATGTCGGCTGCTGATGGCTCTAACTCATTCTCCAACTCCGCAGCCAGTGAATTCGTGTTACTGCTTTCACTGTCCACTGTCGAGTTGTCATCAGCTTCCTGTGAATAACATTCTTCCGTCTTTACGCTGCCTGTAGATGACTCCGACGATCCTGAAGCTGTGGAATTTTCATCATTGTTAATGCCTAAAAAAGCAAAGCATTTAATTAATTTGTTATGCTGAAGCAGCTTGTACGCAACACATAAAACAAACAAAGAAACCACAGATTCAGGTTCCACGATCCAACAACTGTGCACCTTATAAATCTATGTATTATATTATTATTACTATAAAAGAGAAACCTTAAATGCTGATCACATCGTATAAGTAGCCAGATCGGCTCTTCTTTTCAAAAGTGCAAAAAGGTGAGAAGTGTGCAGTAAGAATTCATTTCTGAATATTAAAATTTTCAATTATCAATGCTCAAAAAGCATACCAAATAACCACTTATAATTAACAAACTACACCCAATATTACGTATGCTATTTCTTTCAATACATAAAGAAATAATTGTAAATGAAACAAGTATGCCAAACAAAACATTAATTTCTGAAAATTCCAGTAGTAACAGTGCATTCTAATATAGTTAGATGTGTGCATTACAAATTATGCTGGCTATTACATACTAAATCAGTTTAAAATTCTGGTTTGGCTTCAAACCTTCATGTTGTACATTGCTGAAGCTGTCATCTGAAGACATACAGGATACATCAGGACTGTCAGTGCTGTTAGATGAATGGGCGCCATGGCATGTGTGTTTATCAGCAGCACTATCGTCAACAGCTTCCTCATCATCACTGTGCCTTTCACTGAAATCTTCCGATGAGCTAAGCAGCTGGCCAAGTAGAGGTGCAGCAGCGGCTGTTGTGGACACAACATCGTCAGCTGCAGGTGATAGAGTGAGCTCCAGAACCTGCCGCTTTGCTGGCGGCTCATCATCATCATCATCGTCTGCGTCTGGATCGATCACAGATGATGACTTGGTGGAATTTGCGCCACAGCTGGTGACCGAACAGAGCGAGGAAACTGCTGTATCACTGTCACGCCACTTTGGATATGAGTTCGGCGAGTCAACAACAGTTGTGAGGCCAGCGAACCAAGAACTGCCACTAACAGCTGCTTCGGTGGAATCGGCCGCCGGTAAATTTACTGGCGCTGGTGGCGAACACAAGCTGGTCGACTGCTCGGTGAAAGAATTACTTCCAACTTTCTGATCAGGAGACGCTGTCTGCTCCACACAAGCGTCGATGCCATTGACTAGAGTTTTTGATTCACTCACAATACGACTGAAACATACGCACAACAAAATAACAAAATATTGTATTATCAGAAGAATCTCGATAGATTTCCTAGACTTCCACATTTAATACCTTCAATATCAGTAAGACCCGTAAAGTAGGTATTTCCACTATCAAATACACTCAGCGTGATCGGAGTCGTTGAGTAAGCGCTCGATAGCGACTAAACCGGAAGTAATAATATCTGGCATTGGCCGGCCTCCTAGACGGCTGAAATAGCGTGCAGAAGTGACTAGCGT
>Ga0049105_1001760_pt1 | contig 10067 bp, 6 predicted proteins | sample WorMetvaBAHAMAS1_FD_61260 | JGI IMG/M metagenome (GOLD analysis project Ga0049105, IMG submission 61260) | Worm MetaG Olavius vacuus BAHAMAS.1 | ecosystem: Host-associated > Annelida > Digestive system > Unclassified | place: Germany: Marburg | collected 2013-04-09 | reverse complement strand
TCAGCGGACGACGACCAGCGTCAGACAGAAGATGACAGTCATCAGCAAGATACGCGGGAGCAGAACCAGCGAGCGATTGATGCACGAGCCCAGCGATCTTGAACGCGACTCGCTGACGAACTGGCAGCCAGTGCAGCTGCCGTAGCACTGGCCTGATGTGGTCACTACGACGAGCGCCTGTGACCAGGCGAGCGGCAGCGTTCTGCACCGACTGAAGGCGTTGAAGTAGTCTGTCGTCGATGCCGTAGAGCAGTGAGTTACAGTAGTCCAGGCGACATAAATGCAATGAAGTGGAGAATGCTTTTCCGATTTTCAAAGTGAGTCGCCTTGTAAGGGGTGCACACGGATTCACATCACCATGGTCATAACAAAATGATTTTTGCTGTTTCCGACGTGTGATAAATAACTAGACCCTTACACTGAAGTGTTAAACTGATGTTCAGTTTTTAAAATTAATATGTTGTAAGTCGTGCACTTCGCTGCTGTGAGTTGGTGGCTTATCCTCCTGCAAGATCTTCAACATTCTGCATGTTGGCATGGCAAATATCTGTCTTCAGGGGTAAATCCCATGCAAAACAGACATACCTGGTACATGATGTCTGAACTATGTCAGTGATACTAAAGAATATTTATTCTTCAGTTCAGTAATTTTTGCATGGCTAAAATCTGAATTTACTTAGTTACACTTACTGAAATTTTTGTGCAAATCTGATCACTTTCTCGGGAGATAAGGAAGAAAACAAAAGTGGGCGTTTTTTTATCGAAACACTCTGTAGATGTCCAGAAGGAAGTCCCCGTTGTTTTTGAAGTCTTCTGGATTGGACTTTGCGTATGGACTCTAGATCTAGACTGGATTCGCCTAGGTGGATTTCTGCTTTTTGTTAAATTTTGTGTTGTAGTATCATATTCTATGGGCAATGGATAATTCTGGGTTATATTAGTATGTTAACTGTCTTGTATAACTGTCAGTGATCTTAATTTGTGTACTAGGTGAAAGTGCAAGTTCACAGTTGCAAGTCATTGCTGAAAGCTGACTCTTTCAGAACTTGAATGGCCTTCTATGAGTTGTCGTCAGTGTTTCATTCCATGTACTGTAATGTCGAAACATTACATCAACTTTCAATTTTCTTTGTGTGATCACATCCGGTGGCAACATTTGGTGGGTGGAGTTACTGGAGGTGTTTTTTCGACGCTGATTGTACATCCTCTAGATCTCATAAAGATCAGATTTCAAGGTGTGATTTGTCGTTCTTTAATTGCACAAAAATTAATGCAAAAATCTTCTCAGAATAAAAAAATAGGCTCGTTAAAATGGTAACTGGTAAGCTGATAAACCGGTTTCCAATGAATAACCGGTTTTCAGAACGTATAACCGATTACCAGCGGTATCGAATTTATCGCATGTCAGTAGAGACGTGAAGAAGTACAAATTCGAATTCGACAACATTCGAACGTCTAATGTTTTCAACAAATCCAAAATTCGATGGATATTATAAGCACTTTGTTGTCGAATGTGAATTTGTGGAAAAATCTTTGTTCTACGACTGATTTCATATTCAGAGAGAGCCAGAGAGTGCAAACAAACCTGTTTTTTTTCAATTCAACCTGTCACACAGACTACAGTTGCAACATAATTTTTACTTAGTGATGTGTTACACTGTACATGTACTAATATACCAGTGATTTTAGAGACTTTGGGGAAAAAAACATGATTACAATCGTTTAATTAACCTAAACCAGTGCATTACATTTTGACTGACAAAATAAATACTTGTATTCGTATTCAATGAATTTTGAAAGTGAAAATTTGCATTTGATGAATGCGAATTTTGACCAGCTTCGTCACAGTCGACACAACCCAGGCAGTGCCGACTTCAGAGTTTGACCATTACCTGGGTGCACTTGTGTGAGTGCATACACTCATTGTGCTGCCGTGAGTGGAGTTACTGGAGGTATTTTTCTGCTGTTTTGAGGCCTGGTGTCAGGACCCTCCTGCTTATCCAGAGGAGTGATCGTACTTAAGTGTAGGTTCGTCCTGGTGTCGCGTGTATAGTCACTCTCCAGCGGCTTGACCAATGGTAGGCAGCCACGCGTAGTTTTTTGAACAGAGCCAATAGTGAAGCGTATACTAGGTCGCATCTAATTAGTGCACGTGCCGCGTCCACTCAAGAGTTGTTGTTAGTAGGCCGTCGCGGGAGAGGCGACGTTTAAAGGGGTGTCAAACTTACTGCGTAGTACTATTGTGGGATGCGAGGCCGAGTTGTTAGGTGCGCACCGGAGAGTTTTGTGAGTGTAGTTTATCGAGTTCATCAACTCTAGACGGCGATGTTTGGCGCTGTGGTGCCTCAGGGTGTGTGTCAATGCAGATTTTGATGCTGTTTTCGCCGGCAGCGTGAGAAGTTACGTACTTCGTATTTATTAGATTCTTTCTGTGACTGTGATTTATCAGCGGTAATTCGGCCGTAGTTTTGGTAAGCGGGCTGACCGCGAGTTAACCTTTGTGGAGGCTGTAAGTAGTGCCTTGTCATACGATTGTTGAATTGATAAAGCTAGCAGTGAGTAGTGCATTTTGATATGTTTCTAGCTAGCGTAGGCAACTGCGGCAGTTGATACTGTGGACTGATATTTCGCCCAGTTGCAGATTGATTATTATATTGTGTTTCTATTTCGCATGCTTGTAAATATCGCTGTGCTTTATTATATTTTACAGTAAAATCATCCGCTGTGTTTGTTATCAGTAGGCATCTCGTAGTCTGATAACTGAGACACATAGAGGCAGCGAGGATTCTAGGGATATCCAGAGAAGAACTCCGAGACTTTGCTCTTAGGACGCTACCAGATTAACAGTACACAACCGCTATATTAGGCCTAGGGGAAGAGGAGGTCTCACACCTGGGCATACTGAAAAATTTTTTTGTCGTGAAAAATTTTTTTCAGAATTTCGGGACATTTTTCAGCACATATAATATCCTGCAAAAACACACAATCAGTCGAAGCCAAATAAAAACATTTATAACGATAAACCAGTACAACAACCTACTGTACATCATATGAAAGAATAGAGAGATCTTGACAAGGCATTTCTTATACTAAGTGTCTAGTAATTAGTGTAGTGTATATATACCTGATACTGCATGTCAACTGGGCATGAATCTCACATGGGCAGGCACAACACTCTCTGAAGCTAGTTAAGCCTGTGTAGTGTGTACCCATAGTAATGTTTAATCAGTGCAACTTTCTCTGTGCTGGTGGTGCAGGCATATCACAGTACTTTACTGTCAGGGTCGCTGAGTCATCAATGACATCTGCTATGTTTTTTATATGTTTTCCATCATCTACTGGTCGACGTGACTGGAGTGTTCTGTTTTGCGGACATGGGTGGACAGCGTGACATCTGAGAACTATATTTAGAAGCGCTACTGACGCTTGTCACGTCAACATCGAGTCGACGGGCCAGCACGCAGCAGTGGAACTGTGGGCAGCCAGGGCAGCTAGAGGTCATAGGGACATTCATTCTGCCGAGAGTGACTGTCGTGTGAACACATAGCACGTGCTCGTGGCACATGTCTTGTATATTTTGTTAATAAAAGTTGTAAATATTGTATTAAACCTCTGTTATCATTCGATCCATACACACGGCTGGTCGCCCTACCCGAAAATAAAAGAATTTGTTGGGCGGCCAAAAACCACTCGGACATGCCGAACTGTGACATTGGCGCAGTCGACAGGATTTTCAACTGGGTCCAGTCGTAGGTGTGAGGAGTTCGATCACTGGAGGAGGCACGACGTCCGACAGATCAAGGGGATCCGAAGACCGTGCAAGTCGTCAAGTTGAGTACTGTGGACATCGATCGTCATCAGAGGACGCGGTGGTCAGGACACAGATCAACGGCAGAATCGTCAGCTGATTATATATGCTACTTGGCTACTTGATCTGGCGGTGTGGTGTAGATTACTGGTGCTGTGCTAGCCTAGCAGATGGTGAGCTGCTTCGTAGCATTTCCAGTATTCTGTTGTTTGCAGGTCCGACAGCGTTTGCTCTGTACCTGTATTGCAGATCTCTGAGAGTGAGATTGCAGTGGGAAGATTCTTATCTTCTTTACAGCAGACCAGTCAGCAGCATGCTGTGCGTGTCTGTCTGTGTGTTTGTAGCTCGAGCTCAGTGTTGAGTTGTGCTAGACTTTTACTACCAGCCTCAGTAAAAGTAGGTCAGTCAGTAGTGGCTGCTCTATAGCTAGTCGTGTGTGTCACGCCAGCATGCGTGCGCGTCGATAGCTATACGTACTCGAGTGCACGAGTATTTTAATAGCGTGGGCCTTGTCACCACGAGTTAAAGCGAGCACGGATATTAAATTCTCTCGCTTTGCGGTTTGAATAATCGCATGCAGTTGTGTGATTGTTGTGGTAATATCGTTGTGCGATATTAAACGATAATATAGGATATGGATCGTGTTTCTGTCGAACAGCGGTGTGAAATCGCCAAAACCAGCACTGATCGTTTGCGTGCACGATTAATGCAGGTTGGTTATAATGATGTGACTGTGATGGCCTATGATCGCCATGAACTGATGGCCGCGGAGTATATGTTGTTAGTACGTCCGCCTGTCGAGCCAGCCAGGGGTGCTGTTGGGGGTGTGGATGTACTGGCGGAGGAGAATGTACCGGCGGAGGTGAACGTACCGGCGGAGGATAATGTACTGGGTGAGGCCGAGGTGGAAGCAGTACCGGACGTGGCGGAGGCTGGTGAGATGACTGAGATGGAGTTTCGGAGGAGGGAGTTGCGGCTCCGAGAGATGGAGTTGGAACGTCAGAGGGAGAAGGAGAAGAAGGACTAGGAATTGCGTGAGAGAGAATTAGATCTGCGACAGCAGGAGTTGGATAGACAGAAAGAGAAGGACAAGAAGGAGGAAGAAGAAAGGGAGAGGCAGAAGAAGAGAGATGAGGAGATGAAAAGTCGGACAGAATCCCTGGCGTGTCAGACTCGTTTTTACGGTGAGGCTCTCAAGCACTCTTTACCTAAAATGCCATCTGATCCCGTGGAATTTCCGTCTTACTTTCGGGCTGTAGAAAATTTGTTTATTCTATATGAGGTGCGGAAAAATATCCAATCTAAGCTTCTAATTCCTACTCTGAACGAGCGCAGCAAAACGTTGCTTGCTGAGCTTCCAAAAGAGCAATTGGATGATTATGAGCGAGTTAAAATGTAATTGTTGCGTGAATTTCGTGTGACGGCGGAACAGTACCAAGATCGGTTCTGGACGGCAACTAAAACTACTGAAGAAACTTTCACTTTATTTGGCTCGTGTGTGAAAAATCTCTTTCAAGACTATTTGGGTAGCTCCTCGTGTCAATACGGCGCCAGAACCTAGATCACGACTTGGTTTTAAGACCCCGGGTATGGGACATCTGAATTCCCAAGATGCAGCGAAACCAAATAAGGGTTATCAAACCCCGAATTTTGCGAAACCTTCCACTTCTGTTGGTGAGAGCAGACTTGCAAGGTGTTGGACTTGTGGAAGTCCAAATCATAAAGCAGCAGATCACGGTACGGAAAAATCACGTCCTGGCCCTAGAGCATTGTTTGAGAAGGGTGGTAATAAGCAAAATCACTCCTACTTCTGGGACACCAAAATCTGCTCCAATGCAGGCTAAAATTAATCATGCTAGTGTTAGTGTACAATGTGACGTACCATCACTTGCGGTGAGTTGTCTGCCACATGCTCGATTAGCAGTTTCTATTCCGAAGTTAACTTTTCCTCCACCTGAGGTTTACAAGGAAGTCAACAATGTAGCGACCTCTAAGAGAGCGTCGGCTGATTCTTTATCAATGCTCCAGACCATGAGCATGCTCTGGCCTGAAGACTGCTGATGCCGCAGAACCCAATGATCCAAATGGAGTCGAGGCCTCGAGGGTTCTGATTCTATAACAGCTTTTTGAATTTCGGGCCCCTGGGCCCCTGGAGGAGGACCCGAAATGTAGACTTCCGCACGGAGCAACTTGGGTACTTGGGCGGGAGTAACAAGCTGCAGTTGAAGTGTATCCTGTGTGTCGTCTGACGACAGAGTAATGTCGGCAACAGCTGACTGGAGCCATTGAAAAGTAGAATCGTCCTTGCATGATAGGTGTATCCTACCATGCCGGACTCCTGTTTCATTAAACAGGGGAACACTCATGTTGCCTGAGTCATTTGCTGCTTCAATACCTTGAAGCAACCGCTCACTCAACGATCTAACTGAACATGCGAGAGAACAATATACGGGTGGCCTTGAACAAGCACAACCCCAAGCAGATTAGCTTCCTCAGCTTGGTGGAAAGTCTGACCAGCTGGGGTGATTATCCGCTTCTTTTTGGTTTTACGGTAGTTCTACCCTGAGGAGGGGTAGGCCCCAACTTGGGTTTACGCATTCATACCAGCCGCAGTACCCGACCTACCGCCGGTTCCACCTTTGGCCGGTCCTAAGTGCGTAGGTCCGCTCTCAGCAGACTGAGAGTCCTCCACCTCCGAGGATCCTTCGGAGACCTCCTCAGACTCAGCGGCTGAAGAGCTCGTTAGCGCACCAGTGTCCTTTGCCTCCGGTTCCACCGACAGGTGGTCGGGAATCCCTCGGCTGGTAGACGGAGTCAGATGGGAAGGTGGCCCAGTCGGCTCCATTGCCTGCTGGGAAGAGGGCCCAGCAGGTTCCAGCTGAAAAGAAGTCTCAGTCGGTTCCGACTGAGAAGAAGCCTCAGTTGAATGAGCGAACTTAGCGAGTCTCGCTCGAAGCTTCCGTTCCCGTCTTGAACGGGATGGAGGAGACGGGCCCAAAGGGGCCGAAGGTGGAACACCCATCATCACTGGTGTGGCTCTCCGAGTCGGCTGGGAAGCCGTGGATGGCCCAGGTGCCGTAGAATCACCAGTCGCATGTAATTCCCGGAGACCCGGTGACAGCTCCTGAGAATGTCTGCAAGTAGCCGAACTGCCCAGAGCGCCCTGCGAACGCACGCCCTGGACGGGGTCCCCGTTGATTTTAGCACCCCCATTTTTCCGGGTACTGGGGGCCTGTTTTATTTTCACTAGTCATGAAATTTTGGGGTTGGGGACACTTAGTAGGCTCCTCCCCTTTGGATTCCTAAAAAACGGAATCCGCAGCATCCTCGGAGCCGACAAGCCCCACTGCCACGCCAAGGCGGTTCACCATCGGTGGGGTCCTAGAGGGGTCAAAATCTGCCATTTTTCTATGCTTAGCGCTATGGCTTATATAACAGGTTAGGGCTACTGCCCAACCTGTGATTAGTATTATTATTAGTATTATTACTGTATGTGTGTGTGTGCGTTAATTTACTGAGTGACAATGAGAGTAATGCAATTTGTGTTATTTGGTATTTTGTAATGTTGTATAATTGTCTTTTATTATTTCAACCTTAAAGGTTGCATTGCCATAAGTATCTGATCTTTATAGGGTTGTCCTAGGTAATTATTACACTTTACGAGCCGTGCGCCAGAACGGCTCGACTTGTGTAGATTTAATGGAGGATTGTAAGAAAGCAACTTCTATACACTTTTTATGTCGTAATAAAGTCAAGTCAAAACAAAGAAAACAGAATAGGTGTACTCATCATGTTCAATTGCTCTCATTACAAACTACATGCATGTATATGCATAAAATTGAGCAGACGACGACCGGCGCGATCTCCGCCATTTGCGAGAACAGCATCAGGTGCGGAAACTCTTGATGTCTGTCAGAAAGAGGTTATCAGGTAGCACAATGCAAACCGACGGTCAAGCACGCAACTTCGTAAAGGCTGCTGCGGGCAGGCGTGTTACACTCTGCTCCGTAGTTTGAGTTTCCGAATGTCAACGAAACTGTGACCGGAGTGCGGGACACATCGCCATATAGCCATCCCTTCTCCTTCCTCCCCTCCGTTCTCTTCCCTCCCCTCCCCTTCCTCTCTCAGCTTAGATAAGCTATATAACATCACCATCTGTATAGCTGCACGCTGCAGGCGTGACCCGATGGTCTCATCTTACACACCGCACGGGCTGCAAGCGATAAGCCGCGCTCTGGCTGGGTATGTTCTTTTTCAAATGGTCATCCTGGTCAGGCCGATCTCCTCACGTGACAGATCATTCGGGCCAAATAGGTCTGGTCCCAGGAAAAATAACGGTTAGGGTCACTGCTTACATGCTATTTCATTCACCAGCGAAAGACTAGCATTACGCAGAGGTAAACTACGTTAACTGACAACGCGCTACACTTCAGTACTTTGCGACTTACACAAATGTCTCCCAGTTCAAGTCTTCCATTTTTGGCCAAAACTAACCCACCCTGCAGCGCGGTCTCTCTGCGATAGCTGAGCTACTCATTACGTTTTAATGTTATTGCATCCATTGCAGCATACTGCATGCCAGCACCACACACAGTCTGTTACAGTGACAAGCAAGTAGGCCTTCACCAAATTACAGTTGATACCCCCTCGAAACTCAATCCATTGTGCAGGAAGTGATTGGAAGCCACTGAGTGGAGGGGGGCAACATTTACCGTAGATCATGTAGTCCGATAGATGCCCGGCATGCTTTATAAGCAGGCACTGAAGTCACTGTCACTCACTGGCCTGCTGCAGCAACTGGAGTCTGCGTCTGGACAGCACAGCAAGCTAAATGAGATTTTTGGCTGCAGCTGTAATTGACCCAAATCAAACAATGTACCACGGTATTCTGCGGTGTAATGACGATTCCGTGGCGCCGTGGAATTACATTGCATTTGTCAGAATTCCGCTGTGTGGTGTGAAATTCCGCATGCGGCTGTAAACAGTGGTTGGCCGGTTGGCTGGTTGGGCCGGGCATGCAGTCTGCATGCCCGGCCCAACCAGGTGGGTGGACTTGGAGTTTTTATATCTGTAGGCGTGTCTGTGTTTCGCGTTTGTGGGTGGTCTATCTTCAGTTGAAAGGCAATCTTGTTGTATCTAAATTGCCCCATTTTTCTGGTGGTCATTCCTTTTTACCGCGCTGCATGCAATGCAGACGGGGTCTAGCGATGAGAATTCTGTCTGTCCGTCCGTCCGTCTGTCACACGCGTGCATTGTGACAAAACGGAAGAAAGATCTGTCCAGATTTTTATACCATACAAAAGAACATTTATCCTAGTTTTCTCAGAAGAAGAATGGTTGGTGGGGAACGACCCCTTCTACCTGAAATTTTGGGTCAACCGGCTCCCGTTGGAGCGAAATCGCCGATTTTGAACGGATAATTGCTCGTAGCGCCTCAGCCTTTTATTAAAATTATTATTTTATTAGCAAAAAAAGTTCAATTAACGCTAATAGGAAGTCCACCTCGCGCTTTCCAATGAGCCTAAGATGATCGTCGTACGTTGCCCCTAAGTCCCCCAAAGGGGGTCTCAAAAACGCAAAACGGCCGATTTCCCAAAAAAATTGGACTTCGCTTGAAGAAAGTCTGCTACAAAGTTTCTTTGTGTGAAAACTGTCAGCGGCAATGTTGTAAGGCATTCACTGGCCCAACTAACCTTGCAAAAATTATTGGTGGGGGGGCGACCCCTTGTTCCTGAAATTTTGGATCAAAGTGGCCGCATTGGTGCGAAATTGCGGATTTTCGATTTATTTTTGCTCGTAGCACCTCAGCCGTAACACCTGTGTGAAAACTGTCGGGACAAAGTTGTAAGGCATTTATTGGCCTAACTATCGGTGCAAAAATGATTGGTGGGGACGACCCCTTTTACCTGAAATTTTGAGTCAAAGTGACCGTGTTTTTGCAAAATTTAGACAATAATATGCGATAACTCCGAAACGGTACGAGATATGATGTTAGTTACTATTAATCACTAATAGGAAATCGCATACGGGCTTTCGATTGGTACCGACCTCGATGACCTTCGATGACCTTGAACGCCGTAATAACCCTTATTTTGCATTTTTTTCACGGAATTCGACAGATTTTCAGGCCGATTATATGACAGTGGTTGAAGATAGACCTATAATGTCCGTAAAATATTGTCTTCCAGTTCCAGTCTTCTACTTTTGGCGAAAACTATAACGCACCCTGCAGCGCGGTCTCTCTGCGATAGCTGAGCAT
>Ga0049105_1001759_pt1 | contig 10072 bp, 3 predicted proteins | sample WorMetvaBAHAMAS1_FD_61260 | JGI IMG/M metagenome (GOLD analysis project Ga0049105, IMG submission 61260) | Worm MetaG Olavius vacuus BAHAMAS.1 | ecosystem: Host-associated > Annelida > Digestive system > Unclassified | place: Germany: Marburg | collected 2013-04-09 | reverse complement strand
GAGATTAACATAGTACATTAAAAAACGAGACATGAATTGAATTTAGACGCGATATAAAAGCTCTAACACTACCGGCTGATACCACCTGTTATATCATTATACATGTACAACGGAAAGCCAACATACAAATGAAATCTGTTGTTTCGTAGTCGGCATACAACAGACAGCAGTGGAACACAAACGAGAAAAAAACAGTCTGCATCAATAACTTCGGAGAAAGTTGTAATATTTTCTGTCTTGTCTGTACAATACGTCTGGCGTACGGTACCTCAGCAGTGTGGTCTCGCTGGTGCAGACGAGAGCAGCCACGCAGGCAATAAATAATCTATGATGGGTTTACGGCTGTTGCCAGCCGCGTAGCCAATTGGCGAGTACTCGTGTTCAGCTGTTCATGTAGTATTTCCACATCATTCACGTTAATAATGAGCCAAAAGTCATCCGATCGATATCCTAATATTGACCACACTTGAATCGGTAATATACTGACGATTTTTAATTATTAATATATAGACTACACCGTGTCTCAAAAAAGTTCCCACCTTTAAACTCACCGTAACTTTTGTCAAATCTTAACAGATTTTCCAGAATGTTGCAATGCTGGAACAGACACCGTGTAGATGCATTATGCATTACGTACAGAATGTAGCTTGTTTGTGGCTGTTCTTGCCACGGTGGTCCTAGCAGTTATTTTACTTTGGCCACCTTAAAAATCGTTATGTAATGTAATGTATACTATACATTCTGCATTGCGCAACGCATTATCTCACATTTATAAATAAACGACGTTCTATCGATACTGTCATATTTGATTCACTTGGTCGAAGTATCGATTTAGCTTATTTAAAGTTTAAGATTGACACGTTATTGACGGTGTTATTATTAACGAATTCCGATGTCTCATTATCATGTGGGCATAAGAAGATTTTTACACGTGGATGGCGAAAAGCAGCAAAGGAGTCTAGGGAGTTCCTTGCACCAAGTCATTTTACGCAATTGAAAGCTTGGTATCTCGGTTGTTTTTCCTGCAAAAATTTCTGAATATGTCTTCTGAGGAACAGGGTTATCTCCGCTCCTACAGGTTTAAAACTTACAGGATCGCTCGAACCTATTGCTCCCCGATTACTACGTCATGCATCGTCATCGTCGTCATCGTCGTCACCGTCATAAACGTCGGGCTCAGCGTTCGCTGGAGTCTAATGCTTCTGATTGTTCTAGAGGCTCCAGAAAACGTTCAACCTTACAGTTCAGCGCTCAACGTGGAAACTCGCCATGTCATTTGTCCTTAATTCTCGTGACGCCTGCATCGAAAGTTGAGCTGCTGTCTTGTGAGGGGATTTTGAGTTCACGTCAAATACAACAAACATCATAAAGTGTGGTACGAAACGATCACAAACTGTCACGCCTATGATCATATTATCAGTAGCAGTCCCCCAACAGAACGAAGCCTTATAATGGGGGGGGGGTAAGTGGCAACTTGTAATCAATGTCTTAGCCCCCCCCCCAATTAGTCCGCTTTTTTCGTGTTCTAGAACCACTGCTGGCTATCGTTATGGTAGTATTAATAATACTATACAGTTTCAGCAGAAAATAAATTTAATATGGTGTCTGAGACTATGAGAAAGACAACCTTCAGAGAGAAACTCTTGCGTGAAAATATCGATGAACGACGGCAGGATGCGATCGTCGCTCGACGGCGCTGACATGATGACGACGACGATGATCGAGGAATGACGTCACAACGCGACGCGTCGTCGCCGGAAGCGGAAGTGACCGCGTCGCGGGTCGGTGAGTCGGTCGGCGCGGTTCTCGCCGCGCATCCGGTCCACTGGCGGTTATCGTCGGCAGTCGGCAGCTGTAGCGGCGGCAAGATGGCGGACCGAGCGATTATCAACAACAAGAACCGACAGACGAGTGAACAGCATCTGGCTAACGCTGCATGGCGTTCAAAGGGGCGCGACTTTTGCCACGTGAGCAGCAACAGCAGCAGCAGCAGCTACCTGGCACTGACGTCAACAAGCTGCATCGCTAACTCACCTAGCCTACAAGCCTACATACAGCCACTTTATCTCTGCCAGCTGCCAAGGCTACAGTTAACCTTCTCCATCTCCATATAAACGCCACCTACGTAGTTGTACAATTGTAATATTTCAACTACCTCTTTGTTACAGTTACGAAGATACAGAGTAAGTAAGCAAGTAAGTATAAGTAGGAAAGTATATTTGTGTTAACGCAGCAATCCTTACAGTTTAAACTGTCACGGAGGTGCCATGCTAGTGTTTCATAATCTCTGCAGAACAGCACGTGTCTTCAGGAGTGCAAACAAAGGTGTTTACAAAGCTATGTGTCTCGGGCTAGACCCTGCCAAGCTACAGTCGAAGCCAAAACCATACCTCCGCCAAAGAGGTTATGTAATAGCCGGCGTTTGTCTCTCTCCCTATGCGTGTGTCTGTCTGTTATCAACTTGACGTCACGTAAATTTTGGATGTCATCCAGACCGCAGTAACGGCATGATTTTAAAAGTGTGTGAGTTTTACCGTGAGATGCACTGCATGCAAGAACGGTATTATGCTATGGTGTATGTCTGTCCGTCTGTTTGTCACACTCTTATATAAAATGGCTGAATACAGGGTTGGCCAAAAAGGGATTAGGCTATTTTAAGAAGTTTTTAAATCCTGTATATGATTATACAGTATATGTGCAAAAAATCAAAATGTTCAGCTGTTTTTTTTATCTGGAGTAAGACTGGTTTTCCGACTGCTATATCATCTAAATCATCCGACCTTTTAAAATAGCTGGCAGTCATAGTTTGGCACCGAACACAGCAGCAAAATACCAACATGATCACCATCAACGAGACGGTAGATACATTTGGTTTTGGTATGAAAAAGTCGTCATCAACGACTGAACATAAAAGATATGCACACAGTCATCTGAAGCATTAATAGGAAATCATGTAGCCTAGTTCTACCCTCCCTGTACAACGCACAGTAAAGTTAAAGTATTTAAGCTACTACGCTATTTTATTGGTTGACAGTGTCTGGCAGTTAGCGGTTCCAGGACAAAGTGTTACTCGGAAGTTGATTGCTACAACATACGATACTTGGTTACAAGTTGTTATTTATCCCCATTATAACGCTTCGTTTTGTTTAAGACTACAGCCACTGTTAGAGGGGGAATTGTGGGTAAAGCCGAATTAGTTTCAATAGAACTGCCGCAGCGTGTCCCTTGCATCGGTTCGACAGCTAAGAGCTAGCAGCGAACACTGAAAGTAAAGATACATTGAAATTTTCGAACACTGGCGGCTATAATTTCTACCACTGTTACCGGTACTTGACTGGTCAAATTTCTGCATCATAAAATAAGCGCATTTAACCTGACACGGAAACATATTACATCGGGCGTAGCGGGCTGAGGTCTACTTGAGCTAATGCCAGATTCGGCCGTGGTGTGGCAAGCGCGTTAACCCGAGGTACGAATGGCTGCTCGTGCCTGGCGCAGGGTTATCGGTCTCGTCACTGCAGACCACCTACATCGCCATCAATCAATCACTCACGACCAACCACGTGAACGTCACGACTGAACATAACGCCATGCAACATCGATCGTTTTGGCCGGCGCCAAAACGTCACGTGACCTCGCCGACTATAGACCGATCAGTTATAACTACGTTCGGCTCATCACTGTCACTTGCCGGCTCTGCAAACTGCAGATCATTATAGCACGCACTGTAGCCTAGTGTCGAAGACATGGTCGCGGCCAGCAGGAGGTCTGGGTGTCTCAGGACCCCAAATATTTCCGTACAAACAAAAAATAACTATACAGAATTAGCTCTACGACGCCAATATTAGTATTCGTAGATCGACTATACAACCTGCATCCCCACTCAAAAGCCCTTCCCACGCTTCTGGTCGAATATACAGTGAGTCGAAAAAAGTAGCCCCCCCCCTAATTTTTTTGCGATATTTTCACTTATGGTGAACCTGTGTAACTGAAAATTACTGTGACTATCGCCCAAACATATTACTATGTTTATACCAATTTTGGTCTATTTATCTGAATATTTGTATGAATTGTATCATTTTACTAGTAAGACCCCTCAAATTTTAGCAGTTCAATTTTATTTATTACGAAATTCATAAATTTTTCGTTAAAAAACAAGTAAGATCAAATGATATTTAATTAAATATAATAGTTAGTATCTGTTAAATAAATTATGACATTAAATGTTCAAAATGTTTACCGCTGGCTGACACACATATCTGCAGTCGCTTATGGTGGTCTTTCACAGAGCTGTCAATAGCTTTCCCCGGTGATGCTGACCAAATTAACTAAAGTGCATTTTAAAACTTGGGAACTGGTTTTGGCTTCTGTTGCTTGCAGCTTTTGTTAAGACTCCAGCATTTCTCCCAAACCTCATAATCCAGTGGATTGAGGTTGGGTGAATTGAGGCCACTCATCATTAACGATGAAGTCCAAGGAATCTGACTTGTTGAAAATCGAAACTTGAAACGGTAAAAATGATAAGTACTTTTAGGAAAATTAACGACATTTTGTCAAATATTAAGTTAAATTGACCAAAACTGGTAAGCATGTGTAGATATATACTGGCAATAAACTGGCAAAATGTTACGGAAATATACTTAGTCTGAGTGAAAATATTGCAAAAAGTTTTAGGGGGGAGTTACTTTTTGACTCACACTGTACATGCTAATTGCCGGCACAAGCCTGAAGGACATGAATTTTCCTCCAATTTTTGGCGACCTTTTTAGTCGTCACTCTCCAGCAACTTGTTACCTAGCTCTTTCTCGGTGTGACCCTTACTTTACACCTACATATAAGGCCTTTCACTGCCATATGGACCCTTTTATCCCCGTGAGCCCAACCCCCCTCTCCCGGTCGGAGGTTCGTGGGTGGTCTGCGCCGGCTCTGTAATTGAAGTAAATAAGACATTTGTAGACGGTGCTAGAATCACAGAGACGCCACAACAGCGCCGGGTGTTCGTCACTGTCAGAAGAATTTTCAGCCGCCGCCGCCAATCAGCGGCGATTGTCCCGCACAGCAGACTCGGTAAGATGGCAGAATGGTCCGCACTATAATCCCGCAAAATGTGCAACGTAGCTATACGTTCGTTACTACGCCAAATAGCAGCGTAGTATCAGAAAACCATGAACACGTATGAAATCAGACGGAAAAAAGAGTACCGGTGTCGTTTCCTGTGGATGTTGATGGAAAACGTGGGATGTGAAGAGCGTTATTACAGAGTTAACAATATCTAGTGAGCAAATAAGCAGGATTTAATGTCCCACTAGACACAAATACAGTATGTCGTGTCGGAGACGAGTCTATGCATGAATAGGCTGTACTGGAACTGGTAACCAAACTCAAAACATCAACAGTAAACACACAGAAAAACAACTAAGCACACTGTGTACATCTGTAAACCAAGAAACCCTGGTTTACTTGTACGAAACTGCTCATATGAGTAAGTAAGTATGTATGTATGTAAATCGACTTATACACGGCGCATTGAAATCAAAGTGTCACTACTGCGCCGCGGTCTCGCCAAAAAGAAATGCCTGTTAAAGTCGTTTAAAGTGTCCAAATTCAATGTCAGGCTGCCGCTGAGGCGGGTAGACTGTTCCAAATTCTCGGACCCGCGACCGAGAAACTCTGCGGGTCCGAGCGTAAGCACACTCTGTACATGAGTGTGCTTACGAACAAAGTGCAGAACAGTTCTGATAATTTTCGATCTTTTTCATTCAGACGATCGCTACAGCTTGTACGGTGTTTGTTGAAGAGGAAGGGAAAGGAGAGCTGCACTCAGTGTTCTTCATTGCCATGATTTTTTGGTAAACGATAACCATATTTACCATATTAATGACAAGTTACAACCATTTTCATTGTCATGGCAAATAGTGTAATTTGTCATAAATATGGTAAATATGTGGTTTACACACACAAAAAAATCAAGTTAGCACTTGTACACATATGTAGTTGTCTGTCATTTATAATCATAAAATTGTTATAAAACAGCTTCGAGGGTAATAATTTGGCCACAGCAAGACACTACTGTGGTGACCACATCGTAGGGGCTATATCACTCGACTTGATTTCAAGTCTCGACCGGGCACCTGTTTGCCTCCGACGACTGTCGCCAAGGCCGCAGGCATTCACAAACGACCGCCAGATGCCGTTGTGGCTGCAGTGCATCACGCTAATTAATGGCCGAAACCTAATGGCGTATATACTATACTCGTACCAACAGCATTATTGACATGCTGAGTTCAAGGTTCATTGTATTCTGTGCAAATTATCCATTCTTCAATACAAATGCATACACACACACACACACACGCACACCTTGTCTCAGAGGTGAACATACCTGCGACTTGCGTCAAGTTTTTATCGCGCTGCATGTAATGCAGACACGGTCTAGCGATGAGAATTCTGTCTGTCCGTTTGTCTCTCTGTCTGTCTGTCTGTCTGTCCGTATATCACACGCGTGGATTGTGACAAAACGAAAAAAAGATCTGTCCAGATTTATATACCATATATAAGAACATTTAGCCAAGTTTTCTGAGAATAAGAATGGTTGATGGGGGGCGACCTTCTACCTTAAATTTTGGGTCAACCGGCCCCCGTTAGAGCAAAATCGCCGATTTTGAACCGATAATCGCTCGTAGCGCCGTAACACCTAGCGAAAAAAGTTTAATTAATGCATTAGGAAGTCCATTACGCGCTTTCCAATGAGCCTAAGATGATCGTCATACGTTGCCCCTAAGTCCCCCCAAAGGGGTCTCAAAAACGCAAAACGGCCCGATTTACATTAAAAAAATTGCACTTCGCTTGAAGAAAGTCTGCTACAAAGTTTCTTTGTGTGAAAACTGTCAGCAGCAAAGTTGCAAGGCATTTATTGGCCTAACTAACCGTGCAAAAATGATTGGTGGGGGGCGACCGCTTGTACCAGAAATTTGGGATCAAAGTGACCGCGTTGGTGCAAAATCGCCGATTTTCGATCTATTTTCGCCCGTAGCGCCTCAGCCGTAACACTTGTGTGAAAACTGTCGGGGACAAAGTTGTAAGGCATTCATTGGCCTAACTATCCGTGCAAAAATGATTGGTAGGGAGCGACCACTTCTACCTGAAATTTTGAGTCAAAGTGACCGCATTGGAGCGAAATTTGAACAATAAGCTGCGATAACTCGGAAACGGTACGAGATAGAATGTCGGTTACTATTAATCACTAATAGGAAATCGCATACGGGCTTTCGATTAGTAACGACCTCGATGACCTTGAATGACCATGAACGCCGTAATAGCCCTTATTTTGCGTTTTTTTTTCACAGAATTTGACAGATTTTCAGGCCGATTATATCACAGTGGTTGAAGATAGACCTATAATGTCCGTAAATATTGTCTCCCAGTTCTAGTCTTCTACTTTTGGCTAAAACTATAATGCACCTTGCAGCGCGGTCTCTCTGCGATAGCTGAGCATCTTGTTCTTTAATATTTTGTCAAACGGCAGATGTCAAGACCTGCCAAACTCGTTGTTGAATAACCAACGCTGGAAACGTCACGTTGATAGCAGAGCTTTCAAGTTGAACATAATATTCTATCGACCAGCTGTCTCGAGCGCCAGGTACTATCACCAAAGGCTTTCCCCCGCTGAACGTGACTAGCAAAAAGGCATTTCTGCAAGCCCAGGAAGCACCAAAATCGTCTGCGACAAGACTGAAGCTTCCTGCCATGAGTTACAACACTCCTCAGACACGTAGCGGAGAATCGTCAGACCGAAAACTAATCATTTTACAAACTACAATAGTGCCGAGAAGCACAATACTGATCTGCATCGGCAAGGCATTTTGTACAGTATCGCACATTGAAAAATACCGTGTAAACATTAATTTTGGAGTTGTTTCTTGATAGTAATTCTTGATAGTAATTCACGGAAATGTGAATGATTCTGAACACGTGAGATTCCAAGGCACTTGTGTGATTCTGTGACATGAACCGAGAATGCGTGACTATACGAAATACGTGAGACTTTATCAGTCTGTTTTACCTCGGACGTAGAGAAAGCTGCCGGCAAGACGGAAACAGTCGGAAGATAGTGGCAGCGGAGTCCTCGAAGACGCAAGGTAGACGACAATTTGTCCGACAGTTAGACCGTGCGATTTGAGCGGCTCTGCAATAGCTTGCCTGTATCAGACAGACAGCACTTTCGCTCGCACACTTTATACAACCACTAATCAGTCGCCAGCCTTGCACTTTGCATGTACCAGGCGAGTCAAAATAAAGAGCTCCCCCAAAACTTTTTGCATTTTCACTTAGGCTATATGTATTTCCGTGAAAGTTTGTCACTTTGTTGCCAATTTATATCGACACGTATTTACCAATTTCGGTTGATATACATTAATATTTAGCAAAATTGCGTTAACTTTTCTCCTTCCAGGTCTACCTATCGTTTTTACCATTTCGAGTTTTGAGTTTCACCGAGTCAAATTGCCGTGACTTTATTTCCAATGATGAGTGGCGCCCAATTCACCCGATCTCAATCCACTAGATTATCAGGCCAGTGCTGGAGTCATACAACGTGCCATCTGCAACCGAAGCCAAAAAACAGTTCCTGGGTTTAAAGATGCACTTCAGTTGAATTGGTCTGCTTTACCGGAGAAAGCCATTGACAACGATCTTAAATGTTAAAGACTTCCGCAAGCGACTGCAGGGCCTGCAGGCAATGTGTGTCAGCTAACGCTAGGCATTTTAATAATTCATATAACAGATACTAACAGCTGTATTTAGTTAAATGCCATTTGATTTGTTTTTTTTAAATACAAACATTCGTTAATTTCGTAATAAACTGAATTGAATTGTTAAAATTTGAGGGTATTACTTGTAAAAGTGATATAAATTTATACAAATATTCAGATAAATGGACCAAAATTGATGTACACGTACAATAATATGAATGGCATCAACCAAATAATACACCGGTTCACAATGAGTATTTAAGTATAGTGAAAAGTTTATGGAAGTTTATGGAACTACGTTTTTTGACTGTGTCTTGAAGCACAGACAAAACATAACTTGTCAGTTCTGGCTTGTGTTGTTACTTTCATCTTTTTCAGGTAACATGTGCCTTAACCCGCTGTTTTCTTTTCTTTCTCCAAAGTTTATTTTCTAGGTGTTCTTCGGGCTTGATAGCCAACCATTCATCACGTCAACGACTACGTTCCAGATCCAGATTCAGACTCAGACATCGTCATTTCAGAAATAACAGAATGGCATTGTAGCTCGGACCAGAAATAAAGTAGCTTAACAAGTTCACTGGCATACATTATACAAATAAAATAGTTTTACAGGCTGAAAAATCATACATACATATGCACGAAATTTGAAATAATTATTGCTTGTAAAATTCCCTATAATGTAGTATCTAAAGTGTCATAACTGGTATAAAATAGCTACTTTTATTAAAGCGATTTAGTTCTACGATAATTTCGGTGCTACAGTCTGTTTCCACACATTTTCATGGAGATTATAGCAACATTGCCTGAAACGCAGGAATTACCCGAGCGAGACGCCTTGCTCAGCAGCTAACGTAACAGTTGTATTCGCGACTCCGCTGACGTCGAAGTGAAGCGTAAAATACTCCAACGGCAGCGAGTACTAGAACAACAGGAATAATAAAAAACAGTTGTAAGATGCGCAATATGTAAGCAGCCTGTGTCACTGCCAGTCGCCAGGTAGACAGCACTGGGAAGTACAAGATGCTCAGCTATCGCAGAGAGACCGCGCTGCAGGGTGAGTTATAGTTTTCGCCAAAAGTAGAAGACTGGAACTGGGAGACAATATTTTACAGAGATTATAGGTCTGTCTTCAACCACTGTGATATAATCGGCCTGAAAATCTGTGGAATTCGGTGAAAAAACGCAAAATAAAGGCTATTACCGCGTTCAATGTCATTCAAGGTCATCGAGGTCGGTACCAATCGAAAGCCCGTATGCGATTTCCTATTAGTGATTAATAGTAACTGACATCCTATCTCGTACCGTTTCGGAGTTATCGCAGC
>Ga0049105_1001758_pt1 | contig 10075 bp, 6 predicted proteins | sample WorMetvaBAHAMAS1_FD_61260 | JGI IMG/M metagenome (GOLD analysis project Ga0049105, IMG submission 61260) | Worm MetaG Olavius vacuus BAHAMAS.1 | ecosystem: Host-associated > Annelida > Digestive system > Unclassified | place: Germany: Marburg | collected 2013-04-09 | reverse complement strand
TTATCAAGCCTACACTGTTTAGCGCGACGCGTACACCTCACCATTAATCAAAGCGTCTGATTAACCTGTCGACGTTCGCGTCGCGAGACAACGACGCACGTGCGCCTGCGCTCCACCGGCCGCGCTACTGATCACGCAATAGTGACGTGTGAACAGCGTGATCTGATACATAACCGGCTGCCGGTGGAGTATTAGGTCACGCCCACCGGCGCCGGTGTGGCCGGTGGGGCCGGTGGAGTATTAGACTACGCCCATAATTTAGCTATTGGTGTGTTTGTAAATAAGTTAATTAAGATCGCATTGGCCACGGTTCCGTCAAGACGGAACCCAAGAAATTTATTTTCGAGTTCCGTCAAAGACCACACCCACCACAATCTTAGTCGCAGTTATTAAAGCTCACCGTAACCGTAAAACGAACCTTAACACTAAAACTAGCCCTAACCCTGATTTACAGAAAACTTGTAGAAAGAAGTTGAAAGAAAAACGTTAAAAAATTATAACACGCATGGCGGGATTCGAACCCGTGAGCTCTTGACTCAATAAGCACGATACGAAGCCTACACCACTACACCAACAGGGCACCGTTGACCTGGTCGTAATTTTCGGTCTTTTAACATACATCGGAAAGAAAAAAAATGCAATAAAACATAAAACTAACACTGTCCCTAACCCTACTACTAACCCTAACCTTAACCCTACAATCGACGAAGAAAAAGAAAGGAACTGAAATAAGTTAGCTTAATATATATACGCGTGTGCACACGTGACACGTATGTGTGCACGTGATTGGTCAGGTATTGACGGAACTCTAGCCACTATGAATTAAGATCCTGAGTTTGAGCTCCGGTAAAATGTGGATATGCGGATCTTCGAAGTGGTAAAATGCGGAGAAATACTGCTGATATTATCTGCGGATGTTGTCAGTAAAATGCGGATGTGGCAATGCGGTTATGCCACCAATGAGCGTATGCCTATTGCCTGCCTTCATGAACATGTATAAAATGTGAAACTGGTGCCAAAGGGTGCATAAAATGCAAAAGATGAAATGCGAATATGACGTTAAAATCAACAGACGCGATACTCCTCCTCCTTCTTCTTCTTCTTCTTCCAACAGGGTGCCAACTCGGAGGTCGAGTAATATCACACCGCGACGAGGGTACAGGTGCGTGACGTGGAACAGCGGTGCAGAATGGTGCTGAGAACAATAGTAGCAGATAAAAACAGTGCAGTGGAACGAGGTGGATTAAAAATAAGGCCAGAGCCATTCACATCAGCTGGGTAGTGTTCAGTCGAGCCTTGAAGCTGTCCGGCGGTAGCTGGCAGACATTGACAGGTAGTGTGTTCCAGAGGCAGATTGCACTTGGGAAGAAGGTTTGACTGTATGTGTTCGTACGGCACTGGAGCTGTCTGTATCTGGTTACAGACCCTCTGGTGTGGTAGCAACTGGCTGTAGGTGGACTGAAGCAGGAATGGCTACTAGACCGTATCGAACTCGGTACAGCATTAGGACTCTGCTGCGAGCTCGACGCAGCTGAAGGGAGTCCTATAGCTGTCTGTTCTTCAGTTTATCTTCTAGTGACCTTAGCCTATGTTGTTTGTTAGGCCTAATCTCCAGCAAAAGCCTACTAGTTGAATACTAGTTAGTTACTATAATTAGTACTTATAAGATGATTCAACTAGTGTTAAAAAGTATAATAAAAATTTTTACTTGTGTTTGTCAATTTTACAGTGTTAGCGCGATAAAATGCTACTAACTGTCACATACTGCCGATCGTAATTATGCAGATGAATGCATCAGTTGTTCCGTTATCCACCACGGCTAATGCTTCAAATGGTTATTTGAAGCGTGGGAAGAAGTCGCGACACTGACCGCTGGCCGCTGCTAATGCTTGCCTGGATAGGTGTGACTGCATGAAAGAGCTGGGAGAGGGGCGGTCAGTCGCCAAGGCGGGTTTGTTTGAATCTCTCCCATGGTCATTATTGGCGGCCACACACAGCGCTGTACGGTTGGCAAATCCTAAATCAAATGTCAGGTGTAGGTTTGGGGGAACTTCTTGTAGCATCGTCGTGCAAAAGGTAAAATGTAATAGACATAGTGTATGCTATGAGAAAACAAAAACCTGCAAACACTGTGCCATTTCAGGTCTAAAAAATCGCAGTAACGATGATTCTCGGAAGTAACAAAACATCGTGTTTTCGGTTCGGTTTACCATAACCAACACTAGAATACAGCATCAAACTGCAGGCAGAACCAACAGTCTGTAATGTTTTGCTTTGCATTTGCCTTATGGTCATGTTATCCAGAGTGCTTTAGACTTTGTAATTGATAGCTTGTTAATGTTGATGTCGTGTGTTTTAGGAAAGAAAGAAAAAGATGTGGTTATTGAGACAAAGTATACCATTGAGAATGTCATTGGAAATGGTGGATTTGGTACAGTATATGCAGGGAAACGGAAAAAAGATGGACATTTGGTAAGTAGTTTTACTGCTATGTTGTACTCAGTATGTAGGTTGTTGACAGAACTTCAGTGGCTAAGATGTTTGATAGATGATGTCTGAAATAGAAGAAAGAGCCTGTTGTTTTAAGCACGTGTTTAGCACACACTGTGATAGTTTATTCTGTAAGAACTGCTGCCCAAACACAGGGCAAGTTTCACAGTTGAGGTTTATTTGTCAGTTAAATAACCACTGGTTATCTGGGAACTGAAGGTTATATTGGATTATTTATTGCATGACCCACATCGCTGCTGACAGTCTACATCAACGGTCAAGTAACCACATCCTGACTGGCCCAGTTAAAACTTGTCACAGAGCTTGCTGTTGGCTGGCAAGTGTGAGATGGTCATTGCCATTAACTGTGAGTGCCATTGTAAACGTTACAACCTAACCTACATAGTACATATATCATATATTCCATTATTCCTGCATATAAGGTGATCTGCATATGAATCGGCCCCCTCACTTTGAGGCTGAAAAAAAACATCCAAATTTCAAGACCTAGATAATTGTATTTTGTTCTGCTGAAAATTGGTGCAGTTTAGTCTACTCTCGTGCAATGAACTGAAGTTCATTGAAGCTTTCTGGAAAATACGCTGGGAAAATTTGTTAACGTTGAACCGTTAGTAACTCAACTGTCTTTTGCCCAGTTTTGCTGAAATTTGGTAGGCTGGTGTATTTTTGGCCTCGTGTTTAAAGCTGAGAAACATTTAGCAAGACAGACGTCCTCAAGTGGCAGTGCATCACTAATTACCAACTTTTCTAGATTTTCCCGTTTATCTGGTTTGTATGTGTTTAGGTGGCAATGAAGCATATAGAGAAAGACAAGGTAACCCATTGGGTCGAGGTAAACTCATGCTATGTTGAACTTCTGCTGTCTGGTAAAATTACAAGTTAATGCGTGTGAAGTAAATGTGTAGTTTATTGGAGATGAGAGAAGCCTGGTACTGATGATCTGTGATTGTATCTGTGTGACTGTTGGTCATTGTAGCAGAACAGGTACTGGTACTGTTTCGGGCTGGACCAACGTCGCTTCGGTCCGGCCTTGGAACTTTTTTTGTTCCAGAGTCAGACCATGCGGTAGACAAAAAATTATGCTGCAGAAAGTGCAAACAACTGATTGAGATCATGGTTAGTTCTAATGTCTGGTGGATATGGCACACGTAATGTCGTCGAATGGTAAGTGTATATGTGCAGCATTTAGGCTTCTGTAAGTCACCGAAGATCAATCTAACGAATGCGAATATCCTGTGTCTAGTTTGGTTCGGTTCCGGCCGGAATAAATCAGTGCAGTTACTGATCCGGGCCCGGAACATTTTCGGCCGGATCATACGAACACTATTGATTGTGTCTGTTGTGTGTGTTCTAGTTAGATGAACAGAGTGTACCACTGGAAGTTCATCTACTGAAGCTTGTTGCTCATGTTGTTGGTGTCGTTCAGTTGCTGGATTACTTTGACAAACCAGACAGTTTTGTTGTTGTCACCAACAGAAAGCTGTAAGTATAAATCACTGTTGGTGTACAGTTGTGCATCACAGCCGGACCAAGTCGTCCAGTGTTAACACCTAACATTGCTACGTGGTTGTCCTGCTAGCATCACATTAGACTCTGTCTGTTTTGTCTGTTTTTCTCTCTGTCTGTCTGTGTCATGTGCACTCATAACTCAGAGTGAAAATAATCCAACAAATGCAACTATACAGGTTAAAGTTCAGTGAATGTTGAGTGTTCTAACTAGAAAGTGTTACTTGTTGTGTTCTGTGGTCTTTGTAATGAGACGTTTGTTCTGAGTTCGTGTATTGAGAGAGTAGACAAGTTCACGTCATTCAGGTAGATAGTGCTGAAGGAGATGGTGACTGTTTGACAAGACTTTCTGAGTCAGTCACTGTCACAGTGGCGTAGTTTTTCACAACGATGCAACTTATGCACGAACGAGTAAAGTTGCTTGCAGTTGGTGACTGACCAGAAGCACTGATGTGTGTGACACATTGCAGGCACTAGAGGTGTGCACGGGCCGTGTGGCCCATGGACCAGGCCTGGAAATGAAATAATCTAGACGGGCCATGCCGGGCTGCAAACAAAATTATAACCAAAATTCACACATAAAAGCATTAATTATGAGAAAAGTAATATATTCAATAAATGTAACTTAACTTTTGCCTAATGCCTGAACTATTCCTTAATGTTACACAGGCACTAGTACTTAATTACCGTGGTCCGTGCATGATGACATTTCTGTGTCTCGATCAGCATGTAATGTCATGCATAGGTCATTTGGTTATACTTTATTACAGTTATAGATTATTGTGCATTGCAAGTAGAACCAGAATTATAATTAGGTGGGCCGAACTGAAACGGTGATGCAGGGGGGCGATGCCTATAGTAATCTGCATAGATCCACGTAAAATAACAGCTTTTTCTAACTTTTCTGATAGGCCTACTTAGTTGCACTTTATATGTATGCAAACTATGTTCGAATTCTTCTGATGAGTTTCAGTCTCACACACTCGCCCCTTTCTTCTAGGAATACACACCCTTGAAGTGAAATAGTATTTAAAGTAGGAGGAAGACGGGGCGGGCCGAATAAAAATGGGCCTGTGCACACCTCTAGCATGCACATGATGGATTTGTTTGTGTGTGTGATATTGCAGGCATGTAATGGATCTGTTTGATTTTATCACGGAGAATGGAGCTCTACCAGAGTCCACAGCACGTGAATTCTTTGTACAAATCATTACCACAGTTGACTACATTCATGCTGCTGGTATTGTACACCTTGACATCAAGGATGAGAATGTTCTACTGGACCTTGACACCGGTCAACTACAACTCATAGACTTCGGCTCTGGTGCCTACCTCAAGGACACAGTCTATACTGAGTTTGAAGGTAGGTGATCACTGACTCTGGCGGCGCTCTGCCTAGTCTATTGGTTTTCCACACACATTTGTACGTTGAGGAAAGTGAAAAAGGCAGTAAACATACTGAAATGTTTTTGTCATATGTTTGATAAAACTCAACCACTTCTGATAAAATTTGGGACGTTGTTTCCGGACAGAGTGCCTTTCAAATAACACACACCACTGTTATCAATAGTGGTCGCGCAACACAACTCACCACCTCACACTGTGGGGTTGTGCTGGGGAGCTAGCCTCAGCACTGACTGCGGCTACAATCCTTGCTGATGTCGCAGTCACCTACACTGTCTCCAAAATGACTTAAATTGTGTCGAGTGTGACGTTAAACCTTACTATACCCATACCCATCCGGAGTAAAATTGCTAAAAAATAATGTAAATGACTGTGTGTGTGTGTAGGCACGCGGGTGTACAGTCCACCAGAGTGGATAATGGAGCGTCAGTTCCATGCTGTCCCAGCGACGGTCTGGTCTCTGGGAATCCTACTGTTTGACATGGTGCTCGGTGACATACCATTTGAGCATGACGAGCAGATCGTCGAGGCAAAGCCAGTTTATCGCAAGCGTGTGTCTGATGGTACGTGTGCTTGTTATGTAGTAGGTACAGCTGTGTGGCTGGATCAGCTCTGGCCACATGGCTTACATCCAGTCTCTAGGCAGTCGGCCCACAGGAGGTACAAGCCACGTGGCCGAAGCTGATCATGGTCTTTAGACAGTTGGCCCACAGGTGAGTGAGTGATAAACCCAGTGCTAGGCTGCCGTTACTTCTGTAGAGCATCACTGCCATTAGGCCAGTACCAAATTTTACTATTTGGTGACAAGAGTCATATAAGTGTGAATGACTTGTTACACAGTGTTTGCCTGTAATGACTGTAGTTACGATGCCGGCCAGTCTTCAAAAGACATGGTGTCCGCATCTCTCTGAAGCTACATGTACGCATGCGGTTTGTTTGTAATGACTTGCGGTGCTGAGTCGTGAACTTTGACAGCAGAACTGGAAAAGTAGATAGGTGCATGTGAAAACTTAAAACCCATTGGCTAATGGCTAAACTGGTTACCAGACAGTCTGTTGCGTTTGTCTGTTTGTCATGTCTGTTCCCGCTGTACAGGTCACAATTCAAAAGCAATCTTCACCAAACTTTATACACAAGTGGGCACTGTTTCCACAAGGAACTGATTAGTTTTCAGCAAAAGTAGGTCAAAGGTCACCAAGATATAGACCAAAGTTTCAAAATTCACCACTGCGTGATAGGGCATTTTTAGAATTGTTTACATTTTCAACGTGTGTGACGACGTCATTTGCAGCGGAAAATAAATAAGTAATGGCTTTGGGACAAAATTTCTGCTGACCTCTGTCTCTGATCAATTTCTTATTTGTAGTATTGTTGCTGTTGATGATGGTGATGATTATATCGACCTGTGCAGGAGTTCGTGATCTCATCAGCTGGTGTCTATCAGTTGTGCCTGCTGATCGCCCAAGTCTTCAAGATATTCTTGGACATCGGTGGATGCAAGAAGCACATGAACAAGCAGTCAAGAAGCAACTTGAGACTAATGTCCAGTGTCTCAGTGATGTGAGTCATGAACAAACAGACAGGAAGAAGTCAACAGTTGATGAGTGCTCTGATGCTCATGTGCAGCGTGGTGCAACACAGTTCACAGCAATGAATCCAGCTGAATCTACACTGTCATCGTTGACAGACCAGTACAACAGTTTGCCTGGCAATCCACCACTGTCACCAATAGAACGTCTGCTTGACATGGTCCAACTCTGTGCTGCACCAGAATCAGACAAGACTGTTGAACTCTGTACTTCACCAGTACCAGACAGGAGTGTTGAACTTTGTACTGAACCAGCATCAGACAAGACTGTTGAACTCTGTGCTGTGCCATTGTCTGACAAGACTGTTGAACTCTGTACTTCACCAGTACCTGACAGGAGTGTTGAACTTTGTGCTGCTCGAGAATCAGACAGGACTGTTGAACTCTGTGCTGTGCCATTGTCTGACAAGACTGTTGAACTCTGTACTTCACCAGTACCAGACAGGAGTGTTGAACTTTGTGCTGAACCAGCATCAGACAAGACTGTTGAACTCTGTGCTGTGCCATTGTCTGACAAGACTGTTGAACTCTGTACTTCACCAGTACCAGACAGGAGTGTTGAACTTTGTACTGAACCAGCATCAGACAAGACTGTTGAACTCTGTGCTGTGCCATTGTCTGACAAAACTGTTGAACTCTGTACTTCACCAGTGCCAGACAGGAGTGTTGAACTTTGTGCTGCACCAGAATCAGACAGGACTGTTGAACTCTGTGCTGTGCCATTGTCTGACAAGACTGTTGAACTCTATACTTCACCAGTGCCAGACAGGAATGTTGAACTTTGTGCTGCACCAGCATCAGACAGGACTGTCGAACTCTGTGCTGTGCCATTGTCTGACAAGACTGTTGAACTCTATACTTCACCAGTGCCAGACAGGAATGTTGAACTTTGTGCTGCACCAGAATCAGACAGGACTGTTGAACTCTGTGCTGTGCTGTTGTCTGACAAGACTGTTGAACTCTGTACTTCGCCAGTACCTGACAGGAGTGTTGAACTTTGTGCTGCACCAGAATCAGACAGGACTGTTGAACTCTGTGCTGTGCTGTTGTCTGACAAGACTGTTGAACTCTGTGCTGTGCCATTGTCTGACAAGACTGTTGAATTTTGTGCTGCGCCAGAATCAGACAGGAGTGTTGAACTCTGTACTTTACCAGTCCCAGACACGACTGTTGAACTTTGTGCTATACCAGAATCAGACAGGCCTGTTGAAATTTGTACTGTACCACAGTCAGACAGGACTGTTGAACTCTATACTTCACCAGTGCCAGACAGGAATGTTGAACTTTGTGCTGCACCAGCATCAGACAGGACTGTCGAACTCTGTGCTGTGCCATCGTCTGACAAGACTGTTGTTGAACTCTGTATTTCACCAGTAGCAGACAGCAGTGTTGAACTTTGTGCTGAACCAGCATCAGACAAGACTGTTGAACTCTGTGCTGTGCCATTGTCTGACAAGACTGTTGAACTTTGTGCTAGTCTATCATCTGCTAAGACTGTCACACACTGTACTGAGCCATCATTGGATTGCACTGTTGAAGTAACTGCCGAGTCATTACCTCATGATAGTGCAAACAGCAGTCATCCGTCAGCAGCCTGTCCCTCTCAGACTGTGAAACAGCAGCAGCTGTCAGGCAGCAGAGATGGTTATGTAGACAGTGTGCTGTGTAGGGCAGCTAGGACAGTATGTAGTGTGTGCGGTGCCGCCCGCAGCTCGTCAACTCTCTCTGACTCTGTTAGTCATCTTTGTAGTCACAATGTCAAATTTAGCTAACAGTTGTATCTGTCTGTTGTGTCTACGCTGGAGACACTGACATCCTGTCACTGCAGATACTCTATTCTTTCCTGTTTCCCTTCCCCTCCCCTCCGCTATATGCCATCCGAGTTATGGTGATTGTCTGGAGGTTAAGAGGGAATATTATCAGAACTGCTCCATGCTGGGTTGTGTGACACAATGTTCACAGTCAGCTGCACACTCATGTGTGCAGTTCTTACAGGTCCAGCAGATTAGGTTTGTCACATTGGGACCCTTACGCTGTGCATAGAGGCGGTTGCCTAGAGTTGTATTATTGTAACATGGTGGAGTGGTGCTGGTTTGATTCAGACCTTATCTGAAAGACCAACTGGTTTCCTTCAGTGCTTTGACACTGTAGGTTTGTCATATGACCTGTAAAAATCGTCCCCAGAATGACCTATAATGTGTCGAGTGGGACGTTAAGCCTCTACGCTACTACTACTTTCCTCTTTCTTTATATTCCACTTTTGCACTAAAATTATGCTCGCTTCTGCTGTCTGGAAACAATCAAAACTGTATTTGAACTTGTGCAGAATGGGCTCAGTTCGGGGTACTTTTTTCAAGAATCTGACATAAGGTTCTTAAAAAGTTAAAGCTGTTCGAAATATGTAAAAAAAAACCTGCAGCGAGTCAGTCTGCACACTACTGTTACTTGTTGCATGCAGCTAGCACATGGCAGCAGCTGGAGCTGGCGGGACTGCATGAAGTGGCGGTAGTTCTGGCCAGCTGCACTGCATGCAAATGGCAGTGGCTGTGCTAGATGCATGCAACACATGTCTCCAACGTGGACAGTATCTCTTATTTAGGATTCTTGTTGTTGTTTGTTTATAATTTATTGCTGCCGAGTTAGGCCAGTGACTGTGCATTGTAACCAGTCAGTGTATGAGAGCTAGAATAGAGCTTCAGTCAGTTAGACACTAGAGTTGGCTGCTGTGACAGGTCTTGAAACTGCTTCCAACATTTAAGTCATCTGAGTAGTTTCTCTCTTTCTTAGTTGTCTGTTTGATCACCATGTGACTGTTTTTACAAGTATTCTTTTCAGTGATAGCAATATAATTCTTACGTAATGGAGGTGTTACTAGATGAGTGATGTAGCCATCGTCAGACAAATGTCTAGTGTAGTCAGCCACAGACAGCAAACCGCACGTGTAGTCCATAGACATCATGAATATTAATTAGACTGCGCCTTGGGCTGCACAGCTTTGGCCCGTAGGCTAGCCGATTGCAGTCGCCATATTGTTGGCAAGAAGTGAATTTGCGGTTTAGCGATGGT
>Ga0049105_1001757_pt1 | contig 10076 bp, 5 predicted proteins | sample WorMetvaBAHAMAS1_FD_61260 | JGI IMG/M metagenome (GOLD analysis project Ga0049105, IMG submission 61260) | Worm MetaG Olavius vacuus BAHAMAS.1 | ecosystem: Host-associated > Annelida > Digestive system > Unclassified | place: Germany: Marburg | collected 2013-04-09 | reverse complement strand
CTTACTGCAGTGCCTAGGTCGACTCAGCCTTCCACCCTCCGTGGGACGGTAAAATGAGTATCAGCTTACGAGCTGAGTAATAATAATAAATGGCGATGGTGTCTGTGGATGATAGCAGCCGATCGGCGGACTCACAGCCCAAATCGGTTGGTTTGGTCCGAGGGTTGGCGTCCACCCGGCGCTCAGTCTGCATTCATCAAATGAACTGGGTGAACTCTCGCAATGACTATGTCATGATGACAGCACCATAAACATTATCATAGTTATTATTATTATATTATTATTATTAGTCATACAGCTCACTTAATCATTAACCCTACAGACAAATAGCATATTATTCCGTGTACATGTATACACAGAGTACAACAGTATCTGATAGTTTTCATATTCAGTGGAGCTCTCAATAGCTTTTTTGCTTATCAGGTCAATATAAAAATCCTAGAATAAATGGTTGAGTAAGGTTTAACGCCACACCAAACACGTTATAGGTCATATTGGGCACGAGTTTTATGGGTCAAATGACCCAACCAACAGTGTCAAAGCACTGAAAGAAGATAGCTCCTAATGATTAGGCTTCAATCCCATCAGGTCCACCCAACCGCACTCACAATAATACAACAAATATGCAGTATAAAAAAAACACAAAATACACAGAAATAAACACAAATGAATCTATGCACAGTAAAATGGTGTGACATAACCCAATCCAGAGAACTGTAAGAACTACTCATCTATGTGTGCTTATGACTGCACAAATTCAGTACACAATACAACAAAGAACAGTTCCGATAATCTTCCCTCTTACCTCCAGACAACCATTATAGCTCAGATGTTGTCTATCGGAGGAAAAGGAAGTCGTAGAATAAAATGCAATGTAAGTATTCAACTCACTATTGACCAACATCGATAGAGTTAATAATATCAATACTGGCCACTTGCATGTGTCATATTTCACTCCATGACAAGCACACCTCAAGACAGGACATACATAGAATACTACATAAATGATACCGACATTACTGAACACAATACAAAAAGATACTGGGCTTTTTCTGGTCCTCATTGATAATGAGAAGATCGGTGAAGCCCTGAGAGATAGCTTGTGGAGTAATCTTCTTGAGGTCCAGACCACGTCGGTAATAGATCTCAGAATTGGGGATGCATTTCTTCAGCTCTTTGCAGAATTTGTTTGTTCTCTGAACACATCAGAGACCATGTAACCGACCGTGCCATCGCAATAATAAAAACCAGCAAATATAGCATCCTTTTAAAACTGCCACGAAATGATGACAATATATACTGGACCAACGGAAATAATTCTTCAACAAATAACAACCTGCATCTATACATGACAAATTATGTAAAACATATGAAAGAAAAGTAGATGCGTAGTGCATAGGCCTGAGAACATCCTGAAACTATACACATAACAGCTATGCAGATATAAGTTAAGTGTCTCACAGGCCAGCAATTATCAGCCCACAAACAGTGTAACACATAATATTATAGCCATCTTTTTTAAAGTTGAACTATAATTAAAACAAGCTGGTAGGCAGCCCTTATCTAAAAATGGCATACAGTGCCAGTGCCAGGCAATGTTGCTAGATCTAATAGGCTGGTGTTCACAATATCTTCAGATGTGGGGATGGATTATAATGGCAGGGAAATGTTAGTGTGACACTGGCACTCTACGCCAATTTTAGATAAAGGTTGTCCAGCAGCGGCGGCCAGTAAGTGATATCATGCCATGTGTTGCAGTGAGCGTAATTTCTTGCTGCAAATTGTTGTTGTTTTATCATAATTTCAGAGGTCTACTATGTAAGAAAAGTAAGGCTTAAGTAAAAATTGGAAAACTGTTTTGTGCACATGCCATTGCACACGTTACAGATGGAGCTTTTGCCCACTGCTAGGTAATGCATAGGTCTGGGGGCCGTTTTTCCCACATGCACTGCTACAGTCTAGGACAGCTCTACCTGCCAAAGTTAACTGAAATCGGCTGAGCCGTTTCCTGTCAAGGTCGGGTAGAAGAAAACTGCTGTCAAACCCATACACATTGAGAATAAGGGCTGTGGACTAATGCCGGCCAAAAACGTAGTAAAATTGAACACATTGGATGTAAGTTACATCAGGGGCATATGGACAGTCTGAGAAAGCTAAGACTCAATGCCTCTTTGGAACTCGTAGTATGACAGCATGAAGAGGCATCTCACTTGTGACGGCCGATCAGATGTTGTAATAAGAACTTTAGGCACGGTTTCTCGGTTAAAATATGAAGCCATTTCATCAACCGACTCATCAATCTCCACCTGCAAAACCATTAAGAATCTCCAGTGCAGACACAGTCAACAGCATAAAGAATAATCAACAAACATCTGCTTAACATTTTTATGGTAGCATCGGCATATTAACGGCAGCAGCAACAGTATCAGCAGTGTCAATAACAATAATATATGCTAATAAATACTGAATATCTTAATTATGCAGGATGACCACTCGGAAGGTTATGACTTTCATAGCCGACTAACAACAATAAGCAGCATTATGTATACACTAATTTTATGGTTTATTAAGCAATAACATGCCGTCAATGGTCAAATAAGTGATTAAGAAATTTTTATAAACAATTTGTAATCGTTTACAAAAAAACACAGTCTACAGACAAAATCTACCTCGTAAGGTCAGTTTTTGGGAGCTGTTTGAATCACTTGCTACCACAGCGAGTAGTTTAACAGCAAGAGCCATATAATCCACTGATTTCCCCCAACTTACACCTTTTCCCCAATTACCTGATATTTTCTTGACCCTCTTTGAATTCCTCAGTTTTGCAGGTAACCGGTCTTCACAAAAATGCTTTACTGATAATCACAGTGACTATAAGAATCACTAAACAAAGACTTAAGATAAAGTTAGTTAGTAAGGTTTAAGGTCCCAGTTGTAACACTCAACACAGAACAGGTCATTTCAGAGATAAATCTTCCAGGCGATCAATTGCACCACACCAGTACTGATAAAGAATAGTTAACAAACTAAATGAAGCATGCATACAGAAACCAAAAAATAATGCGAAAACATGTCCTAGCTACATGTAACACTGACAGAGAAATCTAAAGCTACAACTGAGCCTTAGTTCAGTCGCCTTTTGTGATATACAGCCAGGAAACAGGCAGTGTCAATTCTGGACACACATGCATGCTTACTTACTTACTTGCCCAGGAGAGGACCCACATGGGGCACATAAAGATAAAAGTGATATAGTTTCACGCAAGCTCAGTTACCTCCTCATCACCTGGTGCAACCATTGTCTCGTCATAGACACGCATGCTCTCAATTGTCTTTGGAACTTGTTTTGGTACCTACGGCACATAAAGAAACAATACAAATAATGTTAAAAGTGCCCATGCAGTGATTTTGCAGGAGTATCACTTTAATCAGTACTTTTCACTGACGATGCTAACAATAACATTAATATTAATAATGTTTACTTCTTTCACAATCTGTACAGACAGACTACGTAAAACAAACACCATAAATGTTACTAAGCAGACAATTTTCTCAGAACTGTTAAGCGTCACAGTGCAATTTTACACATATAGATATGCATATGGTTTTCGACCCAACACCAGAGTTGCTTTGCTGCTAAGTTCTGCAACTGGTTGCTCAGTGGGAGGAGTCTGCTCACCAAAAATGACTGGCAGCCAGCCAGACAACTCAATTGGCAGTAGAGCAGAGGCATTTATCAACTGCCATTGAATATGCATATCATTAATAACTTCAACTGGTTACACACTCATTTGGTTATAATTAAGCCTTTAGGACTATATAACCATGCCAATAAATTACAGTGCAAAACATAAAATATTTTATGACCACAGCATGATGCAATTACGGCTATAAGTTTTTCAGAAATTTAACACTTCTGAAAAATATCGGGAAATTTCATGGACAGCCTGTGAACCACTATGGAGATAATGGCAGCATGCTGCAAGCAGCACATGTATAGTGTATGGAACCGGGACAGTGGCCAGTGAAGCAACTGCCATGCCAGGCAAGTAGCAGTACAAGCTTCAGTGAGAATAACAGAATACCATAAGGACTCAAAAGCATCCATTTTTGGCTGAGACCAATAAAAGTGTATCGACCCTTCAACTTCAATAGTCACGAAACTTGAGTTGTCAGTTGTGCTGTGCAAAGAATTTTATACAATAAATAACTCAGTAATTTCTAAGATACTAGAAAATATGGCAATTGCAAATGCATTGCAACTTGAGGCCGCCCAAGCCATGCCAGCCCTTTCCCACTTTAATTACGATGCCATGCCACGTCTGAAGTCGCTGAACCTATCCATTGCCATATTATAGCATTTTTACTGCCGACACATTACTTCACGCTGTGACCTTGACCTTTGAACCAGTGACCATGACATTTGACCTTTGACCGTGAACATTTGCAGTGTATCGCCTGTGACACAATGTAACTCTGTACCAAATTTGAACGCAATCGCGCAATCTGCGGCGGAATTATTGAGATTTCAGTGTTTGACTATATGACCTTGAACATTGCATTACGTGTTGCGCTCGGTTCTGGGTTCATAATCTCGGTTCATAATTTTCACCAAGTTTGACCTCTGAGAACTTATCCGTGCCTGAAATATAGCATTTTTTGATGCTGATACGTTATGTCACGCTGTGACCTTGACCTCTGACCCGTTGACCTTGAAAGTTTGTGGTACATCAAGCGTCATGTGATCAAAGTCTGTAGGAAATTTGAGCGAAATCGAGCAATCCCCGGCTGAATTATTGATAATTTTGCAAATTTTTGCACATGTTATCTCACGCTGTGACCTTGACCTTGACCTCTTGACCTTGAACTTTTCAGCACTTCGGGTGTCCTGTGTTTAAACTCTGTACAAAATTTGAGCGAAATCGAATCATTCATGGCTGGGTTATTGACGATTTAGCACGTTTTTGTGTGCAATTTTATGGGGTGGGGCAGAACTGACAGCTTTCTCAGGGGTGTGTGGACCCAACTTCACCAAACTTGGCAAGGACATAAGGTAATAATCATAGCATTGCAATATTATTTCAGGTTTCAGATATCTTACTGCATTTTCTTTCAAACACAGACGGCTCAAAGTTGAGTCCATGCGTGGACCCAACTTCACCAAACTTCGCGAGGTCACAGGGCGATCATTCCTACACAAGGAGTTTGTTTTAGAGTTCGGATATCTTGCTGCATTTTCAAACGTGGGCGACTCAAAGTTGCATGATGTTGAAAATAACGCCAAATTTCGCATTTCTTGACCCCACGAAAATTAGGGTAGGGTGGGTGAGATCTCTATACCAATTGTTGAAGCCTTACGTATGACCAATACTCCAAAATACATTTGACGGCCATCCTCTGCACGGCTGCTGAGCATGGTGGATTGATTAAAGAAAAAAATAAAGGAAAAAGAAAGTTCAATGTTAAAACTTAAGGCCTTCCCAACTAATGTCGGGAGGCCTAAAAAGGTAAAAATTTAGATACTTGAAAATGCACTAATACAGGTGCTGGAAAGGCCTTCAAAAAGCTGTCAATAAAGAAAAAGCAAAGGCAGAGTTATTTAGAAGGTCTTTAGTAACAGAAAATTTTTAGAAGAAATTTCCAGAAACATCCGGAGAGATGAGAATAATTTTCTGAAAATTTTGAGAAAATTCCTGGTGGAAGAATCTGAAATTTCCCAACCCACAACCCTGGATGCAATATAACTAACATCATGTCCTAGAAGTTTTGCTTCATTCTCTTTTCGCTTCTTTTCAACTTTCTTGGCCTACAACAGCAAACAGTGTAAACTGCACATCACTGCTCTTTGCTATACATCTAATTTATTACATTAACGAATCCACAGCTGGATTCTGACAGCTTTTGATTGTAAATTCAGTAGTCACTATCACATTACAATCATTCACTGTAAAAACCGAACGATTCAGAAAAACTTCTATACCATACTGTTTGTGTCACTATCAATAATGTTGTAAAACTGCTGCTACAATTGATGTACTAGAATGTCACTGCTGTAATGCACTACATTTCTTGATGTTCTGTTGAACAATGACTATATTTTCTTGTTGATTGCAAGTTAGGCTCTACATATAAATGTGTATACTTTGTATGTAAATCCAGCCTTTGCTGCAAAATCAAATAAACCATTAGTATTATCATCACCTACAGGGTGAGATGCATCAGCTAGGTTCATAGCCTCTCTAGTGATGAGGTCCTGTTAATTCATGACCAATATACTTTACCACCAGGGATGGGAAAGTTGGTGTGTGGTACACTATGTTCTAATTGGTATTAAGTTTCAATCAGATGACATGTCTCTATGTTGCTATGTAAGTGTAGGGCTGGTGAAGGGACATGAGTGGCTTGGTGGAGTATTTATAGGCCCCGTTCAATACTCCTTTCTTCGCCAATGGCACCAAGCAGCTTCTGCAGGCCTTGTATCACTGTTGTCTAGGGTTCTTCACCCAAGGAGCTGTAAGCTGATCACCTGAGCCCAAGCCCAAGCCGAGCATCACCAGAGTCCTCAGGCTACCATCGTCAGTAGAAGTGTCGAGTAGTCTGAGCCCAGTGCTGGTGCAAACAGTCCCCTTGAGTTTCTCCCTAGGTGCAGCGACTGGCCAGCCACAATGTGGAGCTGCTCAGCTAGACCAGCTCTCAAACTGCCACGATCCACTCCACCTAGCCTCAGGCCATGGTGCAAGCAAGCCTAGCTATATGGTGCCATCACTGATTTATAACAGAGTCTATGCCTCAAATATTTAAATGCCACTACCTTCAAATATAACTAACGGTCACTAATTATAGAGAATACCATCGAACCGTCTTTTCTGTCTGAGAAAATAAGCTCAAAGCATGCAAGTTAGTAATCTCAAACTAAATTGCTCAGCCAAACCTGAATTTAAACCCTGGCCTGTGTCGTGCAACTGCCTGAGGCCAACATGCACCATGTTAAACCCAGAACCTGCATACTGATTAAAAATTCAATCATGGTTACTTGCACGATTAAGATTATTAAGCATGATTAATCACACTTTCACATCAGGTGTGCCCTTGTCTCAGGGCTAGATTAAGGTATCATCCCGAAAAAAATTTTGTGAAATTGACACATGCTCGCAAGTGAGTTGTAGCGTACGTTTGGATAAACTGAACGTCCTATCATGTGTTCGTAACTTACTACAGTAAAACGACACTAATTTCAGGACTGCTGGATTAAACGCGCACTGTACCGATTCGGAAGATTTGCCGATTTTCCGCGCCGAAAAGTGTCACCGTAATCAAAACTTTACGAATTACATACTTAAACAGGCAATAACAAAGGTATCTGTAGAGTAAACACTGTTTGTAAATGCTGTGCATTCACGGCATTGCGTTCCCGAACACCACCACACGAGCGATAATAAGAACATCTATCGCATATTACCTTTTTCTGATCTCGTTTCATTTGTCTATAAGCTTCAGCTCGTCGTAGCTTATTCTTTATCTCAGATATGTTTCGTCTTGGAGGAAGAGAGGTAGCTGTTTCCGTGTTTTCCATATTTTTAGGCATGTTGACTTAACTGAACTTAACAAGTAAACAACTTTTCCTACGTAGAATAACTATTTATTTATCATGTAGGGATGCACTAAACAGGTAATTGTCTAATAACACGATGAGTACTCGATCACTCGCCTAGAAGCAGAATTTCTCATGTTTACTGTTCGGTAAGAAAATACGGTATTTATGTGACAAAATAAAATAGATGATTTTAATTTCATAATGTATATAGAGTGACGTTTGTTTTCTTTCAATCTGTTATGTGAGGTGTAAGTGTATTATTTAGACGTACAGCTCCGAGAAAATCAGTTAGTGTTATACGTTTAAACCGTTATTACTTCATCTCGTATAATTTTGGATGATGCTATGGTGTAACATGTAACTTAATTACACGTCTTATTGATGCGCCGTTTTTTTTGCGAAGAATAGCTTACCGTAGTTTAACGTCTCGTTACGCCTCATATATTCTACAACTTCCAACACGATGTCGGGCGATATCACGACATCTGGTCGTGTTACGGTGTCTTATTGGGGATTGGGCGACGTACAATTAAGCGCAACTACCCTATGACACCAGAGAGATATGCCCAAATCCTGTAAAGTTGAATCGTCCTATACGTACGTGGGACTGACTGTCTTTTTCTTACTTCTTTCGTGCACTCGTAAACGTGCTAAATCGTCAATAACTCAGGCGTCGATTATTCGATTTCGCTCAAATTTTTCACATAGTTTAAGCACATGACAGTCGAAGTGCCATAGAAGTTTCTGGTCAAGAGCTCAAAGGTCAAGGTTACAGCGTGACATAACGTATCAGCATCAAAAAAGCGCCATAATTCGGGCACGGATGAGATGTAGAACTTCAAACTTGGTGAAAATTAGCTCAGAGCCTAGCGCAATACGTTACATGGCGTTCAAGGTCATTAGATCAAATATTAAAATCGCAATAACTCCGCCGCGGATTGATCGATTGCGTTCAAATTTGGTATAGAGTTTCATCACGTTACAAGCGATACATTGCAAATGTTCAAGGTCAAAGGTCAAAGGTCAAGGTCACAGCGTAAAGTAATGCATCAGCAGCAAAAGATCTATAATACAGCAATGGATAAGTTCAGCGACTTCAAACTTGGCAGGGCGTCGTAATTAAAGCGGAAAAGGACCGGCGTGGCCGGCGTCGGGCAACCTCAAGTTGCAATGCATTTGCAATTGCTACGTTTTCTAGTCCATGAACTCATCGGATTTGTATTGATATCAGGTTCGATCCAAAACAGGGTTGGGGCAGCTGCGCCATTTGTTTCTCCCCTGTGACGACGCCACTGACAGCAAGCAGCAGCTCATACATCCAAAGTCCACTTGAAAATTGTCATGTAGCTGTTGAAACATCTAAATATTAATAAAACGAGCCGGACGAACGACGTATTCGTGGACGACGTTGAGACCGACTGCGATCAACAGCACGCCGAGAATCGGTCTGCTCAACCACGGCCGTACCTCAGTCCCCTTATTGCCCCCTCTCTGAGGCTGAGACCTGGCGCAGCCGTCTTACTCATGCTTACTCGCCGCTATAACGGTAATCTAAAACATATGGCTAACCTGATTGCTAACGGGGCGCATGTCGACGACCGAAAGTGGCCGAAATGCTAAATGGTCGGCATACGGCTGGCAGTGTGACATGATTGGCATTCCGGCCGTTCGACATTCCGACACCGGTCAAACGGGCAAGATAGGAACTTTTATATATAGATCGCCCAGTTGACGATTTTCGTGCAAAGGATTGATTTATATTTCGTTTTGCTTAACGACAGACGTGTTATAACATTGTTATATTTAGATACATGTCAAATTGTTCCGTTTCTGGTGCGTTCTTGCCATGGTCTACGAAAATTAAATACCCAGCCAAAAGTTTAAAGCTTTCCACGGACCAATGCAGATGATCCTTTTACCGTGCTGCCAATGCTATTTTTGGCACAGTAGGCAGAATTGCCTCTGAGGAGGTTGTGATACATTTGATCGTAACAAAATGTTTACCAGTCTTGTTATACGGTCTCGAAGCTTGTCTGTTGAGGAAAACTGATTTAAACTCTTGGATTTTGTTGTAAACGAATTTTTTATGAAATTGTTCCAGCTGCAGTAATATCGATAAGTTCAAGTGTTGTCAGTCGCACTTTTGCTTTGATCTACTTCGTGTAGTCCATGGCAGGCGTGCCAGAAAATTTGATATAAGATACATAGATCATTCAAATAGATTTTGTCAGATGATCAGGCATTTATGAATGCTTGTATAGTTCTCTTGTCTCTCTGTTTAGATATTGTCAATTCTGTTGTCGTTCATTACTTGTATTTAGTTAAGTTGTTGCTTTCACTTAATGTGTGGTGGGTAAACTCAGATATCGCCAGCAAATACGTGATAAGGAGAGACGAGATAATCTGGAATATTCAAACGCACTTCATGAGGAATTACTAAAAAAGGATGGTAAAATGTTCTGGAAAACGTGGCGATCCAAAT
>Ga0049105_1001756_pt1 | contig 10076 bp, 9 predicted proteins | sample WorMetvaBAHAMAS1_FD_61260 | JGI IMG/M metagenome (GOLD analysis project Ga0049105, IMG submission 61260) | Worm MetaG Olavius vacuus BAHAMAS.1 | ecosystem: Host-associated > Annelida > Digestive system > Unclassified | place: Germany: Marburg | collected 2013-04-09 | reverse complement strand
CAGTGTTCCACTTTTGGCGAAAACTATAACGCACCCTGCAGTGCGGTCTCTCTGCGATAGCTGAGCATCTTGTATATCTTTGTTATAATTACATATTTTATGCAACAGAAACTTATCCCTAGAAATTTTTGCCAGTGGGTCTGTGCTGTTAATCATTGCAGCATAACACTCACCCAGCTTCAGTGAAAACATTCACGTGTGTAGCTTGTACAGTAACACTGATCATAAACTCTGCTGCACTATGTTTTACTGTTAGTTGGGTATCGTGGATGGATCTGCTGTGTAATTCAGGATCGACAGAAGCGGGCCATTCTTCAACCACAAGCTACGGGAAGGCCCGTTTTGGCCACAACGACATTGTGGGTCAATGGCCTTTCAACGGACACCAAAGCTGCCGACTTGAAAACGCTCTTTGTTAAATATGGCAAGGTATAATTCTTCATTCCTGTATTTCCTAGCTTGGCAGCATATTTTAAAATTTGTCCACAAAAAATATGAATGAGGCAAAAAAACTGAAGACTAAGCAGTTTTTAGTAACATAAGGAGATAAAGCGGTGCATATTTAATGGAGTGGAGTATATTAATAAGGGGTAACCAGACGGATAAGTAATGATGACAGTGGTTAGTTCATATTTTTTATGTGCCTGATACCAGTTAAGGTACATGGCCGGTAATATGGAACATCGTATGCATTGTATGTGTCTGATGTTTTTGAGATGGAATTTCGAGAAAAATAAAAAAAATATAAATAAATAAATATCGATCTCGTAAAATGGTAACAGTAGAAGTGGAACTGAATTGAACACATCATATATTAAATCTCGGTTTGTAATCTTATATGCATTATTTTGCATTATCGCTACAAAAGTGATGAGAGAGTCAGTAGGTCTGTCTGCTTGTTATGGTGCTAATCAGTCTTCTGATGTTTCACAGTTTTCTTGCACTGTATTGGTAATACAGTGTTCTATGCAGGATGACCACTTACTTGGAAATCTTAGAGAAGTCCGGCTATTTAAAAAGTTCTGTCTACGTTAAGGAAAACTCATGATAAAATCAGTGGATTGTTTGGTGGTTTCACTGCTAGAGGAAGTGGAAATATTGATCTGTCTGATGGTATGTCACAAGGTGTGAAGTGCTGGAGCTATTTCAGTACTTAATATATTATATAATTGGTGTATATCATGTAATGCTGCTTGTCACTAACAGTGGACTGCATAACCTGGATATTGGTCACCTTATACACAGATAAGACACGGTATTAGACATTTTGTAAATGAATGTCCCTCTATGAGTGTACGCTTTTGGAGTGGAAGTGCAGTTTTAAGCTTAGTGAATTTCTGAGCGATTTAATTAGATTTATTTAAGTTTGTTTCTGTTATAAAAACTCAGCAGTGCCTGTTTGAAACTATGTGAACTAAGTTATGGTTTAATGTTCTGGATGTCCAGGTAACTGGAGCAAAGATTGTGACGAGCGCCAAAAATCCTGGAACGAAGTGTTTTGGCCTAGTTACTATGTCTTCATCGGAAGAAGCAGAGCTCTGCATTGAACGTTTAAATAAGACTGAGTTTCACGGACGAATAATATCTCTGGAAAAGGTAACCTACTGTAGTTTGAATATATTTGAATAGTGTATCTCTATAGTGCTGTCATAAAGCATGATAAAGTGCGTTAATATTTTTGTAAGATGTTCTGTTTATTTGTTTGTAGGCTAAGACGGATGTGAAGACACAGACTAAGCCGAATGTAACAGCGTCAGGGAAACCAGCTGATGAAACTGGCGGCTCTCTGAATCAAGGTTTAAATGGTTTACTGATGCTAGCATAAGGTCATTCGGTTACGATCGCGGAATTGACTTTATAATATGCTTATTTGCATGATCTTTACGTTTTATACATTGTTTAATCACTGGACTGAAAAAATCTATACTCTTTCTTGTCACTCTCTTGCAAGGTGCAGTCGTTATTGTCGCTTTCATCATCTTTAAAAAATCATGGCAGAAATCGTGGAATGCGTTAAATTATAATTTATCATTTAATTCCTCATCAGCACTGCTGTAAATTAGTATCTTTGTTTTCTGTGTTGTTTTGTTGGTATAATATGCTTACAAGAGGCAGTCACTGCTCCACCATCTACACATGACCCTTTGACCAGGAGTGAGTGAGTGAGTAGAGTTTTTAACATCCATCTCCACGTGTAATTGGTTATTTCCAAGACAGTTTTTCCAGGCAATCAGTTTCATTGGTACCGACAACCAGATCGACAACAGTCAGCCCGGAGAAAATGCACACAAAACTAACTCTACCACAGACTGATCCTAGCTAACAAAACACACAAACTAAACCTAAAGCAGCCGGTCATGTTGCACTTGTAAACAGTGCCCGTAAGAGTGCTGTTGACTGTGTACAAATGTGATACCAGTATGTACACATTACCGCATTGAACAGTTCAGATAATAGTATTCTCTCCAGACAGTCATTATAGCTCAGTCTGTAAGAGTGAGACCACCCAGAAACTGATGACACCGTCTTTGCCTCTGGCAGTGTCATTTGGCATGCTATACTTTCCGTAGCTGCTGGATTTATCCAGCATTATTTTCAAGCCAGATGCATCTGCCATAATGGGTATTGAGGGGTCAACTTGGTTTTGTTTGATTGACAGATGAAGAGAACAAGACAGCTGTGGGCAAAGCTGCCGCCGAGAAAACATCGCAGAAAGATGTCACTCAGTCACAAGCCGCAGCAGGAACAGATGCCGACAAGACGAGCCAAGGTACTGTTTACTTGACTGTGCTTTTGCAGAAAGTTCTACGGTATGCTGCATGTTCTAATCTTGAGCAGTGAGACTGAGTGATAGGCAAAGGTTGTGGCGTACTCAGTACAGGCCTATCTCATCTTGGTTTCTAGGCAGTCGGCTTGCAGGTTGTTTAGTCATGTACCTAGTAGCAAGGTGCTATTCTTTCCACCAAGCCGGCAGTTACCTTCCCAGTCACAGAATGTTGCAGTCTTTTGCCACTTTGCCAAATTATACTGTTCGATAACAGAAGCATGTTGTCTGTGAACAACTTGCCCACAGTCATTACAGGAAAGTGGAAATCTCCAATGATGCTTTGCGACATATTTGTTTAACCACTTAAATCATTGTCTGTGTTTGCCACTTTGGTTGGACGTGCTGTGTAGCAGAACGTGCTAAAGATCCGAAGAAAGACAAGGACATGCTCTCACTGGACAAGATCAAGGTATGTCCAACATAGATATTGATGAACGAACATTGCTTATTAGTAATAGTAGCAGTCATACAGCATTACTGAATGATGAAATAGCCCATTGGTAAATGACTGCATGTCTCTGCCAAAGTCTGTAATATCTCTAGGTGGAGGAAGTACTAAAAAAGTACTAAGAAGTGAAGCATACAGTATAAATTGAAACTGCTGATCATGTTGCCAGTTGTGACATTATTCCTGCATTTTTTTTTTGATTTCTCCTTCCTTCAAGAAAATTGTCATGCAGCTTATTGCCGCATTTCACTATATCTCTGTTTTCCTGCATTACAGCCGAGCTTTAGTTTGCTGCATATTGCACACAAGGAACAAATGCCAACCAAACGTCCATCTGCAAAAGTCATTCAGAACTTGCATGTGATACCCTTGTATACTCATCCCATTTTCTGTGTTTTTGAAGTTCGTTAGCCACTTTACAACACAAATCACGCAATAGCTAATTAATGTATGTGATGTGGCCTGCTTGTCCTCGCAGCATCTTTCCAGCTTGACCCTCCCGCAGTACCAGATGCTTTACAGGCTGGTCGTCACATCTGTAGCAGCAGGTGGCAAGTGTGAGTCACTGTTGCTGTAACTGCTTCATAGCAGTGGGGATCTTGACGTACAGTTATTTATTCATCACATGTTGCTGTCAAGAAATATCGAGGCCTTTATGCATCAGCTGTGTCTATATGCCATCGATATATCTGGCTAGCATATATGTAGTCATCCTGATTGAGGCATAATACAGTGGCGTGTTACTAACTGTAGCTCAGTTCATTTACAGTGGTGACTTGCAGTAGGACACTTTCACCTAGTGTGAAACTGGTAATGATGAGTTGCTTGACTGACTGATGGTCAGGAGGAACGTGAGCGTGAGCGTCGGATACAGAGAGAGCGTGCAGCACGCGAGGAAGAACGGCGACGACTCCGTGAACTGGATCGCGAACGACGTCTGCAACAGGAAGAAGCCGACCGTGTTGCACGTGAAAGAGAACGATTGAGGTATCGCATACAACTTGACGTATAAAGCCGACACGTCTCTGAGAGCTTAGCACACTTTACTGCTTGACAGTCGAGTGAATAAACTGATTATTAGACTGCCACCAATGGTCGTCATGCCCACATGTGATTGTGTCTCGATTTTGATAGTAACTGTTGTTGGCATTCAGTCATAGGTTTGGCACACTTTTAATTGTTGATATGTTAAAATGTTCCACTACTACTGATTGCATCCAATCTCAGGCCAGAAGACTGCAAGTGCAGTCGTTGCTTGACCTGGAAGATGGCACGTGCAGCTGGCTGAACACTACAGTACTTGCAGAATGAAATGATGAGCAAACTGCAAAGTGAGCGACTAAAAATTAACTAATTATGATAACTGCTATATATTTTTATATATGTGAAATGGAAAATTCTTATTAGATATCATAAATAGTGTGCCGTTTCAGATAATATTACTAACAAGTGGCCTTGATGTGCTTGTTGCAAGGATGGAGAAAATGCGGCTGGAAAGAGAGAGGATACGAGCAGAGCGGGCACGTATGGAACTGGAGCGTGAGAGGCACCGGCAGGAAAGAGAACTGGAACAAGAGCGAGAACGGATGGAGCGTCAACACCGGGAGTCCCGTCAGCAAGCGGCGCCACAGTACAGGTAATTTGTCAGCTTGCTAGTACTTAGGCCTTTGAACGCGTGTTTATGTGCTGGAATGTCTGACTCAATCTGCTGCCGACCAGCGGAAGTGACTCGCATTGTGAAGCAGCCGTAATCCGTTATGTATGTCGCCTAAGTGCTAGTAGGTACCGGTATGAGGAAAGAAGTTGGAGAATTTATTATCATTAGTTGTATTATGCTATAACTTAATATCGTTACTTTTTAACTGAGTTTTTGATCTTTTGCACTTTAGAACGTCATTATTGCACGTTATTTTACAGCGTTGACCTTTCGTGCTACAAGAACACTTGTAGTAAGCAACATTTACTTTATTGTTGCACTTTTGTAAACAACATGAGTCTCCTGTGCTATACAGCGATATATAATAGTGGTAGAACACGGCGTGCAAAATTTTAGCTGAACCAGCTATTGGTTGAGTGATGTGTGGAGCTGTTAGTGGTTTGTGAATAAGTATTAATTGACCATCCGTGAAGTGGTGTGGTATATAATTTCAGGGATGTCTGTGTGTCTGTAATACAATAACTTTCTGAATGCCCTCAAGGCTAGACCCATAGCATATGAAACTTCAGCAGCTTACGGTACTTGACTGAACATACATGCATTCACAGGTGGTTGGCCTTAGATTAGAAGGCAATCTTGTTTTGCTGTGAAAATGAAAGCGTGGAGAATATTGAGTTTACCAACAGTAGACTGTGTTCGCCGTTTGTCAGTTAATGTTAGCTTATTATGATTATAATGTGCACTGCATGTCTTGTTACTATGAGCCATTGTATATACACTGTGTTCCAAAAAAAGTGACGCCAAAATTCAAATCACTATAACTACGGCATATCTTATCAGAATAAAATATCCTCTTAGCGGCTTCAATTATCATCTTTCCGACGTAAACGTTGCAAATTTCAACAAAATCCACCGCACAGTTTCTGAGCAACAGCTGTTTCAAAAATGGGACTCAAAAACACAAGTTTCCAATATGGAAAATACCGATTCAGAACGATCGCATGTATGCCCCACTTGGAAGCCAGAAGAGGCAGATATCAGCCGAGCGTCTCCTGCGTAGGCCTACTCGGTCCACTTTCTCAAAATCTGTCATGGTGTCGGTCGCCGTGTCGCTACTTGGAACTACCAAACTGATGTTCATTGAGCCCAGTGTAAAAATTAATGGCGCTTATTACCCTGACATCTTGCTCGATCAGCACCTTCTGCCGGCGATTCGTTCCGTTGCAGGAGACTTCTTCACTTACAATGCTCCAGCTCACCGAGCTGGTGACACCGTGGAGTTTTTGTCTCGCAATACACCAGATCTCATCTCACCTTTGCCGTGGCCGCCCGATAGCCCTGACCTAAATCACGTGGACTATGAGGTGTGGGGCGTGTTCCAGCAACGCGTCTACCGAAGCAGGATTCGCGACGTCGACCACTTGAAACAGCGTCTCATCGAGGAGTGGCGTTGCTTCCACCAGAACATCACTGACGGAGCAGTGGGACAGTGGCGTGTTCGACTACGAGCGTGTGTCCGTGCATACGGCGGTCACTTTGAGCACAAACTGTAACTGATGTTTTTGTGTACGAACTGCTAAGGCGACTTTTCCATATTGGAAACTTCTGTTTTTGAGTTCTATTTTTAAAACAGCTGTTGCTCAGAAACTTTGCGGTGGATTTTGTTGAAATTTGCAACGTTTACGTCGGAAAGATGATAATTGAAGCCGCTAAGAGGATATTTAATTCGGATAAGATATGCCGTAGTTATAGTGATTTGAATTTTGGCGTCACTTTTTTTGGAACACAGTGTATATATACGTTGTTTAGGCAAGACATGAAGCGCCCATCGGTTGATGATGCGTATTATCCAACATCAAAACGTCAGGCCGTGGAGACGCGTGACCAGTCTTCTTCTTTTAACTACAATGTGTACCAGAGTAGCAGGTGATTACTCATGGCATTGTTGTTTCTCGCGCTTCTTGCATCACTTAGAGAGATTGTTTATGTGGTTGTACATTGTAGTTATGCACAGTTTTGCCTAGTATTACAGTGCAAGTACAGAACTAGTACTTGTGCTGAGTTCTGCAGCATTATCAGTGCTTGCCATGGGTTAGGCTGGGTCCCTCAGAATTTTTATCACTTGTGCGCCAGCCAGACCGTGAGAAGCAGTAGTTTTTCTTTTCTCTGTTCATCTCTTTGCCTGCTGTCTGCATGAAGACCGAAAAAACTATCGATTAGCCGTTGTTGTAACTTGGTGGGAATACGTATTTTGGATTAGATTTTGGTGACATTTGACTGTGAGAGTAAAATTGATGGCAGCATATAGAATTTGTGCTTTCCTAGCTTCATAGGACACAGTTTTATTAGTAACGCTTTTAGGGTGTTGAAGTATCCGGTAGTATTTTTACAGGCCAAATGTAATGTGACACAGCTAATTGCACACATTGTTGTGTTGTCAAGATCTGTGTAATAGTTGTTCTAAAAATATAATCATGGACAGCATCTGTGGAATGTAGTGGTTTGATTTTCATTATTGGTGGCCGAAACCATTTGATGATGATGATGATGATGTTGCTGTTAGCAGTAATTATTACGACAAGTCTGGACAGTACGGAGCTGGAGATCGACGTGATACTCAGCTGCGTTCACGGTTTGTTGCAACATTGAGCATTGTAGAGTTTCCTTTAGGAATTTATTCAATGTATTCCAGATGTGCTTGTGAATTGTGGAATATAGTCTACATTTGATTGCTCAGCAAATGCAGAAAACAAATTATGTGGATGCTTATTCCATTTTTCAGCATTGTGTCGGCACTGAGGGTGCTCAGTCAATTTATAGTCGATGCCTTTGATTTTTTGAAAACATAGTTTGCTGTATGGGACTAGCTGTGAAGGCTGGCATTAGCTTTCACAGCGAGTCCCGTCGAACAGTTTGTTAGTTTGTAATGTTATGATGCAATGTGTGTTGTGTTTGAAAACTGTGGTAGCCAGCTTAAGAATGAAACCAAAACGTAATTGAAAATGAATGAGCAGACGAAATCCACAATAGTCAATAAAGTTGGGTCAGAATGGTTAGAGGGCAATCGGTATCAAGTCAGGCTACTAATTATGCTCGATGATTACTGTTAGTCACTGCTACTGATTAGACTCCAGCCTGCAGTATATTAAGTACCACATCTGCTGCTACTAGCCATGCTTACATTGTGCGTGTGTGCGTGTGTAGAGAAATGGACAAAGGCGGATCATCTGCAAGTGCGTGGCCCAGTAGAACAGCTGATCACAGAAGTTCAGGCTCTGCGATGACTTCATACGGAGGTGCATCTTCTGATTGGAAGCCGTTGCGCAGTGAGTTCCTGTCATTTGTCACATCTTAAAGTAATTAGCTTTAACTGAAACACCTGCAAAATGGCTTCAATGAAGCTATTTCGGTACCTTTAGCAAGTTTAGCGGACCAAGCTGGGTTTCTGAGATAGCTGTGTTTTATGCAGGAGATCGTAATGTAGTCTCAAATGTGAAATCATTAATATCACAGATATGGTGGCTGGTGCCTGACACACCAGTCATGCAGCACATTCACAGTGTGTTGTGCTGTGGGCTGAGCGTCATCAGGATGACAGGTCGTTTGCTACTGCCGGTCCTTGGTTGTGATACATGCTGCGAGCTTTGTTGTGTTTAATGGACAGTTATACTTACTGTAGGCATCAGTCGAAGTTTGATTGAGACACCATGTATAAATTTACTTACTTCCGTAGACTCCCGGTAATTATATGTCAAGAGACACGATTGTGTCAGACTAACCAACTCGGTACGTTCAGTGACTCGAAAGTAAATTGGCTAACTATGGATGCGGATGCCGTGAATTGGAATAATAAGCGATTAAACTAGTATGTGAATTAACATCGGCACGGAGAAATAAGCTAGATAATGACGATGTTTTTGATGTTGTAGCATCTGGAGTGTCTGTGGGTGAGTGGCAGTCGACTGGCTCGTCATACCGTGCCTCCAGCGGTAACTATGCGCAGGTCGGAACTGACTCGAGCCGACAGTATGGCAGTTCCACATCTGTTCCTGGTGGCCATGCTTACTTCGGTGCATCTGGCAGTAGCCAGTCATACAATAAATGGTACTGAATGGACGTTGTCTGACATTGACTGCTTGACGTGAATGATCTGGAGCTGATAGTTGATGACATGGAACAGGAAGCTACATTGCGTTTTCCATTGCATGCGTTTTCCATTGCATACCGTCGTACCTAGAACACTCAATTGTGGGTAATTAATATGGTTTTGAACATGTCCGCAGGTGACAGTTTGTAGTTAAGTAATGTAGCATTTGTGTGATTGATAATTTTGTCGCTGAATAATATAACAGACTTCAGTGTTCCTAATGAAAATGAATACTACCATACAAGACAAAAGAATTGGACCATTTTTATTTTTGCAGTTGCTTAACTGTAAGTTTGTCAATATGACAGAGAAACATTGGTCACTAGAGGTTGACAGTTTTTTGCCATTTTGTTGCAAAATCATTTAGTTATTTGCTTACCAAAAATATCAAAGTGGAATGCAGTTTTACATGGTTGTTGCAGAAATGTGAGTGGTCCAAAGTTTTTGCCTTGCAGCGTATTAAATGTCGACTCAGTCTTGAGTTGAAGATATTTTGTTCTGAAGATGTCCATTCTTTTACTCACAGTGTCAAAGCCATAGGGGATTTGAACTCGAGGGTCACTTGTGGAATTTGCACAAAACTGATTAAAAAACTGGGTAGGCCAGAGCCATGGATGGGTGCTGTATGGTGCTACAGAACCGCAACAGCAATCGTGCCTTGCCAAAATGAACAGATTTCAGTGTTAACTCATTAAAAAAGTTGGGAGCAATGCACCTGAACATGGGATGGGCTATGCCACCCACCCCAAACACTGCAACTCTTGGAATTCCTTGCATGTCCCAGGTTCCTTCTACACATTATTTATTATAATTCTTATTTGATGTGTAAACTGATTACATTTTTAATAGCATTCATTTGAATGAGTTTGTCTGCTGGATGTTAATGTACAGCATAGAAATGTTTAGCATATGTCTTCTTAATCGATGCTCAACTGCTGGCATACTGTTAAGTTTTCTTGTTTCATAACACATGCACTAACAATGTACCTGTGTAGCT
>Ga0049105_1001755_pt1 | contig 10078 bp, 11 predicted proteins | sample WorMetvaBAHAMAS1_FD_61260 | JGI IMG/M metagenome (GOLD analysis project Ga0049105, IMG submission 61260) | Worm MetaG Olavius vacuus BAHAMAS.1 | ecosystem: Host-associated > Annelida > Digestive system > Unclassified | place: Germany: Marburg | collected 2013-04-09 | reverse complement strand
TTCTTCATCAGTATAGGCCTATGTTTACGTTAACAGCATCCAGCAAGTCCTGATGACAGTGACACACAGCGACGCTAACACTATTCAGCTGCTTTTGCTGTAGCTCGCTATAGTCTCTCTGCCTCTGCACTGCCTCTCTTTGTGTTTTGTCCACAGCATGGCATGAGTTCAGTGAAACTAAGCCTTCTTAGCCTCACGGTTGGTAACAATTTTGACAGGCTTTTTGGGGGGATATCAGACACTTCGTCCCCGGCTCACCAAATATTGCCGGGGACGCGTCCCCGGCATCCCCGGTGGCGTTGACGCCTATGATGAGGTCTATGAGGTCACGAGTCGTGAAGGCACGATCGCAAGACATGTTGTTGATGTAGGGATTATCGACAGCAAATCCATTGTGAGCGTATTTAAGGTCTAAAATATTCGTTTCGTTTACATTGAATATTTGCTAGAGTTATAAAAGAAGTTTGTTTGAAAGACTATCAGATCATATTTTTCAAGTGACAGAGGTTGCTAACGTTTTTTAACAGTAACAATTGGTGGATTACGTTCTAAAATGACGCCGGTTCGTAAAATGTTAGTTGTCACTTTTCGTGGAGGGGAGGAAAGAAGGAGTGATATAGTGGTTGGTGAGATTTCCAGATTATTCTCCAAAATCACGGATAATAAATGGCCATTAATCATGTGACTTTGAAGTGTAACAACGAACGATGCTACTATAAATGAAACTCAATTTGGCATCATCTAGCCGTGTGGCTGTATACTATCGGCGAATGAAAATTTTATACCGGCAAGTCAATCCATTGTGTGCAGTTGGATAATATCACCTTTGAATTTAGGACGGTATATTTGGCAATATTTTGTATATTAATGCCTTTAGGAGTAAGATATGTTACCAGTGGTGTGCGATGATAGTTACGTAAATCATACTAGTGCAGCTGTTCGAGTAGAACTGCAGAGACACTAAGACTAGAACATGATGTGACATTAATTGTGAGTAAGGTGCTAAATATGTATTTGTCAACAGGATTACAGCCTAATCCTAGACGTTATGAGAAGGGTGACAGCAGTAGTAAATGCTATAGTGTCAGCAACATTATATTAGTTATGCTATTTAATTTTGTGTGTGATTCGTACCGAGTTTAATTTAATTGGACTGTGCGAGTTTGTTAGTTTCGGTACGTTCGCTGACTGCGTTGACTGCGGTTCGTGCACTGTGGCACTTCTACGAGAGCTGACGAGCGTGAGTGATATGTCGCCCAAGTCGCCGAGCAGTTGATCCCCTGGCCATCACAAAGAATGAGTTGTCATGGCTGTACGCGGGACTCCTGCATCGACGTGAGACGCCATCAAGCGAACGGGCAAGTCAGGAAAGCGACCGCTTACGCATCTCGGTACGAAAAAGCGAGCGCCACTCGCCTCGTCGACGAGTGCTGCCGCGAGGTATAGACGGTATAGACTCGGTAGTAGCAGCAGACAATCAATCAACCAACAACGCATGCAAGCAGTGAGCGGTCCGCTTCACTTCGTCGTTCCTCGCTAGACGGCGTTGCCTCACATACGCTGTCGAACTGTTCGCTTCACTTGGAAACCCTGGACTAATCCTATGGTGTTGCCACACGTATCAAAACGGACCAAACGTTTCATTAACAACTCACGCTCGAAGACAGCTCATACACGTAGACACGGTGCATATTGTTGAGTTAATAATAATATTAGTGCTGTTAGTCTAGTATTGCTGTGTAACGGGTTAAATTTTCCTCCACTTCCCCCCTTCTATTCTCTTTCTTTTACTGTATATTAAATATATTTTAAGTTACGTTTTAGTTTGCAATAGTTTTAATCAGTTGTAATACATGAATGTTATGTTCGGTATAGGTTATTATATTGCGTTATTAATTGTTGTTATAATGTCTTCACGTAATTATCACATCACATTAATTTATAAATTCTATTTTTGGAATTTATATTTTTATTTCTTAATTTATTAGCTGTTTGTGTAGTGACACATAAACAAGCTTTTTCGATTTTAAAATTTTCTGTGTCCACTTTCCCGGTTTCGCGCTTTATACGTCGTCGTATGTATTTGTTTTGGATTGATATGATGCATTACGAGTGATTGATTGCCAAGATCAATCTTCAATGTGGCATGTATTTTCACTGCTGCATATCTTGTGCAGTAGAAGTTACTTCGTTGTTTGCATAGGCCATCAGTAGTTGGAAGCTATGGCATAACGCAACAACGGTACTTTTGGTGCGCGTTGTTCTTCTATTTATCGAATCGCACAGTGTGTTATGCAGTTATAAACATGACAATGTGACATTGAATGCAAGCAATGATCATCGTGTTGCTGAATTATATTTATGAAATGTTCTGATTGCGACAAATCTATGCGATCCTCTATGCGAATTGAGTTGCTTGAGTGATTGCTTGTTGACAACGTGGAACTAGTCTTTATCACTATGGATATCTAATCAGAATGAAATAATGATATTATTCAGCATTGTTTGCTATTGTGCTGAATGGTTGTTGTATTTATGCGTTGTAACGCGATTAGATGTTGATTGATATTCTCTTTGGCAATGTGAGTTATATTCGCCAGATGGCGTTATTTGCGCCTTACGCTTATGGTGCGAGTTGACTCCTATAGCCTTCTGAACTCAGATTTAGTTCAAGTACTTAATTGTCCATCAGTGCCGTGGTGTGTTTAATATGAAAGGCAAGGATCGAGTTTTTGGTGTGGATTTGTTTTGTCAATTTTTTTAATGACACCATACATTGTTTTCAAATAGTCTATGGCACTGAGCAAGTATCACAATTTGCTGTATTTATCTCGGATTTTTAAGGAAAGAAGTTGAATGAATTTGCAGGTTACGTTTTTCGGCGACCATTTAGGAAATAAGTCACTTTATTTTGGACGTGAATTTTAATTCGCTCTTCATTTCTTCACATGCTAAACGATAGTTGTTTACCCTGTATGAACACAATGACAAATTTTTCATTAGACTATATTTGGCATAGAGTTGTGATGTGATATCCGAAAGGAGGTGAACCATACTACTCATGTTTGTTATATTATGTTGCATATTGTTGGTTCGATGTGCATGTATACTCTTCGTTTTTGGTGCAGCTTATTCTTTATAATTCTTGTTAGGGTACCCTGACCTTCGGTTCTCGAACCAAGGGGGGTATGCTATGGAGCTCTACTGAGCTCATGCCGTAGCCACACCTTCTGTAAGATGATTGATACCTTAACTGTAGCTGCGAATGCGATTGAGTAGTGAATGGACTCGTCCAGAGAGCGAGTCCAAGTTTGTTGGATTGTTGTGTGGTATTCTGAAATTATACAGTGTTCGGCTACGTTGTCTCTTGATCAGCAGCTCCGCTCTAGTATACATATCCGTTTTGCGGGTTTTCAGTCCTAGGAGGGTTAGGTGACTGAGCACGCTGTCGTGCCGATGTCTGACTAAAGTTGGCATAATTGGCATTGCTGCTTGCCCACTGTCGTGGAATAAACTGTCGATTCGGTCCAGCATGAAACGGTTGGACGTACTGCTGTTTGGGAGCCGTCTGCCCGTTTGAGCGCTACGGTGTAAAAGAACCACCGTTATTATTATTTTTCAGCGGCTATTCAGCCTTCAGACGCGAAACAGGGGGCGGCTTTGGAGACTGTTTCCCCGTAGTAGCACATTTGACAGAGGGTTTATCTACTGTCAGTGATCTAATCAGGCTTTCAAGGTTATCAACCCTCGCTTGTTTGAACTGCGTCATGGGAAGGTGGTGGCGTACCGGCGTATCCGCACCGATTTACGGATCTGTCTCCGTGGTAGATGCGAACCTTCTAGCCTTTTGAACCGTAGCGGAGAACTCATCAGCAGTTGCGTGTAAGCGCAAATACTGTTGCATCCCCGGATTACTCAATCCCTCTTCAAATCGGGCCTTCAATGCCACGTTCTTTTGTTCAGCTGTTGCATTGGGCCAGGCCACCCTATAAAGTGCTCTAAGCGCCTGCTTAAACTCGGCAACAGACTCAGCATCATGTTGTTTTTTGTGTTCAAATTTGGTCATCGCTACACGGGCCTCATCTACTTCTCCAAAACGACGTTTAAGAGCGTCCCATATATCCTGATAGAGTGAGGGACTGTCTTCACTGAGTTCCTTAAGAGTCTTTGCCGCGGCCCCCTCTAAGGCCACTTAAAAATGCTGTGCTTTTATTTCGTCTGTCTCCCATTTGTTTACCTTTGCAACTCTTTGAAAATGATCGCGAAAGCTCGCCCATGACGTATTACCACTATACGGACGGACTGCTTGCGGGGTATTTATCACGACAATGGGCACAGATGACGATGATACAGATGAGGTGCTCGACGCAGATGATGCACTAGCTACCGCTGCTACAGGGGTAGAAGTGTTAGGTACATTACCAATCGACGAACATTCAACAGGTGTCACCGTTGGCTGTGTTAAATTTGTTGTATCAGTTTTGATTACGGTTGCTGGGGCAGATTCCAAGTCTTTCTGCTGCTTTGTCGGAGAAATCGCCTGGACCGCTGGTCCAGAAGGCGTTGCAATTACCGGTAAGGTTTGCAAGAGCTCGGGTGTAGCTTTAACTACAGAAGAAACTGGTATTAAATGTGTACTGCTCACTGGTGGCAGGGTGGGTGCCACGAATGCGGGTTTGTTGTCTACAGGTTTGGCTTCCGCTAACGGAGTTACTACTGTATATGAATCAAAACCCTTTGACAACTGCTGTGTAGTTGCAATCGGCGCATCAACCGTAACAGCATCATCGAAACTTTCGCGTAGGAGATAATCAGTCACAGACATCGACGGGTTATGTACAAAATTTCCCGATAGATCGAGTTCGGGTGATCGTGGATAAGCGACTGATTTAGACTTTGTTTCCTTTTCAACCGAAAGAGGTGATGGTGCAGAGGCAACCATCGTATTTCCCACGATTTCTTGCTTGAATTGAACGTCCCGTACTCGCTGTTTCAATAAGACATTACGGGCCTCAAGGGCAGCCAGTTGCCGCATGTCCTCGCGTATGTTATTTTCGCGTTTCAAGGCTATTATTCAGCCTGTTTTTCCTGTTCTAGCATATGCAATTCGATCGCCGCTCGTTTCTTTTCATTCGCCAAGTGGTCACGCTCCCTCATCATATTCATCATTAGTTCCAAATTATACTGCTCTTGCGCAGCATCATCATCATCATCATAAAATTCTTTATTAAAAGCTAAATCATAAGCCGTACGCTCGCGTTGACGTGCTTCGTCTAACAACTGTTTCTCCCGGGCTTGGGTTTGTTCAAGGAGTTGCTGTTCCCGGCTAAGCGGCGACGTTCCTCGGCGTCGCTTCGTTTACGCAAAGATGCGTCCTGAGTTAAGCCAATAACAAAAAACGCCAATCCAATTCAGATAGACCGCAAAAGCACGACTGATCGGTCAAGTAGACGCGCCCGAATGCTGCCTCGAAGGAGCTAAGGATCGCAAAGGAGTACGAGTAAGACTACAAACTTCATCATCGAGACGCCGGTCTACTATGGGCCTAAAGCTACAGGACGTTAAAGGCCTCTGCGGAGATTGGTTTTCAATTTCCCTATCATCCCTATCAATATCCATGTGCTGGAAATAAGGAAAAGGGATACGGGTAGAGAGAGCATCAACATCACAAACAACAACATAACCGACATTAGTAGCAACATCAGTAGCAGTAACGGTTTCGTCATGGTCAACATGTTGCAATGCAAAGTAAACATCATCGTAACTGTGTACTCTACTCATATGAGATGCAGATCCCGCAGCCGTTTGCGGGTCGGATCGTGCGGGAACCAGTGTAAGTGTTCGTGCTTCACGTTTAGAAGAGGGGATTTGTTGGATGTCACAGAAGCTATCTGAGGCGTGGTCGAACCATGCCTACAGTCTAGTGTACATTCCCAGTAGTCAGTATCGGTCTGCGGGTGCACTGTTTGCAGGTGGCGCGTTTGCGGGTGCAGCATTTGCGGGTGACCGCTTTGCGGATGCACCGTTTGTGGGTGCTTACCCCCAGTTGCGGGTCCCACACACGACCCAGGCCGCTCGCTGGCCGTTCCACGGCCAGATTAGGTCCTAACCCGCTGGGCGACTCCTATAGAAGAACTACATTCACGTCTACGACTACGACTCTTTCTCGGCTGCGGTGATGGAAGCGGAGCTAAAACACCTGGAGAAGACGGCAAGTCCTCCAACATCCCAGGATCCTGGTCGTGAACAAAGGGACTGTGGGCTCTTGTTGCTCTACCGGTGACACTTGCACGTCGCCCGTTGACTACTTCTGTCCGTGTCGACCTCGCCGATCTCACGACGACAACTCGATCTCCGACCGTCAGCTATGTCGATCGTCCCCGACCGTGACAGTCCTGTTGATCTACCGGCGACACTCGCACGTCGCCCGTCGACTATCTCTGTCCGTGACGACCTCGTCGATCTCACAACGGCGACTTGATCTCCGCCCGACAGCTGTGTCGATCGCCCCCGACCGTGGCAGACCACTTCCTCCCGGCGACAGTACGATCCTCGACGAGGAAGAAACGACACCAACACGGTTTCGATGTAGAAAAGTGCAACTTTATCGTAAAGTATGAGAATCGATGTCGACACGACGACGTTCACACAACAACTGACGGCAGCGAAAGAGAGAGGAAGAGGCTTGAAACCGCCGCTATTTATACGGTTTCGGAGGGTCACGTGACGAGATTCCATGGCATGTGTAAGTAAGTAAGGAAAGTACTAACTATGTTCAAATTCATTTACTTACTTATTACATTTGGGGACAAGTCAAACCGGAAGTAGAATTTTTTCGCTAGTCCTCACTACCGGAAAGACGTAGGCGCAAACCGCGCATTTCTATCTAGCATATAACTGGAGTTACAGCGCATCAAAGTTTTGGCGTGGCTTTGAGACGGTTTGAGCCTGCTCTGCATTTAGATAGTGCTGTTAGGTTTCCTATGCTAGAGCTTGCTAAAATTTCATGTTCGGTATATCGATGCTATATGGAAGTAGGTTGTTAGTAGCAGTATTGTATGGTTTATACCGTATATCTATGGCGTGACAGTATAGCCGAGTCCCCAGAAGTGTATAGCGCGTATAGAAGTATGCTATCGGAACGGACGTTGTAGAATAATGGAAGGGAAGGGAAGTATGATAAGCTATCGCTAAGGGGTCCGGCTGATGCAGACGATGTGGTATATATCTGTACAATGTAAATGTACGTTTTACGGGAAGGTAGGAAATTAGAACTTATTTTATTTACTTGTTATAGTGAGAGCAAGTACACGTTGCCATGCAAACTGGTTACATAGGATTGTGTATGCAATATAGTGAGAATGTGTGTAATTTTATGGTATCGCAGGAATATGACAAAGGAAGGGAAGCGATACCTTTCACATATTTAACAGCAACGACGTGGAAAAGTGTGACATTATCGAGGCTGGAGAAAAAGCCCTGATTTGTCTCTACAACGACAGCCTCAAAGAAAGCCTCAATCAACTCCGGTTCAGACGATTCAAGGAGAAGGTGGCAAAAAAGTTCCAAATTCGTGGAAACTGAAGTTCTGCCCCCAACGTCAGCAGCTGCAAAGTACCACAGTCTCCGGGTATTTCTGCAGATCAAAGAATGGAAAGGGAAGGCTAGCCAACTTGACTCTGTGGACTGGGGCTGGGAGTTCAGTAAGGGCCACTTGGTCGCAAAGAAACGAACTCCCACCTGCCTCTGCAGAACTGCTGGAAACGTTCAGATGCAGCTGCAAAATGGGTGCAAGACAGCACGTTGTACGTGTAGAAAGAATTGAATGTTCCTCCTATTGTGCAGAATGCAAGGGAATCAGTTGCATCAACTCACTGAGACCCACTGTCGACGAGGAGGAAGACGATTTTTCACTAACTTTGTTCCATTTTGTACTGATCGTCACGCCTGATAACTGAACAGTACATTGACATAAACAAGTTTGTTGAACATCATGGTTGATTTGCATTTTTAGTGAAAAATATTAGTTGCATTGCTCTATAAATGTCTTTATCATATTCCTTGCCGATGAAAACATAGGTGTGTAGACACCTATTTAGTGGATACTTGATGTCCCGTTGCTGAGATATTGCAGAAAAAAAACGATTTTTCATAATGGCATCCGGTAATCAATATACGAATGCGTTTTTCACCACTTCCACCAATTTTATCGCCCCAGACTTTTGATGTGTTTTAAAGGGATCAAAACTGAAATACATGGCGGTGAGAAAAAATCTATTGCAATTAGTTCGATGTTCAGCCACAAATTGAATGGACTACTGGGCCAACTCAGCCTGGCATCCCTCCACTGGTAGGCGAAAATGAGTAATATCTGACAAAGAATGTTAAGATGAAGTAGGATGTCTAACCTTCTACTGGACATTTTGCACTAAATTGTATTAACGGTAGGCATATACACAGGGTGATAACACAAAAAGTAACTACTGACTAACTCCATATAATGCAAAAAATTTGAGATGTATTCACCCGGTCACCCTACATGGTACCAACCAACCCTACTGGTTAATGAACATCGCAAAATTTACGGTTTGATAAACCTACATGCACGTGAACGATCTTAAACTATACGTTACTATTTTAACAAGAGCTCCGCTACCGCCGAGAGCACAGCGCGTCCGTCGTGTTTAGTTGGTGTACTTGATGAGATTTCTCGGGAGAGTATCTGTTGATGGCAACTTATGCTACCGAATTCGGTGAAATAAGGCAAAATAATGGACATTACGCCCTTCAAAAGGTCATTCAAGGTCACCAATGTTGGTGCCAATCAAAAGCTCATATGCGACTTCCTATTAGCGATTAATACTATCTTACATCCTATCTTGCACCGTTTTCAAGTTGCTAGCGACAGGGGAATGTCTCATTTTAACGGCCTCGCTGAGGGTGATCCCCTGCGAATATCACCATAAGTGATATCAGTAAAAACTAGATTCCTTGGGCTACATTTCAGTCGCAGAAAGTATCGGTGTATCTTTAGCCACTTATACGTAGTGGGCCTCGAAATCTATCGAATTCGGTGAAATAACGAAAAATAATGGCCATTTTGCTGTTTAAGATCATTCAGGGTAGCCGATTTTGGTACCTATCGAAAGCTCATATGCGACTTCCTATTAGTGATTAATACTAACTTACCTCCTAACTAGCACCGTTTCCAAGTTATCGCTGATTATTGGTCAAATGTTTGCTAGCTACAGGGGAGTACCTCACTTTAACGCCTTCCTAGGGGTGATCCCCCCGCGAATATCCGGATTAACTTTACCTCTTCAGAAACTAGAATGATTATCCTACCTGATGCTGGAGACCGCACGATCGTCTGGACAAAACACCGGAACGTGACGGACAGACAGACAGACAGATCTGCCGTGACTATTACAGCGGTCTGCATTGCAAGCAATGCAGATCGCAGAATGCTAAAAACAGCACTACAACACTTTCTAAACACAACATACTCAGCGTTGAAAATCTCCATTTTATCTTGCGGTAGTCTGAAGTCAAGATCAAAGATTTTGCCGTCTTTCAGCTGTAGAACTCCGTCAAGTAGAGTGCTTGTGTGAAGCGTGTTAGTGATTTTGAGACCAGTTTTGGCAACATGTGCGTCTACACCCATCTCGCCAGTTACTTCGACGGCAGCACTCGGTCGCAGTGAACCACTTATGTCAAACGTTGATGGTGAACTAAACATTTGACGAATGTCTGCTTTTCCATTTGCAGTCAATCCTACGCTGGCGGTGCCCTCTGCTATCAGTCTCAATGGTAAACCTAAAAAGAATAAATCAGTGCTTATACGTCAGAAACCAGAATGTCAACATTTTGCACACTGTCAGTGAAAGTAAACTTTACAAAACGCAGACATATACAAGATGCTCAGCTCTCGCAAACTTGACCGCGCTGCAAGGTGTGTTAGTTTTGGCCAAAAGTGAAAGACTGGAACTGGGAGGCAATACTTTACGGACATAAGGCCTATCATGAACCACTGTGACATGATCGGCCTGCAAAGCTATCGAATTCGGTGAAAAAAAAC
>Ga0049105_1001754_pt1 | contig 10079 bp, 4 predicted proteins | sample WorMetvaBAHAMAS1_FD_61260 | JGI IMG/M metagenome (GOLD analysis project Ga0049105, IMG submission 61260) | Worm MetaG Olavius vacuus BAHAMAS.1 | ecosystem: Host-associated > Annelida > Digestive system > Unclassified | place: Germany: Marburg | collected 2013-04-09 | reverse complement strand
GCAAAGTTTCAAGTTGAAATTTTTAGGGGTTACGATTTTACAGGGGGTCGAATTTCCCATTTTCCTATTGATTTTTGAATGGGCCTTACAACAGTGCAGCGCGAATGCGCTGCCTGTGATCCTAACCCTGACCGCGAACCGAACTTGATCGTTAGCAAGTGTTTACGTTTATGAAGTAGTCTTGTGCAGGGGGGTGCCTAAGGGGGGGGAATGTCCAGGTACCGGCGAGGCGACTGCATGGTGGCAGCGTTGTAGAGAACGTAGCTGATATTAGTTATCAACATTGACTGACTGAGACACGGAGCCTGTATAATGCTACTATATAGGACTCCATGACTGAGAGCACGAGTGACGGCTCTGAGTGAGATTGCCGACACACGTACTGCACTGCGCTGCTACACGACTGCGTGGCTGTTATCGCTGTTTGCGACTGACGTGCGTTACGGTCTCCTCTAGAGTGACTTCTGAGGAGGTTGTTTGTTGTTCTTGACGTGTGTACAACATGCTGCCGATCTACAGTGTTTTGCTCTCAAGTCGTCGTAGCAGGCGGCCTGGTGGTTTCTGTCATTCAGCAACTGTTATCTGAAGCTTACTTCCTAGAACAGTTCTTGGAAACCCTTCACGGATAGTTCTTTAGCGCGCTCGTCTAAAGTCGTCAGACCGTGCTATTATTAAAGGCCGCTCTGTCCGTCCGTCTGTCTGTCTGTCACACTGGTGATCCACGTTCGTGTTCACAGCAAGTCGCGTCAATTTCTGATCAGTATTATTGCGCAGACAGATAGACCGACAGACTGACTTGACAGCGCTCGTGCTTGGCCAGTTTGCACGTATTGTATTCAGACTGTGGCGTGTACAGTATGCATGCATGCAAATATGTATATTTATATGCCGCCTAAGGTGGTAAGTTGAGAGGCCCTCTTGAGATTTCAGCCGTACGCTGTCTGACTGTCGGCATGCCCGTCGCTCCGTCCATCTATCTGCGTCTGTGTCTCTAATAAGTATTATAAGTTCGACTGAGAGAAGCTGGTTTTCACTGTAGTTGGCTACATTTTCACGCCAATAGTATTTTCACTTGCGACGCGGGGGGGACGGCTCGCTCGGCGGGTGGTCTGCATGTGCCCGTTCTCGTCTAATGTGTTTGTGCTTGAAGAATGAAAAGCGAGTAGACGTACTGCGCGGGAGACCTTACTGACCGACGAGCGGCGTGAATGCGGCGTAATGAGCCATCACGGGCCGTGACGTTGACGTTGAGGAAGGAAGTGGGTTGGTAACGTGTGGGAGGATTTGATTACTGCAACGCTCGCTCGGTAAACTAAAACGAAGCAGTCTGGTGCCACTGCATTGACCCGTGTATAATGCGCTGACGTCCGGCTGTTGCTGACTTAACTGTCCATTCTATCGCGTCACAACACTGACCACGTTCGTCTTGTAACAGCTTTTGACAAGACACTACCAACTAGTTGAAGCAGGGGAAAAGGAACTAGCGCCATGATGACCCGTGTAGTTTATTTCCAGACTGTAACGACGCGGCAGAACTGTCGTCAGTGTGACGCAAGCTGTGATAGAGCAGCTGCAGTGGATACTGTTGGCTGTAGTATGACGCGGCACCGGGTTGTCGTACAGTTTAATGAACCATGTAGTCTATGGTCTCATCCAACTGCTGTTGATCTTCGTTCTACATGTCAACTGAGTATGTCGCGGTATTGTCGCCCAATGCTCAGTTTGTGAACTTGTTGCTGCAGGTCGTGTCTTCCCTGTCGTTCATTACTCCCGTTATTTCCTTACCACCCGAGTTGGACATGTTTGCAGCGACTGCTGTTGTTCGTTGCACGTTTACTAAGAATGTGTGAAAATGGATCTGACCTGCAGTGTAGTTTTTCGGATATATCTGACGATGAGATGGGCAGTGTTAAAGATAAAGCTTCTACCACCATTCACCGTGGTATGTATATGATGGAACGTTTATCATATCGCTTATTTCATGACGTACTTTCCGCGCCCATATTTCGCTACAGTGTCTGGAGTGTTACAGTCGTCGATACTGGCTGCAGTGAAGCGTGATCGTTGACCACTGACGACGCTGGTCACGTCACGCTTGACGGCTCCCGACTGGAGTGAGTTTATGGGCGGTGATTACACTCCAGACACTGGTGAGACATCTCGGCGTCGAAAGTAGGTCATGAAATAGTTGACGTTTTTGCACACTCACCATGGACGTCAAGTAGGAGCACGATCGGATGAAAACTGCAGGAGAGTTTTGCAGGTGCGAGTTATGAGCGAGAGAACTAGTTCGGAGCGGCGTGGGCGATGTTGATCGTTTCAGAACAGGGCCATTATAACAGCATTGTCATCTTCGCTGCAGTTTTGAGCTGCCACCCTCCTAGTGAGTGTTTATTGTCGCTAAGAGCAGACAGCAGACTGTGGGTCCGTAGGGGAATGCAAAATGTCGTTGGCAGCTTGATCATTGGTGATTTGATAGATGTATTCTTGGCAGCTGCACATATTCCAGTCGATATATAGGCTGCAGCCGGAGAAAACCCGAATATTTTCTACTGACAGAGCACACAGCGTGTCTGTAGATATTCTGGAACAACAGCCATATGGATAAATGTTCATTGATATCGGTGTTATCACTGGCCGTCTGTGTGAATGCCACTGCGCCGAGACACTTGCAGTGGACTGTACCGGTAATTAAGCTTCTCAGTGAAATACTGTCCGTTGGTGGCGCCACGTGAGACGCGACCGGAAGGAAACATTAGTGGGCTGCGAGTTTATGTTAAGTTCTTGTCCACAAGTGAGCTGCTCTAGTAGGTTTATGGCGATATTTATGTGAGTTTAATGTGAGGCGTTAACGACTGCGACTTGTGTGACCTGTGCTCTTTGACCTCAATCTGCTCAGACATGTTCTGTGTCTGCGAGTGTGTGTGTGTGTGCGTGTGTGGTCGTTACAAACTGCAAATGACACTGCAATGTCTTTAAGAAGTGCATCTAGCCTGTGAGTTGTTGAAACATCAAACATTAGTCGCATACACACGCGTTGTGCCGTGACGCTGATGTCACTGGAATAGTGCGGTTGATTTGTCGATTCATTTGACATGCAGCCACACTAAGTGCTGGTACTGATGATGTTGTTACTGGTGAAAACTCACTAAATTCTGCAGACAGCCCTCAGCCTCGCCACTGAAAATCCGCGAGTAAAGATACATTTGCGTCAGCGTCTGAGCTTGTTACTGCTGTAATGTACTTTCACATCTGGCGCCTCCACGTATCACTTATCCACATCAATGCCAGCTATAGCGCGTCTGCATTTTGTCAGCATCTTGCCATTCTTGCGTACTAGTGGAATGCATGTTCACCACTACTGGACTAATAGCGAACAGCGAGAGATCTAGCTTGTCCACAGATAAACTCTCGTGTTTGCTTCATTGCTTCATAAATTAACTTACATGTAAATTTGTGGTCAGTCTTAACAGTGAACGACTGAACGTGTGTATCAGGGTTCTAGGGTTGAAGATAACATACCGTCTCATCCACATGTTATACTTTAAATCTGTATGGTCGAACGTATAACGGTTACATTTCTGAGATTTAAGTAATTCTGTTGACACTGATGACGTAACTTGGAAAGTTGGCAAAGTTGGAAAGCTAATGTCACGTGATAAGGATTTCATGCAGCAGTCATTGTTGGTATCAGCGTATTTTTGTGGTCAGCCGAACAGTACTTTAGCCATATTTCTGTTTTCACATAACTTCGGCTAAACACATGATCAGCCAGCCGAATTCTAATACAAAATTCCGCTGAGGTGTTGAATTCTACCGTTTACTTGTCAGGTCATGAGACATGATCGCGTCTGTCTCGTGACATCTGTTTTGTTTTGACTCTTGCTTAACGAGCACGTTGACAGTATTCCTGTAAATCCCCGATGTCACTGTAGTTTACGCGACAGAGAGGCTCAGATAGCGTCACGCCGTTCAAGGTCATTCAAGGTCACTGATTTTGGTACCAATCAAAAGCCCGTTTGCGACTTCCTATTACCATCTTACATCATATCTCGCACCGTTTGCCTGATGTGGCGCAGTATTGATCAAATTGTCGCTTTTGACAGGCGTTGCCTCTGTCTAACGAATTCGTTCGCAGAAACCTCTGAGAATATCGCCGTAAATCGTACACTGCTAAAACTAGATTCTTTGAACTACATTTTTGTCGCAGACAGTATGGGTTTATATTCAACCAGTTTGACGTAATTGGCTCCCAAAGCTGCCGAATTCGGCAGAATAAGGCAAAATAACGGCCACTGCGTCGCTGAAGGTCATTCAAGGTCAACGATTTATCTACCAATCGACTTTGGTACCATGTGCGACTTACTGTCGGTGATTAATACTAACTTAATCCTATCAGAATAAGGTAAAAATGCATTTTCGACAGGGGTACCTCTCTTTAACACACTCGTTCGGGGTGGCCCCCCCAGCCCAGTACCACGAAATTTGGCCTCAAGAAACTAGAAACGGTCATCTGTCGTGTGGTAAAACAGTATTTCGATATCTCGAACGGTTTAGGCGTATCACGAGTGTGACTAACGGACGGACAGACTGACGGACGGACAGAACCGTCTTTAGTAATACCGCGATCTAACAACCCGCGCTAAAATTACTGACGATGGGTTTTGCTCTTACTGCGGGTGAGTAGCACAAGAGAGGGGGAGGGAGGCAGTTCCAGTAATTGATGTTATCATAATAGGACTTGCAGTGCAGTGCCGAGAAATGCATTGCCGAGTGCAGAACAGCATTGTCATCTAGCATTTTATTGCGCTGGAGACTGCAGCAGAGAGCTCGGCGTCGCCTTGCTACTGGCCGCCTTTCCAGCATCTCCCAGCCTGCCTATCTGCCTTTGCCTTTGTTCGCCGGTCGCACACCTTGAATAATTGATTTTCTCTTGATAGCGTTACCTGGCTGCTGCCGGCCGCGACTGCCTCGTCTCCGTGTTGACGTGCGTATCAGCTTATTGACTGTATACGTAAGTCTAGTCAACATTTATGTTAGATGCGCTCAGGTAAGGCGATGCTTATCTCAGGTGAGTGATGACGTGTACAAATGCTGCTGGTGATTTGATGCGATGATGAACTGGTTGTTGTAATGTTGGCGGAAATATCGTGGTGGCGCTGACGTCATGTGTTGAGTGACGTCATGTACGCCTACAGGTGTTGCAGTGCGGCGTTGTTGTAGTCGGTGATCTAGCACACCTTTGTACCTGTATTAGTCACGTGATTTTCTGCCAAGTTCGTTTGTGACCGAGTTTTGTGTGAAACAATTTACTAGGCAATCAGTAGGCATTATGTCATGTTCGTGTGTCCGAGCAGTTTACTCGCAAGCGTTCGTTTTGCCTGGCGTTTGTTACTGGTCTTGGTAACACGAAAGACTTCTTGTCCATATACAGTATCGTACCCTCGTACTAATTTTACTGCTACTACTACTACTACTGCTGCTGCTGCAGCTGCTACTGTTATTTGCCGCCCGACGACAGTTTTACCGCTGTGTTATGTTTTTACTGTAACTCTTAATCTGTCTGACCGCCGAGCTGACTCCACCAAAAGTATATCAGAGGTTCGATCGTAGATCTAATAATGGCACTCAGACAGACATTTCATCCAATTCTCCCCTGATTTTGACAGGGTGGGTCCAAAAGTCCGAAATTTGGGCTCGATTTTTGACCCCAGTCGCCTTTGAAGCATTCTGGTTTCCAAATGAAGCATGAAATCTGAAACATAATTTGTGAGCCCGATGATTGGCCTGTGTCCTGCCAAAACGTGTCTTATGTCGCTATCCAACCCTGAGAACAAGGATGGTGGTACAACACGCCCCTCCTCTCCCCGCGAGAAACTGGCCGAAAAAAATAGTTGAATCATCAGTAACTCTGCATGTATTGCCTGATTGCGCTGACAGTTGGTAGGCCAGTTGCATTGTGATCCCCGCAGGGCGCGCAATTGTTAAAATACACGACGGCCGCCAAATTAGAAACAGTTAATTTAACTGTTTCTAATTTGACTGAGTTAAATCGCTATAACGCAGCTGCGGATTATTCGATGTTGCTGAAATTTGATGTGAGGTGTATTACGGGCCTAGAACGCGTGGCAGGACGGGACTTGCCGCCTCAAGTGGCAATGCGTTGCTAATTGCTATTTTTTCTCGTTATTATTCTGGTTATTATTACAACACTTTGTGTTTATTCGAAAGTACAAGGTTGAAGTCGGTCAACATGAAAGCAAAATATCGGAAGTGTAAAGGACACTCTACCCTGCCATACGTAACACGGTGGTTAGTGCCTCGTGAGAAAACAGATGTTTGTCAACATGATAGGATCAGATGACAAGGCGACAAGCTGTAGCAAGTTAGCAAGTGCTTGTGCTGGCGTTTTATGTTGAATGTCTGCGTGAGTTTATGGCTTGCAGCTGGGATTGCTTGGCACTTGACATCCGCGCTGTAAACAACATGCAACGTCAGCCGCATGGAGGGGCGCTGATGAAAGAAAAACTGCTAGCTGCAGGGATGGAAAATAAGGAATGGGAGAGAAAGTAGAGAGGGTAGGGGAAGAGGGTCGGCCACAAGGAGCGGGGGCATGACCCCCAGCGTGCCAATCGCGTGGCTGTCTCCAAAATCTTTTTATTTGTAGGCTGTCTGTTGTGCGTAGCGTCAAAGCTGATACTTCTCTGACAGCTGCTGACATTATACTCGTCTTGTCGACATATTACAGTTTCTTTGGCTTCATTCGGTTATTATTTACTGCGACGGCAAATTTGAAAAAGTAGCCTCACTAGCCGACAGATCATTTTTGCGAGGATGGCAACATTGCTAGCTGAGTTAATTAGGCATCAGAGCGTGTAGCATCACCACACGCGTATATGACGTCACAGACGCCCTGCCGTGCGCCGCGTCGCACCTGTTTCTCGTTTAACAGTTTATTTACCTGTGAACATGAGTGTTTGACGCAATGAATGACGTGTGAGGGTGTGTGTGTGTGTGTGTGTGCGTGTCCAGTCTGCTGGCCAGTCAATCATCAAGCCGGTGGCGTTTAAGCCGATCGTTCCGACGTCACCGGCGGCCGTGACGTCATCCAGTCAGCGCTACACGTCGACGCCGCACGCTAGTCGATCTGCATCCGGTGAATGTGTGACGTCATCGTGCCCTGTTCAACAGCGAGGTGGTGACGTGTCGAGTGCGACGACGACGACGACGACGACGACGACGACAGTGGCTGGGAGATTGTCCACTGACGACGGCTACTCGTCGTCTCGTGGTGCCGATGTCAACCGTAGCAGCAGCTCAGAGGCGTCACAGAGCTCGCTGCTGGCACAGTCGGTGAACGGCGCGTCAGTGTCCGACCACGATGACGCGGCCACCACAGAGTGCCGTAATCACCACACCTCTCCGTGTACTGTCAGTGACTTGCAGGCAGCGTTGAACAGCAAGGACGCTGAACTTCGACGTCTGAGAGAGACGATGGAACAGAACGAGACGGCGATCATGGAGGTGCTGCAGGAACGTCGACGTGGGTGGCAGGCGCAGCTGGCGGCAGTGACGCAGGAGTGGGAACACAAACTACGATGTCAACAGCAGGCGTCATTCCGCAGTGAGCAGTCACTGCTACTGCAACTGTTTAAGTTACAACAGGACTACCGTGCACTGCGCACCACACGAGCACACAACAGCTCAGCCAGCGATGAACTTCGTGTTGCTAAAGCTCGCATTGACGAGCTACAGTGGGAGGTGCGAGAGAGGACGTCGGAAGTGGCGGCGTTGACCGCTCAACTGGACTCTTGTTCGTCGCAACTTGACGCGACACACCGTGCAGCCACTGCAGACGCGGACGCGTTGCGAGCTCGCGTTGCTGCCGTCGACGACGAACTGTCGGCGGCGCGCAGAGACGCATGTATGGCCGTGGAGCGCGCCATGGTGGCTGAGCGACGGCTGTCAGCCGCCGATGACGCCGCTCAACGAGCTCAGCGCGACCGTGCACTCACTGCCGACGCGGTCGAGTCACTGCGGGCGGAACTAAGTCGCGCTCGAGCCGCTCTAGACGCCGAGAGAGAAGAGTTTGAGCGACAGCGCGAACAGTGGCTGGACGAGAAACGACGAGTGATTGACTATCAGAAACAACTTCAACTCAACTACGTACAAATTGCTCGTAAGAATAAACTGCTTGAAGCCGATGTGCATCAACTGACGGCTGAGATTGAACATCACGAGTCATTACCTTCATTGACTGGAGGTATCGCTGACGAGTCGCTCTGCTAACACAACATTTCACCCGCTCACAGCCGGCTGACAGAATATTATTCAATGTTTCAGTCAAAACTGTGTGCAGTAGCGGACTAACCACTCAGCGGCCCAGCCTTCGCTCGTGTCACGGGCCGCCTGATCTTTCTGCTCCTGAAGGGCAAATACTGCGCCTCTGGTGTTACGGGTCTTGTGGCGGGCTCTTATGGGCCCTCCCATCGTCCTTGCCCTTAATATTCGTAGGCTGCAGAACAGTTAGGTTATTGGCTAGTCTGCCTGTAACTATTGGTTTAATTGGTTCTGATATGTGTGTCAATCATGTAAATGATATTATGTTGAAAGTTGGTACACTGTTGGCAAGCTGGCAGAGCTGTACAATGAGAATCCATCGGAGGATATTAACGTATATCAGTTTCATTTTCATTTTTAGGCAGGTATGGTTCATTCCGTTAGCGGATGTACGCGGGGTGTGCAGGTAAAACTGTGAGATTCCTTGAGAACGCGTGCCATACCTGAGCGCCGTATAGAGGTGTGATCACGACAAGACGCTATACGTTTACCTGTACCTTTACCTTTATTGCTTCAACGTTCGTTCTCAGCGCCACGCTGTCGCCGTACTCGCTCTACCAAATGTGACATTTCAGCCATCATGATCAGTGTACTAATTATCACAGCTGTTTCTGCGGCGTTTGTTTACCTTCTAAAGTTGACGCTGTCAGACTTGTGGTAGACAGTGTGTTGACACTGCAGTTCATATTTGCACATCTAAAGGCCAGATGGCAGTACAAAATTAACTAGAGAAAAGATTGCAACTGGCTTTAATTACGAGGCCCATGCATCAGCCTACATATTCAGCAATTGCACAACTTTCACGGACGCACAATGCGCTAGCTTATTTCAGTACAGTCGAGCTGAGTTATTGATAATTTAGCTATTTTTCCCATCCATTTTGGAGGCTCCATACCGACGATAGCAGCTCAGAGGCGCGTATATCAAACTGCAGCAAATTTTAAGAAAACATAATCTACCGTAATCATCGATGTTTAACACGTTCACTCTTAGATATCGGCTATCTTGCTCCTTTTCAAAATGAGCGCGGCTCAAAGCGAGTGAGCTAGAAAATCAAGGCCAAATTTTGGAGTGTTTGACCCTCTCTAAAATTACGCGATGAATGAGCGAGATCTCTTAGTGAATAAATTAGGTTTGACCCGAATAGACTACAGGTTCCGTAAAAACAAAAGACAGCACCAAGCACCAAAGAGGAAGGCTTTTGAGTGTACGTCGGACGGCCTAACTGCGTCTTCCATAGAGCTGACACATAACATTGTCTGTAGTAGCCATGTTTATCTGGCAAACTGTTCTGCCGCGTATCTTCGACAAACTGCGGTTGTCATGTCACGTGCTGTTAAAGCCCGGTACACACTAGCCGTGTTCGCGGCCCGTGAACATGGCTAGTGTGTACCGGGCTTAACTGTTCCGTTGTCGTCATCGTTTACGTCGTGTTGTGTTGCATGAGATGCTTGGGTTGAACCGTTTGAGCGTGTAGTTGTGCATTGTCAAGACAACGAGTCGTTGTGTATCACTTTTGTGTTTTGAAAGTGATATACACACTGAACCATAAAAAACGTGACATTTTATTTTTGACTATAACTTTGGCTAATCTTAGACGACTTTTATAATTTTTATATCATTTTAATCGTGAAGAAATTCTACATGCGACTATAATAAAATTTGTCACATCACCCGATTTATGTGCGCACCTTACCGTGTGGTGCGAACTGAACCAGTCTGTTGTGAACCACGCCATC